>Ga0073928_10000191_pt1 | contig 147421 bp, 134 predicted proteins | sample PaiPotPPA55metaG_FD_76969 | JGI IMG/M metagenome (GOLD analysis project Ga0073928, IMG submission 76969) | Iron sulfur acid spring bacterial and archeal communities from Banff, Canada, to study Microbial Dark Matter (Phase II) - Paint Pots PPA... ... | reverse complement strand
GGAGCGCTGTTGGCGCAGGAAGACAGCATGACGGAGCTGTGCGAGCGGTTCGGCATCAGCCGCAAGACCGGGTACCAGTTGCGTGCGCGCTATCTGGCCGAGGGCGCGGGCGGAATTGTCCCGGCTTTCGGCCGACCCAGTCGGAGAGCGCTCCCGCGCCTGGAATCATCACCAGCATCGCGGCCAACGCGATCGTGTTAATTGCGAGTGCATCCGATTTTGGAATCTGAACAATCCTGGTGTAATACACGGTCATATAAACGAAAAGCGTATAGAAACCCACGGCCGAGGTCGCTTTGAGTCCGATCACTTTGAGTATCGCCAAGCGCTGGGTTTTCAACGCGCCTAAGAACGATTCGCGCGGCGCTTCTATCGCTCCAGGACGCTCGGGCTCGATGGATTTCGCGTCTCGTTCGAGATCCCGGCGGATATAGAGACCGACGATCCCTATCGCGAGCCCCAATATGAACGGCAATCGCCATCCCCAGGCTCGCATCACGTCCCGCGGCAGGACACTGGTCAGCAACGTGGCGATCGCCGAGCCCAGCAAGGTTCCAGCGCAGGTGCCGAAGAGACACCATGTTCCCATGAAACCCCGCCGTTGGGGGAGGCTCCTTTCAACCACGAAAACGATAGAAGTCGTATATTCTCCCCCAACCGAAATGCCCTGCGCCAGGCGCAAAAGAACGAGCAACACCGATGCGGTGACGCCGATCTGCTGATAGTCAGGAATCACCCCGATCAGAAAAGTCGGGACGGCCATCGCAAGCACCGAAAGCGACAGCGCTCTCTCGCGACTCCAGTTGTCGCCAATATGTCCAAACAGGACCGCGCCGACCGGGCGCATCAGAAAGCCCGCCGCGAAAACACCAAAAGCAGCCAGCAGGGAAGTGGTGGGATTCTCGGAAGGGAAAAAGTGATGCCCAATACTCACGGCAAAGTAGCCGTAAACCGAGAAGTCGTACCACTCCAGGACATTGCCTATGAGGCCCGCGATTACCAGCTTACGTTGCGAGGCAATCATGTCGCGGCCTCCACCTCGGCCAGCCGCAACTTCGTTATGGCAACCACCGGCTCGTCCAACTCCTCAGTTTGCGCGTCGATTGTTTGGCAAATATCGCGAGCATAGCTTGGCCAGCCAGCGATTTATATGTCGCCCTTCGACCGCCGCACACTCCAATTTTCGGCTGTGACGTCCTAAGATGGAATCGTCAAGTCGGCGAAGGCTTTACGCCGCGTCGCACCAAAGGTAGGCTAAGGGAATCCGAAAAAGTCGATCCGGAAATCGTCCGAATCGGAGGCATGTATGGAGCGTCCATACGATCGCTCTGCCGAGGATCTCGGCAATGTAGTCGCGCTGGAACATGTTAATGTCACCGTCCCTGACCAGGAAATTGCGACGACTTTTTATGTGACTGGTCTCGGGTTGACGCGCGATCCGTTCCTGATGACCGGTACCATCAATATGTGGATTAATGTCGGCCGCAGCCAATTTCACTTGCCCGGTGGCGAACCGCAGGTGCTGCGCGGTCATGTCGGCATTGTAATCCCGAACCGGGAGGCACTCGTACGACGCTTGACTAAGGCGCGCAAGCATCTCGAAGGAACCCGTTTCGACTTTCACGAGCGCGACGCTTACGTTGAGACTACCTGTCCGTGGGGCAATCGCATCCGGTGCCATGAGCCCGATCAGCGCTTCGGCCCCATAACGCTGGGTATTTCCTATGTGGAATTCGATGTACCCGTGCAAACCGTGGAAGGGATTGTCCGCTTCTATCAGCAGATCATCAGGACGCTTGCGGCGGTGGTCGAAGACGATCAGGGACGTCACGCTCGCGTTTCAGTCGGCATCGGGCAGAACCTTCTTTTTCGCGAGACCGATCAACCGCTGCCACCCTATGACGGCCATCACATTCAGATCTATGTCGCCGACTTCTCGGGCCCGTATCAGCAGCTGTTGAAGCGCGGACTAATCAGTGAAGAGAGTGACCAGCATCAGTACCGTTTCAAGGACATTGTCGATCCCTACGGCGGGAAAGTCCTCTTCACGATCGAGCACGAAGTGCGCAGCATGAAGCATCCCATCTACATGCGGCCGCTTGTAAACCGCAATCCGGCACAGAGCAATATCAACTATGCGCCGGGATTCGACGCGTGGACTTGGGGCATGCCGCAGACTGATTGACACGTCAGTGTTGGCTGTCGGCCCTGACGGCTGACGGCGCGGCGGCCGATGGTGTTGCGGGCGATGGCGCGGCGGGCGAGGGGACGGCGACCATGACTTCCTTATTCAGGGAATCTTGATTCCCTCGCTTGCGCAGCGGGCGGTGAAGCGCTTGATGAACTCATGGCGTACAGGCTCGAAAGCGCTGCCTGCCGATACGCGCATGAACACGCTGAAGGCCACCTGGCCGATTGTCGCGCTCTGAAAATATACCGACGGCTTGAAGCCGGCCACGCCGCCTTGCACGGTCTGCATCACGTCGCGCGCAACCTCGATCGCGATCTGCTCGACCTTATTCAGGTCGGCGCCGCCGGCGAAGCTCAAATCGACTTCGAGTGACAGGTCACCGTCGGGGGTGCGATAGTTAACGAGTATACTATCAACTAGATTCGAATTGGGTACCACTACTATGCTGTCATTCAACATCCGGAACTTGCTGCTTCGCCATCCCAGTTTTATCAACCAGCCCTCCTGTCCGCTCGGCAGTTTTATATAGTCGCCGACGTCGATCGGCTTATCCAGGATTATAAAAAAGCCGGCAAACATGTTTTTGAACGTCTCCTGTAAAGACAGCCCAAGCGCCAGCGATCCGATCCCCAGCGAGGCCAGAATTGGACTGATCGAAATCCCGATGCTCTCCAGGAACATCATCAGACCCAGTCCGATCACCAGTCCACGCAAGGCCGCGGTGACAAGGCTGTAGCTGTCGCTGAGCATCGGAAAGCGCGTTGCAGCTCGATTGATAGAGAAGCGCAACGATCCGTCGACGAAGATAATCAGCGCCAGCACGATACCGCCGCTCACAATCACGTGAACGATGCCCTGCAGACGCCGCGAAGCCTCTGCAGCACTGGCCGCAAACGAAAGCCCGGCGGTCACGATTACGACGTCGAGCGCTGAGCCGAGCGGAGGCAGGATGGATTTGATCCGCTCGAAGCGCGGCGTGCGGCGGATCAGCCCGAATACGACTCGCTTGATAAACAGAAGTGCGACCGTCCAGACGACGAATACCACCAGTCCGAGGATGTAATGCGATTTTGTCAGAAGATCGATCAAGTGGGTTGTGGCCGGTAGCATCGCTTTGCCGTTGCTCCACTGAAGCGGAATTCCTTTTTGACCGGCGTGAGGGTCGCGCTATTTCCCGGCCGATATGAACAAATTCCGGGCCGGTCCTGGCAATGCGATCGGCGGCTCTGGACTCAGGCGCGCGAGTGCACCTGATCAGTGTTGACCCTCGAGCGCCGCCGATGGTGTTGCGGGGGACGGCGCGGCGGGCGAGGGGACGGCGACCAGGACCTCCTTATTAAGGACGTGCTGGCGCGACTCGAAGGGAAAAGCCTCCTCGCTGGCGACCACCTTGCCTGAACCGCCAAGCTGATTGACCAGATCATTGCGGTCGCGCCGGCGCACGATCACCCATCGCAACTTGTTGTCGAGCGCGTCTTGCTTCAGTTTGCTGGCGTCCTCGTAGTACGGGACGGGATTCGGCAGATCGAGGTAGTAGAGCGGGCCAACCGTTTTGTATAGCACCACGCCGGAGGTCGCCGGTCCCATCTGCTGGCGGATGTCCTGGGCGAAGCGCTTCTCGCCGCGCCACTGGTCGGCGGCGGGCATCGCGAAGATGAACAGGTAAGCCAGGAAAAAGGCGCCGACGGTCGCGGTGGACATCGCCACGCGCCGCGTGTCGAACCGCTTGAGGGTATAGACTATCGCGAGCAGCGAGACCGCCCAGCAAATCGCATAGATAGCGCGGTCGGGAGCCGCCGGCAGCGTCGCCATCGGTCCTTTGAAGATCCACTGTGGTGGAATCATCACGATTGCGCCCCCGACAACCGCAATCGCGATCACCGCGTAGCCAAGCCAGAGTACCCGGCGCGTCAGTGGCGAGAGCGCCTCGATCGGCGTGGCCAGCATTCGCGCAACCAGCAGCGCCGCCGCAGGCAGAATCGGCAGCAAGTAATAGCTCCGCCGCGATCCGGAGAGAGTGAAAAAAATGAACGTCGCCCAGAAATAAACCAGCGCGAAGCGATGGCCGCGAGCGGCGGCGCCTTCGCGGCCCGGAACCGGTTTGCGATGAGCCTCAGCGAGCGCGGCGGGCAGGAACGCCGACCACGGCATCATCAGGGCGAAGATGACGTAGCAATAAAGATAGATGGGGCCGCGATGGTCGAACGGATGGAAAAACCGCACGACGTTTTCGCGGTACACCATCTCCAGGCCCTTTTCGGAACCGGTGCGCGCGGCCGAGATCGCGAACGGCACGTAATAGATCGCCAGTCCGAGCGGAATCGCTACCAGCGACTTCCAGTTGAAAAGCCATCGGTTGCGCTCGATGAGCCATCCGATTCGGTCAAGCATGGGGCCGCGCGAAAGTCGCCGTCCCAGTTCGGACCATCCGTCCGCCAGGCACGAGTACACCCCGAGCACCATCAGCGGCAGCACGTAACCGAGCAAGCCCTTGGTGAGCGACGTCGCCGCCATCACCAGCCATAACCCAACCACCCACCATCCGTCCTGGCGCTGCTCATTGCGCAGGAAAAGCGCGAACGCCGCCAATTCCCCGGTGACGGTTTCGACGTCGGCCGACGCATGACGTGAAAAAAAGACGAAGCTGAAGCTGGTGGCGAGGATGAGTCCGGCGAGCAATGCGGTGCGATCGTCATAGAGGCGGCGCCCGACCAGCATCACCAGCCATACGCCGAGTAGCCCGGCGATCGCGCAGGGCAGCCGCGCCGAGGTTTCGTCGAGTCCTCCGGTCAGCCCGGTCGCCGCAAGCACCAGCCAGTACGAGCCGAGCGGCTTGTCGAAGTAGACCCGGCCGTTGATCGTCGGCCAGAAGTAGCGCGACGTGAGCAGCATTTCGCGCGCGATTTCCGCCCAGCGGAATTCCGAGGACCACAACGCGCGCGCGCCGAGCCGCGCAAAAAACATCGCCGCAGCCAGCATCAGCACGGCCGTCGCAGCGGCGCGCCATGAGACGGCGTAGCCGAGAATCTTGACGGTCGCGTCGCCGACAGCCCGCGGCGATCTGCCGGCGGCGAGAGTTGGCGCTGCGAGAGTCGGCGCTGCATCGATACGCTGGTCGGCGCGGCGCGGGTCGGCGGTGCTTTCCATTTCGCGATCAGGTTCGCAGCCTGTTCTGCGGGGTTCAAGTACCTTGAGAGCTGATACGCGTTCCTGATCGCGCGTTCGTTCGACCCCGGATAGAAACGCTGCTCCGGCGCATGCTAGCGTCAACAGCATCCGGCCTTCGCCGGCAAGCTCCCGGGAGAGATGATCGTAATGAGCGACGAGCACGGCGACGAGGCCTCCGGGCGCAAGCCCAACCGCCTCATCAACGAGCAGAGTCCGTACCTGCGTCAGCACGCGCACAATCCGGTGGACTGGTACGCGTGGGGCGACGAGGCGCTGGCGCGGGCGCGCGCCCAGAACAAGCCCATACTGCTCTCCATCGGCTACTCGGCATGCCATTGGTGCCACGTGATGGAGCGCGAGTCGTTCGAGAACGAACAGATCGCGCAGTTGATGAACGAGAACTTCGTTCCGATTAAAGTCGATCGCGAGGAGCGTCCCGATCTCGATCAGATTTACATGGATGCGGTCCAGCTCCTGACCGGGCGCGGGGGATGGCCGCTGACCGTGTTCCTGACGCCCGAGGGCGAGCCGTTTTATGGCGGCACCTACTTTCCGCCCGAGGATCGCCAGGGGATGCCCGGCTTTCCGCGCGTGCTGACGGCGATCGCCAACGCGTATCAAACGCAGCCCGCCGATATCCGTCAGAACGTCGAGCGGCTCGGCAAAGGGCTTTCGGGGCTCGCCGAGTTCAATCCCGACGGCGGCGAGCTTAGGGCCGATATGGCGGAGAACGGCGCGCGCGCGCTGGCTGAGCATTACGACCGGATCAACGGCGGTTTGGGACACGCGCCCAAGTTTCCCAACAGCTTCGTGTTTTCGCTTTTTCTGCGGATGCATCAGGCGACCGGCGATCTCGAATTCGGCCACATGGTCCGCGAGACGCTGACCAAAATGGCCAAGGGCGGCATCTACGATCAGCTCGGCGGCGGATTCCATCGCTACAGTGTCGATGATCGATGGCTGGTGCCGCACTTTGAAAAGATGCTCTACGATAACGCGTTGCTGGCGCGGCTTTATCTCGACGCCGGCCGCGCGTTGGGCGAGCCCGAGTTCCTGACCGTGGCGCGCGAGATTCTGGATTACGTGCTGCGCGAGATGACCAGCCCCGAGGGCGGCTTCTACTCGACCCAGGACGCGGACAGCGAAGGCGAAGAGGGCAAGTTCTTCGTCTGGACGCCCGAGGAGACGCGCGCGGTGCTCGGCGAGGAGCTGAGCGCGATCGGAGAGCGCTATTTCGACATCACCGCCGAGGGCAACTTCGAGGGCGCCAACATCCTGCATCGCACCATCAGCGCCGACGACGCGGCGCGGCTGTTCAAGAAAAGCCCGGAGGAGATGGAGCGCGCAATTGGCGAGATTCGCCGCCGCCTGTTCGAGGCGCGCGAGCGGCGGGTCAAGCCGGCGCGCGACGAAAAGATCCTCGCCGCGTGGAACGGGATGATGATCGGCGCCCTGGCCGAGGGTTATCGTGCGCTCGGCGACGAGCGCTACTTGAAGGCCGCCGCGCGCGGCGCGGACTTCGTGATGACGCGACTGTGGGATGGTCACGCGCTCAAGCGCTCGTACAAGGATGGCGTCGCGCGCTTCAACGGTTACCTGGAAGACTACGCGCTGTTCGCGGGCAGCCTGATCGATCTTTACGAGGCCTCGCTCGAGAGCCGTTACCTCGAGTTGGCGCGCACGATGGCCGACGCGATCCTCGAGCGCTTCCTCGATACCGAGAAGAGCGGCTTCTTTTTCACCTCGGCCGACCACGAGCGGCTGATCACACGCTCGAAGGCGGTCTTCGACGGCTCGACGCCCTCGGGCAACAGCGCGGCCGTGATGGCGCTGCTGAGGCTTCACGCCTACACCGGCGAGGAGCGCTACTTCGCCGAAGCGCGGCGCACGCTCAGCCTGCTCCGCAGCTTCGTCGAGCAGCAGCCGTTCGCGTTCTCGCACATGCTCGAGGCGATCGACCTCTATCAACGCGGTGCGGCCGAGATCGTGATCGTGGGCGATCGCGGCATGGTCGGCCTGGAAGAATGGCAAGAATGGCAAGAATGGATCGACCGGCTGGGCCTGCTCTACCTGCCCAACCGCGCCCTCTTCGTTGCCGATCCGCGCGCGACGGCGAGCGGCTTCGTGCCGGAGGCGGTGCGGGGCAAATCGCAAGTCGACGGCAAGCTGACCGCCTACGTATGCCGTGAACGGACTTGCACCGCGCCGATTACCTCGTTCGACGCGCTAAGGGGAGAGCTCGGCGGGGCCGGCTGAGGGCTGGATGGCGATTCACGACGCGGCGCGACGCGCCCCTACGTCTGTATGTTCGGGTCCGACGTACGCGCCGATGGCGCTCAACCGGCCGGCTGTCGCCGCGCGCTCCGCGCTGAAGGTCGCGGTCCTAAACGTAGCCGGCGGCGCCGACTTTCGCGCCATCCTCGCCTGTCTTTCGCGTCCACCGCTGGCCGATGCGGGTACGCTGCTGGTGTGCGAGGCGAGCTGGCGGATGCCCAAGCATGGATGGGTCGAATTCGCGCCCAGGCTTGCCGCGGCGCTCAAGATGAGCTTCGTGTTTGTGCCAGCGTTCGGTCGTGTCGGAAGAGACGGCGAGCTTCGCACAATCGGCAACGCGATTCTGTGTGCGCAACCGCTCGAGGACTTTCACGCCGTCCCGTTGTCCAAACCGCCGTTTAAATTTTATCGACACCCGCTGGTCGGTTCGCATCAGGCCGTGCTCGCCAGCATCAAGTTCGACAGCCGCCGCGTCACGATGGGTGTCGCGCACCTGGAGCGGCGATGGGATCCTGAGGGACGCGGGCGGCAGATGGATGATTTCCTGAGCGCGATCGGCAACGAGGCGCCGGTCATTATCGGCGGCGACCTCAATACGACCACGATAGACATGGACCGGCGCTATGAGTTGTTGCGCGCGGCGGCGGCGATCGTCTTGCATCCGCGGCGCTTTCGTGAGCCGCGGCCGCACGAGCCGCTTTTCGAACGGGTCAAAGAGCACGGATTTTCGATCGAAGAGGCAAACGTTCCGGGCGTGCCGACATTTACCGTGAGTCGATTGGTGCCGCCGCTATGGCGTCCGAAGCTAGACTGGATCGCAGCGCGTGGAATCCGGCCGGTGAAGGGATCGGCCACGGTCGTACCCGCGCGCACTTCGATCCTGGGGCGGCGGGTTTCCGATCACGATTTCGTGATGTGCGAATTCCGCCTGTGACGGATGGATTCGCCTCCTCGCAGCCATCCGGTAAAATGGCTTTCGACCCTAATGATCGAAGGAGTGGCCGTCCGATGAGTGATTCTCGCAACGCGCCCGCCAATTCAGCCGGTTCCCATAACGCCGATCATTGGCGCGACCATGGCGTCCGGGTGATTCCCGGCGACCAGCTTGACCCGGATACCGCACAAACGCCGGGGATGTCACGCGCGGCGGCGATCAACAACGCTCGCGCTGGAGCGCAGAAAATCTGGGCTGGCACCGTCAAGATCGAAGCGAACGCGAAGACCGGCGCGCATCATCACGGCGAACTCGAAAGCGTTATCTACGTCGTCGCGGGCCGCGCGCGGATGCGATGGGGCGAACATCTCGAATATGTCGCCGAGGCGGGACCGGGCGATTTCATCTTTATCCCGCCCTTCGTGCCGCATCAGGAAATCAACGCCTCGACCGACGCGCCGTTGTCCTGCGTGGTGGTGCGCAGCGGCCAGGAGGCGGTGGTTATCAATCTTGATATCGAGCCGGCCGAGCGTCCTGAGGCGGTGTTCTGGGTCGATCCGATTCACCGCCATCCGCACGGCTGAAAATTTAAGCGCCGCTCATGTCGGACTGACACGGCGGCGCCATTTTCGTAGCACCACCTGGACCTCGTGTTCGGTAGCGAAGTCGCCCGCGTCGGCTTCCTTCAGCGCGGCAATGACTTCCGCGATCTGTAGTTCGCTCAACTCAGGAGTGTCCTGGCTCGCGTCGTCCACGGCGTCTGATTTGGACTTCTTCACTAGCCGATAGTAGCCATTTGAGGAATGCATTGCGCGGCGGCTCAGTCAGCCGCGCTTGCGGATTCGCTCGGCTTCGGCCAGCAGCGTCGGATAGCCGAAAGGCGGCTGCACGCCGCTCAAATCGAGGTTGCCGAGGCGGCGCGAGCGCGTGATCATCGCGCCCGCCGCGTTAGCGACTTCCGCCGCAGATTCGTCGCTCAGCTCGTATCCGTATAGCTCGCGCGCCATCGCCTTGGCCGTATTAGCTGTCAGCTTTGCCATCGTCATTCCTCCATTTGTCCCACAAAATGTCGCGACGAATCGCCGTTCGTGCTCCCTACAGTTTCGGCAACGGCAGCGGGCCGCGCGCGCGTTCGTAGGCGTCGGCCACCTGCAACACCGTGACTTCGTCGAACGGCTTGCCAACGATCTGCATCGAGAGCGGCAGGCCGTCGTTCGAGAGCCCAAGGGGAATCGAAACCACCGGCTGTCCGGTCGCGTTGAATGGCCCGGTGAAGCGCACCATATTGGCGATCATGTCGTAGGAGCGGTCATCGATCCTTGGCGCGGCGGTCGCCTGCGACGGCGCGAGCAGGACGGCATGGTCCTGCAGCGCCGTGAGCGCCTCGGCCAGCATCAGGTTGCGCTCGCGCTGCGCGCGGACGTAGTTGACCGCCGTAATCGTCATCGAGGTCTCGATGAGCGAGCGGACGTCCGAGCCATAGTCGCCGGGCCGCTCGCGGATCCACTGTTCGTGAAATTCCAGCGCCTCAGCCATCAACACCACCATCGTGACTAGCGATCCTTCGACGAACGACGGAATCGAAACCTCCTCAACCGTCGCGCCCAGCGATCCGAGTTGTTTGAGCGCCGCGCTGAACGCGCGTGCCACCGGCTCCGACACGCCCGTGTTGAGCTCGCGGATCACGCCGACGCGCATCCCCTTGAGGTCGCTCCCCAGCCGGCTGGTGTAGTCGGGCACCGGCTCGCGGCTGGAGGTCGCGTCATTGGGATCGTAGCCGGCGATGACGTTAAGCATCAGCGCAGCGTCGCGTGCGGTGCGGGTGATCGGTCCGGTGTGGTCGAGCGAGTCGGAAAGGGGCATCACGCCGTAGCGGCTGACGCGGCTCCAGGTCTGCTTGAGTCCGACGCATCCGCAGCACGCCGCCGGAATCCGGATCGAGCCGCCGGTGTCGGTCCCGATCGTCGCTGCGGCAGTGCGTGCGACGATCGCCGCGCCGGAACCGCCGCTGGAGCCGCCGGGGATGCGGTTGAGGTCGTAGGGATTGTGGCAGGCGCCCCAATGCGGATTGTTGCTGGTCGCACCGTAGGCAAACTCGTGCAAGTTGAGCTTGCCGAGCAGCACCGCGCCGGCATCGGCAAGCCGCGTCCATACGGTCGAGTCGTAGTTGGGCACGAACTCGCCCAGGATTTTCGAGCCGCCGGTGGTCAGGATGCCCTTGGTGTAGCAGAGGTCCTTGAGTCCGATCGGTACGCCGTGAAACGGCCCGCGCCAGCGCCCGGCGGTGATTTCCGTCTCGGCCTTGCGCGCCATCTCGCGCGCCGCGTCGGCGGTCACGGTGATGTAAGAGTTCACGCGCTCGTCGACCGCCTCAATACGGTCGAGATAGGCCTTGGTCAGTTCGACGGGCGAGATTTCTTTCGCGCGCAGCTTCTGCGAGAGCGCGGCGACGTCGAAATCGAGCAATGGGCTTGGATTGGCCATCGGTCACCTCGCATGCGGATCGATCTTTCGCGGATGGGCGGGCGCGGCAGCGGGCCATCCGCCATGCACCTGGCATCTTCGTGTTGGCGTCTTCGCGCGTTACCCTAGCGCAATTTCAAGCCGAGGGGTGAGCGCCCAGCGGCATTTCGAAAAATGCAATTACTTCACGACGCCGCGGCGGCGCAGATCGGCTATACGGTCGCGGTCGTAGCCCAGATGGCGCGCGAGAAGCTCGTCAGTATGCTCGCCCAAAAGCGGCGCGGCGCGCTCAACCCTGCCCGGCATCGTGGAGAATTTCGCCAGCGTGCCGGTCTGCACCACACCGCCCCATTGCGAATGATGCAACTCGGCGAGCAGCTCATTGGCGCTGACCTGAGGATCGTTGAAAAGATCGGCCGTGCGATGCGTGCTCAGGGCCGGAACGCCGGCCGCGCTCAGCGACGCGAGCGCCTGTGCGCGATCGACGCCTGCGAACGCCGCGGCGATCGCCTGCGCGAGCGGGCTGTCTTCCGGCTCGCGCGCAGCCGCCGCATACGGCGTGTCGTGCGCGAGCTTGCACACGCGCCGCATCGCCTCCCACTGCGCCGGCTCCGCGGCGTGGACGAACATCCACGCTCCGTCGCGGCACTGGTAGGCGCGGCAGAGCGCCGAGCGGCCGCGCGATTCGGGCCGGCCGTTCTCCATATCGGGGCGGCCATCGTAGAAGATGAACTCGCCCGCCTGAAACGCCATCGCGGACTGCAACAGCGAGGTCTCGCAGAGCTGCCCGTGGCCGAGCCGCTCGCGCGCACGCAGCGTCAGCACGCATCCGAACGCCGACAGCATCGCGGCCCCGTAATCGCAGATCGCGCACGTCAGGTATAGAGGTGGATGGCCGTGCCCGCCCTCGGCCGCCATCAGACCCGAACGCGCCTGCAGGAGCGGATCGAAACCGGGCTGGTTATGCTCGGGGCCGCGATTGCCGAAGCCGTTGACCGATATATAGATGAGGCGCGGATTGAGCGCCGAGACGGATTGGTAGTCCAACCCGAAGCGGCGCATCCGGCCCGGCCTGAGATTCTCGACCACGATGTCGGCGCGTCGCACCAGGCCGTGGATTATCTCGCGCCCCTCGGGCGCGGCAAGGTCGAGCGAGAGCCCGCGCTTGCCCTGGTTCCATCCGAGGAAGCCGAAACCGAAGTGGCGGAACGCGTCGCCGTCGAGGCTCTCGATCTTGATCACGTCGGCGCCCATCTGGCTGAGAATCATCGGGCCGTATGAGCCGGCGATGTAGCTGCAAAAATCGAGCACCAACACCCCATCGAGCGGCCCGCGGGCGAATTTACCGTTGTGCGGAGTGCCGTCGTGCGAGCGCGACGGCCGTTCCGCGAGCCATTCCTCGATCTCGGGATCATCTGCACGATCATGATCAGCCGCCGGCGCAGGCCCGGTGATCTCGCCGGGCGTGAGCTCGAGTCCGACCGCGATGCCGCTCTGGATGGTCGCGCCGAGCGTCGGATCGTCGATCGCGCGGCGCATCGCGAGCGCGTCCACCTGCGGATGGTTGATGAAGTCGGTGCGCGAGAGCACGGGCGCGCAGGGGATGTCGTTTTCGCTGAGGATGCGGAGCCATTCCTCACGCGGGCGGGTCGCGATTATCTCCTGCAGCAGGTCCTGCAGCGCCTGGCGATGCTGCGTCGGCACGCCCCATGGTGCGCCCTCGAAACGAGCGTCGGAAACCAGTTCGGGCCGCTCGATCGCCATCGCCAGCTTGTTCCAGAACGTCACGTTGCCGCAGGCGACGAACAAATACTGGTCGTCGGCGGCGCGAAACAGCCGGTAGCAGGGAATCGGGCCGAGTGGGTCCAGCGGCCCTTCGTACATGCGAGTCATCTTTTCGTGGCGCATGATGCCGCCGGTCTGGAGAGAAAACGCACCGGCCAGGAGGGAGACCTCGACCACTTGTCCGCCACCGCCGGCCTCCCGAGCGCACAGCGCCGCGACCACTGCCGTCGCGCCGAGCACGGCGGCCGAATAGCTGGCAGCCGGGAAATGCAGTGCCACCGGATTTCCGCTGAGCGCCCATTGGCTGCCGTAGATGCCGCCGAGCGCTGAGGCCAGTTCGTCGCTGGCATCGAAATCTGCAAGCGGGCCGCGGTTTCCGAGCGGCGAAACGTGCAGCACGACCAGACGCGGATTGATTCGGGCAAGCGCCGCATAGTCGAGTCCAAGCTCGCGCATCCGCGCCCCGGTCCATCCGAACACCGCCGCGTCGGCCCATCGGAGCAGCCGCTCGATGCGTGAGGGCTCGGCTTGAAGGTCCAGGAAGAGTGCGCGCTTGCTGCGATTGAGCGCATGGAAATGCGCCGTGCCGCGCTCGCGAGCGCCGCCCGGCGGTTCCACCTTGACGGCGCGCGCGCCCTGCTCGGCGAGCAGCATCGCGGCGTAGGACGCGCCCAGGTTGGAGTCGAATTCGACCAGGTTGATGCCGTCGAGAGCCTTATTCATCGGAGTCTGGCCGCGCGCGAAGTCGGATTCGCGCGGCAGCGGGCAGTCGAAATTCTCATGAGGCGGGCTGCGCGTGCAAGCGCTCGAAAACAGGAAACTTCGTCACTGCCCGTCGCAGCGCGCCTGTTGAATTCAACCGCGCATAACCATCGCGTAACCCGCACGTAACCTTTGCACTTTAAAACACGCTGCGTGCGCAGTATCCCTACGCGGGACCGCTGTCACTACGCTCAAAAAACTTAAGCAACGAGGGTCGCGCTCGACCTGAAGGGGCAGCGACGGCGCAGGGGGTCAAATGAAGCCAGGAGGAGTTGGTCGATTCGGAGTGGGGCTAATCGCGGGCGCGTCGCTGGCGATAGCAACGGGATGCGCATCCTATGGCGGATGGGGTGCGACGCCGCCGGTGACGGCTACGTCGGCATCGGCGGGGCACGGGGCGCCCCGATTCGCAGAGACGTCGGGACTAGGGGCTTTCACTTGGCGGGAGACCGAAGTGCCGCCGTGGGTCCGAGTGCAGGACTGCGCGATCGTAGCGATCTCTTCGCCCGATCGTTGGGCCTGCCCGGACGGCAAGGTTTACACCAGCTTTGATCTGGCTCGGGCTCGAACTCGCGAGTATGAACTTCCACCGCTACCGCCGCCAGCGCTCATTGTCCTGACGGCATATCCGGAGCAACCATCCGCGCCTGTGGAAAAGATGGTTCTGCGCGGCGTTCACTTCGATTTTAACAAGGCAGATATCCGTCCCCAGGACGCGGCCGTACTGGACGAGGCTGCGGAAACCCTTAAGGCACACCCAGACGTGGCGATCGCCGCAAATGGGTACTGCGACTCTATCGGCGGGTTTAGATACAACCTGATCCTCTCTCAACGCCGCGCCGTTGCCGTCGTGCATTACCTCGCCGACCACGGCGTAGCGGAAAGCCGCATGAGCCCGCATGGCTTTGGCAAGACCAACTTCGTTGCCAGTAACGCTACAGAGGAAGGACGCGCCCAGAACCGCCGGGTCGAACTGGTGCCGAACCAGGGCGGGCGGGTGTTCATCATGGGAGTCCCGCAGTAAGCCGGTAAGCTCACCCCGGTCATCGCATTCGAGGGGGAAAGCAACCGGAGACCGTGGAGGTCGCGCCCAAATTAATTGGTGCCGACGCAGGGGGTCAAATGAAGAGAGGAAGAGTTGGTCGATTCGGTCTGGCAGTGATCGCCGGCGCGACCTTGGGGTTGGCGACCGGATGCTCATCGTCGGCCGTATCGATGGCCGGATGGGGTCCGGCGCCGCCGAACACTGGCGCTCCAGTCGCGGCGCAACAAGGCGCGCCCCGGTTCGCCCGGACGACCGGAATGAAACTGACCGACAAAGAAGAGGCGGCGAAGGCGCCGTCGTGGATACGGGTGCAGGACTGCGCGGTCGTGGCGATCTCGACTCCGAGCCGTTACGCCTGCCCCGACGGCAAGGTCTACACCGGCACCGAGCTCTACAAGTCCCGGTCTGGCAGCTGAGCGGAGTCAGGCAATCGCTTGATCAGCGCAACGAAGTGACCGCCACAAGCATGGCGACAAAGAGGTCGCCCCACGGCGACGGGGGTCAGTCGGCACAACGGCCGAACGCCAAGGAGAGAGGGTCTAATGAAACGTAAAAGGTTACTTACTTCAGCGCTCGCGATCACAATCGTGGCGGGAGTTGCCGCGGCTGGAGCGCGACGCGCGTCCGCGCAGGTTTCCAGCGGGGTGAAGCTATGGGTCGACCAGCGCACCGGCCAGGTCTTCGTGCGGCCCGGCGCCGGTCGCGTCCCGCTCTCGCTGACCACCGCGGATGAAAGCACCATCGAGCAGCAGGTCGAGCAGAAGGTCCAGGCCAGGACCGACGCGCAGATAAAGGCCCAAGTCCTGCAGAGCGCCGCACAGCTACAGGAGCAGAACCAGGTGCTGGCGACGCAGGTCGAACAGATGGAGCCTGCCTGGAAGAGCTACATGGATGATTTCCATGACAAGTTCCGGCTTGGCGCGGTCTTCTACGGCGATTACCGGTTCTATACGAACACTGGGTTCCAGCCGCAGGAGCTGACCCAGCTCACCAACCCGGGTCCGGGCAACAACAATTACAATTCGTTCGATATCACCCGCACCTATCTCAATTTCTTCTTCTTTCCGACCAAGGATTGGACGCTCCGCATAACGCCGAACATGTACAAGACCATCGGCTCGTCCAATATCAAGATCGGCCAAACGACAGGGTTTGGCAGCAACCTGGACGGCAACCTCGGCGTGCGTATCAAGTACGCCTCCCTGGTATACAGCGGGCTGTGGGACCATGTTCCGATGCTCAAGGGTGGGACGGTTTCGCTCGGAGAAATTCCCAACCCTCTGGTCGATTGGGAAGAGCAACTCTACGGATTCCGTTATGTCAACCTGACGCCGTGGAACTTTCTGAGCCTGTCCTCGACGCAGGTCGGCGTGTCGATGCAGGGGCCGGTCAAGTTTGGCGATAAGATGTATTTCGACTACGACATAGGCGCCTTCGACAACGCGAGCTTCCACGCCTTCGAACAGACCGACACCAAGCAGTTCATGGTACGCGGATCGGTCTATCCCTTCGGCGCGAATTGGCGTTACGACGGACTGGGTATAACCGGCTTCTATAACTATGGCTATGGCAATACGGCGCCCGATACCGCGGACATACCGACGACGTTGAAGGGCGGCAACGCGCATATCCAGAGGATCGCGGCGCTGGTGCACTATACCGCCTACAACTGGGGCTTGGCGGGCGAGTTCGACTCGGGCAGCAATGCGTTCCAGGCTTCCAACCTGTGGTCTGGCAGCGGCCCGGCCGACGCGTTCGGCTTCCCGACCGGCAAGGCGATCACCTCAGGTACCTTTGCCGGCAATACCTGCGGCAACGGTACCACGACCATCGTGGGCGGCAAGCTCATACTGCCTTGCTATCCGCTGTTTAACACATTCGGACCGCAGTCGGCCGCGCAGATGGCGATTCTGAACAACGGCCAGGCGCAACAGCAGGGGTTCGACTTCTTCGGCCATTTCCATATTCCGGAAACGCCGGTCACCCTGTTCGGCATGTTCCAGTGGTTGACGCCTAACACGCAGTTCGCCAAGAACCCGCTGGACTTTTACCGCTGGATTTTCGGTTTAAGCTACCAGTACAATGAGTATCTGCGCTTCGCGATCGACAGCCAGAACCTCTCGTTTTATCACAGCCAGCAGGCGATTCCGATCTCGGTTTTGAAACCGTTCGGGTACTCGCCGGGTGGCACGCTTAACGGCCAGACGCTGCCTAAGACCGGGAGTATCCCGGAGATGGTCCAGCGCGATACGCACTCCATATTCGCCAACGTGGAGTTCAGCTACTGAGATAGTCATCATTCCCCGGTCGCGGCGGCGGCGTGGACGAGTCCTCCCCGGCTCATCCGCGGCCGCCGCCGCATTTTCTCCGGACAACCAAATGCTGTAAGAGTGGGAACGATAGATACGAAACAGCCCTGCAGCGACAAAATAGAGGAAGAGCAATTGAACGAATGGGTTCGTAGTTTGGCAGCTCGCATTGTTAGACCATCGATCCTGTTGTTGAGCGGAGCGGTTATTCTTGCTGTCGCCGCGCGGGTGTCTATCGCGGCGCTCCGCATAACCGGAGCCGGAGCAACGTTTCCTTACCCGATATACTCGAAATGGTTTGACGAGTATCACAAACTGCATCCAGAGATTGAGGTCAATTATCAGTCGATCGGTTCAGGTGGCGGAATCAGGCAGGTAACTGACGGGACCGTCGACTTTGGCGCCACTGACGGTCCGATGACCGACGAACAACTCAAGGCGTACAAGGACAAGCACGGCTTCGGCATCCTGCATTTTCCGACGGTCATTGGAGCCGTCGTTCCCGCGTACAACCTGACGGGCATCAAGGGGCCACTGAAGTTCACTCCCGAAGCGCTCGCCGGAATTTTCCTGGGCAAGATCACGAAATGGAACGATCCGGAGCTGGTCAAGGACAATTCCGGCGCGGGTCTTCCCGATACTACCATCGTGGTGGCGCATCGCGCCGATGGGAGCGGGACGACCTACGTGTGGACTGACTATCTGAGCAAGGTTAGCGACGACTGGGCCAAGAACGTCGGCAAAGGCACGGCGGTCAAATGGCCGGTCGGACTGGGCGGCAAAGGGAATGAAGGAGTCGCCGCGATCATCAAGAATACGCCGAACGCGATCGGCTACGTCGAACTAATCTATGCGCTAAAGAGCGACATGCCCTTTGGCGAAGTGCGGAATAACGCGGGCAAGTTTATCAAGGCCGACCTCGCGAGCGCGAGCGCCGCCGCGGCTGGCGTCGCGATGCCCGATGACTTCAGGGTATCGATCACCAACTCTGCCGCGCCCGCCGCGTATCCAATTTCGAGCTTCACCTGGCTGCTGATTCCCCAAAAGATTTCCGATCCGGCCAAGAAAACGGCTATAACGGGTCTGCTGAAATGGGTCCTTACAACTGGCCAGAGCATGACCTCGAAGCTGTCCTACGCGCCGCTGCCGAAGGTGGTGGTGATCAAGGAACTCAAGGCCATATCGCTTATTCAATAAGCCGTGGGTCGCGGCCGCATCTTTGCGTGGCGCGACGGCCATCGCGCAGCGCCGCGGTCGCTTTTGCGATCACCGTCGCCGCGCTTCTCGCCGGATGCTCCATGCATGAGACACCGCAGCAGCGCGGCGAACGAATCGAGCCGATGCTGGCGGCGGCCGGCTTCCATATGCTCCCCGCCGACACGCCCGAGCGAGTCGCCGAGACCCAACGCCTGACGCCACTAAAGGTTCGCTATTATATCGACAACGGCAAGCCGCGCCATTGGTTCAACGACCCGGTGAACTGTCATTGCGTCTACGTCGGCAGCGAAAAGAACTACCAGCAGTATGAGCAGATAAGGCTGAGCCAGCAGGCCGCGCAGCAGGAGGCCGAGGCGGCGCGGATGAACGAGGAGGCGGTGCAGCAGGAGCAGATGAACATGATGATGTGGCCGGGCCCGTTCATCATGTACTGACCTCGCGTACCAACCTCGGCGGCTGTCGCGCGCGCGCTCAGCGGCCCTCGAGCGATTGTCCGGCTGCCCGTTCCAGTCCCGCCCTGGCTACCGCGAATGCGTACAGAGTATTGACGTAGGCGGCTTTGTCCTGGATGAAGTCGCGCTCGGCGTCGGTCAGCTCGATGATATTGCCGAGGCCTGCGGTGTAGCGCTTATCGGCGAGCGCCAGTTCCACGCGCGAGGCGTTGAGCGTGACGGAGGCCGCTTGAATTTCCTGATGCGCGTTCTGCCAGTCCAGGAACGCCGTCGTGACCTCCAGCATGATGCGCTGGCGCAGGTCGGCGATCGAATGCTCGACCGCCTCGCGCCGCAGCCGCGCCTCCTCGATTTGATGCGTCGTCAATAGCCCGTTGAAGATCGGCCAGCTAATCACGAGGCCGATGTTGTAGTTATTGGCTGCCGGGAGTCCGCTCCCCACGATGTTGTATCCGGCGGCGGCGTTAACCATCGGGAAAAGGTCGCTGCGGTATTCGCGCACTTTCGCGCCGGCCGCGCGCGCCTGGTCCTCGAGCGCGAGCAGGTCGGGACGCAGTTTCATCGCGGCGCCGATGTACTCCTTCGCCGATCCCACGATCCCGATAGGACTTAGCGTCTGGGCGGGCTCGTAGTCGGGCGCCTGGTCCCCGAGGCCCATCGCGTTGTCCAGCGCCGCCTTAGCCTTGAGAACTTCGTTGCGCTCGTCGAGCAATTGGGTCTCGGCCCGCGCGAGCTGCGCCTGGGCGGTGTAGATGTCGATTTGCGGGGCCAGCGCGGCCGCCGATTTGACTTTCGATTCGTGCACCTGTTCCTGGCGCTGCGTGACAGCCTCTTCGTAAACAGCGACCAGTTGTCCGGCCGCGAGCAGCGCGAAGTAGCGCTGGGAGGTTTGAAAGATGAGATCGAGTTCGGTGAGCTTGAGTTGCGCGCCGGCGGCGTCGGCCTGCGCGCGGCTTTCGGCTATCTCGCCGCGGACGCGGCCGAAGTCGAACAGGTACTGCGACGCGCCCACCCCGCCGAGGTAATTGTTTTCAAGCGACCAGTGCTGCGGCTGGCCCGCCGCGCCATTGTGTCGCGGAATAAAGCCGGGGTTGAGATAGTTCGCCGCGCCGATTCCGTTTTGGGTCGACGCCAAATAGTCAGTGGCGCCATAGACCTGCGGCAGCATCGCCGACTTCGCCTCGCCGACCTGTTGTTCGGCGGCACCCGCCTCGGAACTCGCGGCCAGGCGCCGCGGATGATTCTCCAGCGTGAAACCGATCGCATCGCCGAGCGTCAGACGCTGGCCCGGCGTGGGCATCGAGATGGCCCACAGCGCGGGCGACGGTGCGAGAACCAGGCAAGACAGTGCGACGCCGAGCGCGCGCCCAAGCTTGATCAGCATAATCTTCCTCTCCGCTTAGTTGTGGTTTGCTTTGACCAGCGCGGGCTGAAAGCCCAGGTGGTAATGATCGTCGAGCACCGTGCGCGCCTGCTCGCCACTACTCAGCGCCGTGGTGAGCGAGCGTACGACCTCCTCGTTCCCGCTCAGTCCCGACACGATCTCCATGTAGACGCCGGTGTTGATCCCGACGGTCACTGGAACCTGCTCGAGGCGGCCGCCGCGGGCGACGAGCACGAAATGACCGCCTCCTGCAGCATCGGCGACCGCGCTGTTGGGCAGCTCGAGCGCGTCGCGATGGCGCTCGAGGTCGAGCGTCGCGTGGGCATACATGCCGGGATAGACTTCGCGCCGGGAGTTGTCGATGTCGATTTCGGTGAGCATAGTGCGTGTGGCCAAATCCAGCGAATGAGCAAAGCGCGTGACGCTTGCCGCGTACGGGCGTCCCGGCAGCTCGCGGAATGCGACCCGCACCGGCATCCCGACCCGGATGTAGCCGACCGCATCCTGCGGCACGTAAACGTACACGCGCAGCTTCGCGATATCGGCCACGCTCACCACCGGCGCCGCGCTGCCACCCGCGCTGGCCGTACCTTCCATCGGTGCGGTCGCGCTATCCTGCCCGCCGGCTCTGATCAGCGCCCCGGGATCGACGAAGCGATCGGTTACGACGCCGTCGAAAGGGGCGATGATCTGCGTATACGCGACCATCGCGGCAAGCTCGTTGGCCTCGGCCTGCGCCTGCTCGAACTTGCTATTCGCGATGTCGACATCCTCGCGCGCAACCAGCCGCGGGTCACTTTTCCAGACCCGCTCCAGCCGCTGGTAGGTGAGCTGCTCGATCCGCAGATTGGAGCGCGCCCGATCCAGGCGCTGGCGCAGCTCGGGAACCTCGATGTTCGCCAGCACCTGCCCTTTTGTCACTCGATCGCCCTTGTCGACAAGGATATCCTTCAAATAGCCAGTGACCTTGGCATAGAGCGCCGACTGATAATAGCCAACTACGTCGCCGGGTAGCGTTATCGAGCGTATCGCCTCGCCGCGCTGCGGCCTGATTACCACTACCTGCGGCACTGCCTCTGGAGTATCGACTTCCTCGTGATGGCATCCGGCTAACAGCCCGGTCGCCGCGAGCAGCATCGCCAGCGCGGCCAGCATCGTGTCTGACCGCCGCATCATGTCCGACCGCGTCATCGAGGCGCCTCCGCTCCGCGCCGCGAATAGAACGCCTCGTAAACCGCGGGCACCAGGATCAGCGTGAAGATGGTCGACACGGCGAGCCCACCGACCGCCGCGCGCGCCAGCGGCGCCGAGGCCTCGGAGCCAGCGCCCAACTCGAGCGCGAGCGGCATCAGGCCTACGATGGTAGCGAGCGCGGTCATCAGGATTGGCCGCATGCGGATGCGTGCCGATTCGACCACCGCGCGGCGCAGCGGATGGCCCTCGCGCCGCCGCTGATTGGCAAAGTCGACCAGCAGGATCGAATTGGAGACCACGATTCCGACCATCACGATGATGCCCATGAAGGATTCGATGTTGAGGGTGGTGCTGGTCAGGTACAGCGTCCACATCACGCCGATCATGCCCATCGGGACCGCGAACATGATAATGACCGGATCGAGGAACGAGCGGAACTGCGCCACCATCACCAGATAGAGTAGGACTACCGCCATCCCCAGGCCGAAGCCGAAACTCGAAAACGACTTCTGCATCGAGGCCACCGAGCCGCGCAGCTCGTAGCTCGTATCCTCGGGCATCTTGACGTGCTTGAGGGCGGCAATCACCGCGGTTTGCGTCCCTCCCAGGTCCTGAGTGCGCGGCGCGACCAGTACGTCGACCACGCGCTGGATGTTGTAATGGTCGGCTTCGGCGGGATGGCGCTCGGGCACGATGACCGCGACGTCGCGCAGGGTCATCGCGTCTCCGCGCGCGCGGCGGGCGGGCGCGATCGAAACCGGGATATTCATCAGCGTCTCGAGCGACTTTATATCCTTCTCGTAGTATTGCGCGGTCAGGAAGTAGTCATTGCCCGACTTGGGATCGATCCAGATCGACGGCGCGATCATCTCGTTAGAAGTCAGCGCCGTAATTACGTTGGAGACCACGTCATACTGGTTGAGACCCAGGCGCGCCGCCTTCACCCGGTCGACCTTGACCCGCAGCGTCGGGTAGTCGGTCTCCTGCGGGACGAAAGTGTCGGCCACTTCAGGCACACCGCGCAGCGCCTCTTCGACCGCGCGCGCCACCGGAAACAGCGCCCGGTAGGTCGGCGCAGTGAGCTGCACGTCAATCGGCGCCGCCAATCCGAAATTGAGCACGGAATCGATGATGCTACCGGAGGTGAAGAACGTTCGCACCTCGGGCACCACCTGCGGCAGGAGCTTCTTGAGGCGATGCATGTAAACGAAGGTCGAGATTTTGTGCGCGGGGTTGAGCGCCACCATCATGAAGCCCGAATCGGGCGCGGCATTGGACGAGTAGATTGAAGAGAAGCCGGGCGCCAGGCCGAGGTTCGACACGATGGTCGAAAGCTCGTGGGGCGGGATGACCTGGCGCACCACGTTCTCCATCTGCTCGGTCAGCTGCTCGGTAAGCTCGATGCGCGTGCCGACGGGGGCGCGATAGTCGATGATGAACTGGCCGGCATCAGTTTGCGGGAAAAGCTCGGTGCCGATCAGAGGATAGATCGACATGCTGAGCACGAAAATCACTGCGACCGCGCCGATCACCAGGAACTTGTGATCGAGCGCGCTATCCAGGATTCGTTCGTAGCGCGCGGCCATCCGCTCGTAAACCCGCATGAAGGCGGCCAAGGGCCCGCGCGTGGCGCCTTGCTCGGATTCGCGCGCCGACTCCGCGGTCAAGAAGCGTGCGCAGTAGATCGGGATCACGCTCATCGCGACCAGGTACGACGCAACCATCGATAGCACCACCGCCAGCGCCAGCGCGCTGAACAGGTACTTCGCCACCCCGAACAGGAACATCACCGGGAAAAACACGATGATGGTCGTGATGGTCGACGCCAGCACTGGCAATGCCACTTCCTCGGCGCCATCGCGCGCCGCGTCTTTCGGCGCCTTGCCCTCGGCCAGATGGCGGTTGATGTTTTCCAGTACCACTGTCGAATCGTCGACCAGCCGGCCAATTGCCAGCGCGAAGCCGCCGAGGGTCATGATGTTGATCGTGGACCCGCCCATCATCAGGCCAAACGCGCCGGCCAGAATCGACAGCGGGATCGAAAGGAAGATCGCAAAGGTCGAGCGGAAGCTGCCCAGAAAAATCAGGATCATCAACGAGGCCAGCACCGCGCCCATGACCGCCTCGTGCTCGAGGGCGTCGATCGCATCCATAATGTAGGTGGACTGGCTGAAAATCGCTTGCAGCTTCATCCCCTTGGGCATCCCCGTGATTTTCGGCAGCACCTGCTCGATGCCGTTGACGATGGCGATGGTGTTCGAGCCGCTCTGCTTGAGCACCGGGATGTAGACCGAGCGCTGACCGTCGATGCGCACTATGTTCTGCTGGATCTCGGCGGCATCCTCGGCGTGGCCGATGTCGCGCACGTAGACCGGCTCCTGCCCCTGCCCGATTTTGACCGGCACGTTGTTGATGTTGGCCGGGTCGTCGATCATCGAGTTGGTATAAACGAAGTAATCCTGCGTGCCGATCTTGGCGTCACCCGCCGGGATGATCAGGTTGGCGCGGTTGAGCGCATGCACGACGTCCATCGGGGTCAGCCCGCGCGCCTGCAACGAATCGCGATCGAGGTAGACCATGATTTGACGGTACTTGCCGCCGAACGGCGGCGGCACCGAGGCGCCCTCGACCGTGGCGAGAAAGTTCCGGATGTTGTACTGCGCCTGGTCGCGCAACTGGGCCTGGCTAAAACCCTTGCCCGAGACCGTCACCAGCACCACCGGCAGCGACGAAGCGCCCGAGGGCAGCACCAGCGGTGGCAACGTGCCGGGTGGCATATGGCGCAGGTCCGCCATCGCCAGGTCACCCAGCCCGGCCGCCGCGGCGCCCAGGTTTATCCCGGGATGGAAGAACACCTTGATGATGCTGACACCGGGCAGCGAGCGCGACTCGATGTGCTCGATTTCGCTGCCCATGGTGAAGAAGCGCTCGAAGCGGGTGGTGATGTCGCGTTCCATTTGCTCTGGCGGCATCCCCGGATAGAAGGTGGCGACGATTACCGCCGGAATATGGAGCGGTGGGAAAACGTCGACCGGCATCCGGGCGAATGCGTTAAGCCCGAGGATGGTGATAATCAGCGCCCCCACGATTATCGTGTGGGGATTGCGCAGCGAGAAAGAAGGCATCGCACAACCTCAACCGGCCTTGGCGCCCTCGCATCGCGTTCGCGAGGGCCGCGGTCTATTTCATGGCGCGGCGGCGCCTAAGCCGCCGCAGCGCGAATCAGACGCGTAAGTATGCGGTGTGGCTGAACGGATCCCCGTCGTCCGCGTGGGCCGGAGCGATTCGGAGACGTCTTAATGTCCGGGTCTGCGGCGGGGCGGAAGTCGCGCGCGGCAGAGCGCCGGGCGCGGCCATAGGGAAAACCAATGCCACGGTGGCGCACTCGGGCGCCGGCGCGCGGCCGGTGCGGTCGATTCGTGCTTCGAGGCGGCCGCCGATCTGGTCGACGATCGTGTGATGCGCCACGCGCAGGCCCGCGTGTACGATACTGCAGGTTGGAAAGAAGCGATGGTTCAAATGAATCGGCACTACCACAGCCAGGCTGAGGCCGAGGAGTGCCCCGATGAGCCAGGGAACCCCGGCGTTGCGGCTACTGGACAGATCCGCCATCGGAGCCGATTGTATCACCGCTCGCCCGCGCGGCAACCCGTCGAATTAACCCGGCGGAGAACATTGCGGCGCGCCGTTGCGAGAACCGTGGGGCAAGATCGTGTGGCAACGTCATGTGGTAAGATCGTCACGCAGTGGCCGACAAAGTGATCGTACTGCGCTCCGCGCGCAAGGAAGTTGACGAGCGCAGCTTCCGCATCAAGTACGCCGAGCTGCTAAATCCCTCGCAGCTCGCCGCCGTAACCCATCGCGACGGCCCCATCCTGGTGATCGCCGGCGCCGGCTCGGGCAAGACCCGCACTCTGATTTACCGTGTCGCGAGGCTCATCGAAAGCGGCGTCCCGCCGGGCGCGATCCTGCTGCTGACTTTCACCCGGCGCGCGTCGCAGGAGATGCTGCGGCGGGTCGAGCACCTGGTCGGCGATCGCACGCGCGCGGTGGCCGGGGGCACCTTCCACTCCTTCGCCAACCTGACGCTGCGCCAGTTCGGTTCTGCGATCGGGCTCAAGCCCAACTTCACCATTCTCGATCGCTCGGACATGGAGGACGTCGTCAACCTGCTGCGGACGCGGATGGGCCTGGGCTCGCGCGATCGTCGTTTTCCCAAGAAGGGCACCATCACCGAAGTGATCAGCATGGCGCGCAACAAACGCCGAGAGTTGGACGAAGAAATCGAGTTCGACTTTCCACACCTTGTCGAGCATCGCGACGACCTCGTGCGGCTGGCCGCCGCCTACGACGCGTACAAGCGCGAGCGAGGGTTGCTCGACTACGACGACCTGCTCTACCGGCTGGCCGAGCTGCTCGAGCAGCACGACAGCATCCGTCGGCGCCTGAGTGACACCTACCGCTACATCATGATCGACGAGTACCAGGACACCAACCTGATCCAGGCCGAGCTGGTGCGGCTCCTCGCCGCGACCCATCGCAACGTGATGGCGGTGGGCGACGATGCGCAATCGATCTATTCGTTTCGCGGCGCCAACTTTCGCAACATCATGGACTTTCCGGAAATCTTCGCCGGCGCGCGTGTGGTCAAGCTCGAACAGAACTATCGCTCACTGCAGGGCATCCTCGACGTCGCCAACGAGGTCATCTCGCGCGCCGCCGACAAATATACCAAGGTGCTGGCCGCCGAGCGCCGCGGCGAGTTCCGCCCGCTGCTGATACGTGCGCAGGACGAGCACATGCAGTCGCGCTTCGTCGCCGAGCGCATCCTGGAATTGCGCGAGCAGGGCGTCGAACTGGACGAGATCGCGGTGCTGTTCCGCTCCGGCTTCCACTCCTTCGACCTCGAACTCGAGCTGCAGCGCCGCGACATCCCGTTCATCAAGCGCGGCGGCTTCAAGTTTATCGAGACCGCCCATATAAAGGACGTGCTCGCGCACCTGCGCGTGATCGTCAATCCCGCCGACGCGGTGTCATGGCTGCGTGCGCTGATGCTGGTGCCGGGAGTCGGCCATCGCCGCGCCGAGCGCCTGATCGAGGAAATCGTCGCCGCGTCCCAACCTGAGCAGGCGCTCGTGCAGGCCGCCGAGTCGATCGGCGCTGGCTCCCGCTCGGGCGGCCCTGGTTCGAGCGCCGGGGGAACAGCCGCGGCGGCGGCGCGTCTCGCCGCTTTGCTGACCGAATTGCGGCGCGACACCGAGGCGCGTCCTGCCGATCAGATTGCACGGACGCTCGAGTACTATCTGCCGCTGATGCGCGAGAGCTATCCGGACGATTATCCGAAGCGCGAGCGCGACCTCGAACATTTCCAGACCATCACCGAGCGCTATCGCAGTCTCGAATCGATGCTGGCCGACGTCGCGCTCGAGCCGCCCAGCGACTCGCTCGGCGACGTGCTCGCGGTTGAGCCCGACGAGGGTTACCTGACGCTCAGCACTATCCACTCGGCCAAGGGGCTGGAGTGGCGCGTGGTGTTTTTGATTTGGGCGGCGGACGGACGCTTTCCCGGCCCGCAGAGTGTCGGCGCGGAGGAATTGGAGGAGGAGCGCCGCCTGATGTACGTCGCCAGCACGCGCGCGCGCGACGAGCTGTACATCTCGTATCCTATTTATATGTTCGACCGCGCGATGGGCTACACGCTCGGACGCGTGTCGCGCTTTCTGGAAGACGTTTCAGGCGAAGTGTTGCCGACAGCGTCGCTCCAGGAATCCGACGAAGAGCCGAATTGATCGCGAACCTGGTCGCTAATTGGCTGAAGCTATCCGTATCAGTCGCCGAAGAGGCGGCGGCGATCGGCCTCGTCGAACGGCTTGTCGGGCCCGCAAAATCCCTGGTCGGGCATTTGCGCGATACCCTGTGCGACCCGCGGCAGCGCACGCGCACGGAGCGCGTCGGCTTGCGGTCCGCGATCGATCAATAGCTCGCGCATGCAATTGTCCGCTTCGCGAAGATTCGTGAAATATTGGTCGTGAGCCCGGGCGTAGGCATCGCATGCGACGGCCCAGTCCCGATTTTCGCGCAACAAATCCGTAAGGACGCGCGCATCGCGGCAGGTAAGGCTAAGTCCCTGCCCCCAGATTGGATCGCTCGCGCTGGCCGCGTCACCGATCAACACCACGCCATCGCGATAGGGACTCTCAACCCAATGATCAGCGCTGATGAAAGAAGCGAGCGGGCCGGTTGCGCGCGCGCCCGCGTAGTACTCGGGCGGAACCCCGCTGCGCAGCGCCTCCGCGATGAACCGGTCGATCGAGTTCTCGCCCTGCAGGCGGAAATCCGCGTCGATCGGATAGACGTTGTAGGCACGCACGCGGCCCTCGCCTTGCGGGAAGAGATAGCCCACCTGACCGAGCGCCGGATTGTACGCACCGAAGCCGGTGTCCGCGGGCGCGGGCATTGCCTCGAACAGCAGGCCGGCGATGTAATAGCGATCAGGCTCGCGTTGAGTCGCGAAGCCGCACCACTTACGCACCATCGAGCTGCGCCCGTCCGCGCCGATCACCAGCCGCGGCGTCAGTTCTTCCACCCGGCCATTTGATTCGACCGTGATGGTCGGGGGATTGCCGGGCTTCACCTCGCGCACTTTGGCTCCGCGGCGAACCTCGGCGCCCGCCTTGGCGGCCTCGGCGAGGACCAGCTCCTGCATCGCGGGATGATAGATCGCCAGATTGGGCAAGTTATGGGGCGTGGTGGCTACGCAGTCGCGGCGATCCAGCTTCATTCCGCTGAGGTAGATTTGCCAGAAGGGACTATCGTTGGCGGCGTTGCGGATCGCGGCGTAAATCCCGAGCCGGCGTGTCTCCGCGACTCCCCACGGCTCCATGAATTCGCCGCGGATGCGATCCTGAAAGCGGGTCTCGCGCTCGACCACCAGCACGCGCGCGCCGGCTTTCGCCATCACGGCCGCGACGGCAGCGCCGCCGAGTCCGCCACCCACGGTGACGATGTCGTAATCCGCCTGGCTCATCGCGATTCCTCCAAGCCGCGGCCAAAGATCGACGCTTACTTCACGTACAGGAAAATTCCCTCGTAGATGAGCGCCGGCTTGTCCTGTCCCAGCACCTGGACCTGGGTCTCCATCGTGACCTGCGTCCCCTGCGGCTTCGGTTCGACCGCGACCACGCGCGAGCGCGAATGCACCTTGGCGCCTGCCGGCACGGGCGAGATGAAGCGCAGCTTGTTTGCGCCGTAGTTGACCACGTTGCGGAAGCTGGTGACGTTCCAATCGCGCGGGATCTCGAAGGCGGGTATGAGGCTGAGGGTCAGGAAGCCATGCGCGACCGGCCCCTTGAACGGGCTTTCGCGTTTGGCGCGTTCGATATCGATATGGATCCACTGATGGTCGCCGGTCACGTCGGCGAACTGGTTGATCTTGTCCTGGGTCACGTCGATCGGTTGGCTCCAGTTGCTGAATTCCTGGCTGACCTTCGAGCGAAGTTTCTCGACGTCGTCAAAGCGGATGTTTTCCATGGTCTTCCTCCATAACAATCGTGATTGTCTTAGTTTTGCGCGCGTGAGCAAAGCAGCGCGAAAGTCGAGAAGAATAGTCGCACGCGCGATTCCTCAAGCCCCCTGGGCGCCTTGTGCGGTTTTGGCGGATGCGCCGGCAGCCGCGTCCCGATCGAGCGATGCCGCGGGCTTGCGCGCGCGCGCGAGACGGGTCTTGAGCGCGGCTTGTGCACCCGGCCCGGGAATCATCTTTGCGTCGAGCCATCCGATCGGACGGCCGTCGCGGCTAGTGACGCGGACCTCGATCGGCTGGGCATTGGCGCGATCGACCACGATCACCGGGACCCGGCCGGGTCCGACCACCCACTGATCGCCCCACTCGCGCAGCGCCATCAGAACCGGAAACAGCGCGCGGCCCTTTTCGGTCATCCGGTATTCGACGCGGCGCGCGTCGCCGGGAGCGACGGTGCGCTCCAGAATTCCGCGCGCGACCAGCTTTTTAAGCCGCGCCGCCAGGATATTGCGGGCGATTCCGAGATTGCTCTGGAACTTGTCGAAGCGCCGCGTGCCCATCAAGGCCTCGCGCACGATGAGGAACGTCCACCACTCGCCGATCTGCTCGAGCGCGCGGGCGATCGAGCAATTCATGTGAGCGAAGGTCTTGCGCCGCATCAGCGAAGCGTAACACTCTTACGTTTCATCATGCAACTTATATTTGGGCACGCGTGCCGCGTGCCGCAAACCGACCGTGCTACGCCGCCTGCGCAAGCCGCGCGTAGTGGGCCGCTATCTCGCGCCCGATCATCTCGACCTGCCCCGCCCAGGCTTGCGGCTCAGCCACTGGCCATAGCACGAACTTGTCCAGGCCCACCGCAATGTATTGGTCGACGCGCTCGATGATGTCTTGAGGCGAGCCGAACACGGTGCGGCTGAAAAACTCCTCGCCGCCGCGATCGAGCGAGCGCACTACCGGCTCCAGGTCGGACTTGGCCCGCTCGCGCGTCGGCCCGAGGCGGCAGAGCAAGATCAGTCCCGACTCGATACGCGCGTTGGCCCGACCGTACTCGGCCGCATAGCCGCGGATGGCGCTCATGTTGCGCGCGAATTCCTCCGGCGTGAGGAACGATGCGAAATAACCGTCGGCCATCCGCGCCGTGCGCCGCAGCGCCCCCTCCGACTTGCCGCCGACCCAGATGTCGATCGTGCCCGAGTCGTTGTTGGTGCGCCGCGCCGGATGTGGCTCGAGCGTTACGTTGTCGAAATTGAAGAAGCGGCCGTGATGACTCACATTGGACTGGGTCCACACCGTGCGCAGCACGTCGACGCCTTCGTCCAGGCGCCGTCCGCGCGTCTCGAGCGCAACCCCGGTCGCCGCGTAATCGGCCAGGTTCGCCCCGGTGCCGACCGCCATCACCATCCGCCCGTGCGAGTAGTAATCGAGCGTCGCGAACGACTTCGCCACCGTCAGGGGGTGGCGCAGGTTGAGCAGCAGTACGCTGGGGCCGAGCTTGATGCGCGAGGTGCGCGAGGCCAGCACCGCGAGCGTCGCGACCACGTCCAGTTCGGGCGAGGGCGACAGCAGATGGTCCGAGAGCCAGAACGAATCGAGTCCCCAGTCCTCGGCCTTCTCGGCCACGTGCACGATGGTCTCCGGCGTCGGCATCCCGAGCCGCCAAAGCCCGAATCCGACGCCGATTTTGACCTGCTTCATAACCAATTCTCCTTAACTATGACGGCTCTCGCTTAGTCGGATAGTACCATAGCGGCCCCCCACCGGATCGGATAATCTGTCGCCGGTGAGCGAGCTTGAGGTAACCGTACTGGGCGCAGGCGATGCCTTCGCGAGCGGAGGCCGTCTGCAAGCCGGCTACGTCATTGAAGCCGACGGGGCGCACATCCTGATGGAGGCCGGGCCGACGCTGCTCGCGGGACTGAAGCGCACCTCGATCAATCCGGTCGACCTTGATTGTATCCTCATTAGCCATCTGCATGGCGATCATTTCGCCGGGCTACCCTTCCTGATGTTGCAGTACATGTGGGAGAGCCCGCGCAAGCGTATCCTCACCATCGCCGGGCCGCGCCATCTCGAGCAGCGCACCCGCGCACTCTTTCATAACATGTATCCCGGCATGAATACGCATCCCCTGATGCGCAAGCTCAGGTTCGTTGAGCTCGAGGCCGGACGCACCACGCGCGTGGGCCCGGCGCGCGTCGCCACCGTCCGCACGCCGCATACCAAGCCCGACGTCTCGCTCGCTCTTCGGGTGACCGTTGGCGGTAAGTCGCTCGCGTTCTCGGGCGACAGCGGATGGACCGATGAGCTGCTGGGAATCAGCGCGGGCGCCGACCTGTTCCTTTGCGAGTGCACCTATTTTGAGAGCAACCATCTCGATTTCCATCTCAACTACCCGATCATCGAACGCAATCACAGCCGTTTCACGGCCAAGCGAATGATTCTCACCCACCTGGGCCGCGAGGTGCTCGAGCGCCGGGGCGACGTCGGGATGGAAATGGCCGACGATTTGATGAAAATCAGCGCCTGACGGGCTTTGAGCCGAGCGCGCGGGCTGGCTATGCTCGTGGACGGGCGGCCGTCGCTCGCGTGCCGAACTTCGAACGGATTTCGACGTACTTCGATTCGGCTCGTGCGCGGCGCCGCGTCGCAAGCAAACGGAAAAAGAAAAGGAGCCTGCCGGATGGGTATCGCGGACGGCAAGCGCGCGCTGATAGTCGGCGTCGCCAATGACAAGAGCCTCGCCTGGGCGATCGCGCAGGAACTCAAGACGCAGGGCGCGGAAATAGCGCTCACGTACCAGGGCGAGGTGCTGGAGAAGCGCGTGCGCCCGCTCGCCGAGTCGATCGGCGCGCTGGTGGTGGGCGAGCTCGACGTCACCAACGACATCCAAATCGGGCTCACGATGGCTGAGCTGCGGGAGCTGTGGGGCGGGCTCGACATGCTGGTTCACGCGGTCGCGTTTGCCGACCGCGAAGACCTGCGCGACCGTTTTCTGACGGTAAGCCGCGGCAACTTCGCCAAGGCGCTGGAGATAAGCGCGTACTCGCTGGTGGCGCTGGCCCGCGCGGCCGAACCGCTGATGGAAGCGCGCGGCGGCGGCGCGATACTGACGCTGAGTTACCTGGGCGCGGTGCGCGCGGTGCCCAACTACAACGTGATGGGGGTGGCCAAGGCGGCTCTGGAAGCCTGCGTGCGCTATCTGGCGGTCGATCTCGGAGGGAAAAATATCCGTGTCAACGCGCTCAGCGCCGCGCCCGCGCGTACGCTTTCGTCCTCGGCCATCCGCGACTACTTCACCATGGCGCACGAGGTCGAGGAACGCTCGCCGATGCGCCGCGGGATGAAGCCCGAGGAGGTCGGCAAGATGGCCGCCGCGATGCTGAGCGATCTTTCGAGCGGAGTCACCGGCCAGACCGTGTATGTCGACGTCGGCTATAGCATCGTGGGCCTGTAAAAGCCCCAAAACCAAGGCAGCACGAGACGCGGCGGCGCGAACGTACATCTGATCATTGGAAACAGCTGACCGACGGATCTGAAAAAACATCTGACAAAGGAGTAGGGCGATGGCGATTGTTGTAGTGCCCCAGCTCAATGACAATTACGCCTACCTGGTAGTCGACGAAGCGAGCAAACAGTGCGGCGTGGTCGACTGCTCCGAGGCGGACAAGGTGCTGGCCGAGGTAAGCCGGCGCGGGCTCAAGCTGGTGGCGGTGTTGCCAACGCATTGGCATCCCGACCACGTTGGCGGCAATCAGGATCTGGTGCGTGCCGTGCCGGGGCTGCGCGTCTATGGCGCGCGCGGCGAGGCGGGCCGCATTCCGGCGATGACCGACGAGGTCGATAACGGCGACGAAGTAGCGGTGGGTCCGATTCGTGGGCGCGTGATTGGAATTCCCGCCCACACCAGCGGCCATATCGCTTACTACTTCGCCACGCTCAAGGCGGTGTTCACCGGCGATACCTTGTTCATCGCCGGATGCGGCCGGGTGTTCGAGGGTAAGGCCGACACGATGGTGGCGTCGTTGGGGAGGCTCGCTGCGCTGCCCGACGATACGCAGGTCTATTGCGGCCACGAATATACCGAGAAGAATCTGCAATTCGCGCTGACGCTCGAGCCGAACAACCCGGCGCTCAAGGCCAAGTACGAGTGGACGCGCAAAAAGCGGGGCGAAGGCAAATTCACGATTCCCTCGACCATCGGCGACGAAAAGCGCTTCAACCCGTTTCTGCGCACCGATAGCGCGGAATTGCGTGCGAGCCTCAAGAAGATCGATCCGGCAATCGGCGACGAGCCGGTCGCTATTTTCGCCAAGACCCGTGAACTGAAAGACCGGTTCTGATGCGTCGCGGATTCCGAATTAACCCACAGTAGTTAATTGCGCCAAAGAAAGAGTAATCGGGCCTGCGGGCCGATGCGATTTTTCCGCCTCGCGCGCCGTCGCGCGCGGCGAAGTCGTGCGCGATGGACGGCTGACACCGTTCCTGGCTGGGTGGGCGGTTGACGCTTAAGCGTCGGCGCAGGCGATTAAAGCGAAGAACGGACGAAAATACATAAAGTTAGTAGCTGCTAATTCGGGACGTAAGAAGCATATTCTGGATGACATAAGCATGTTTAAATCGATTTGACATTCAATCGCGCCATATTCTATTGTCTTGCCGTCAGCTCTAACGGTTACGTCCTAACACTGTAGGAGAATGTGCTATGGCCTTAGCCCAGGTGCTATTTCTTCGTGCGCGGGAGATCATGGTCCGTCAGTTTCGCGCGCAAACGATGGTCGAATATGCCTTGATCATCGCTTCCCTCGGCGTCGTGGTGTGGGGCGCGTACAACCTGATGGGGCATGACATCGGTTCGATGGCGAACGGAATCGATTCGGATTTGACCAACGCATAGAAGCGCGTCCGCCGCCCACGCACGCGAGTTGTGTCGCGTGCGCGAGGGAGTTGGTCGACAGATCGGGGAACGCGCGAGCTATCGCGGGTCAGAACCGAAAACCCGCCCGATGGGGCGGGTTTTTGCTTTGTTAGAGCCGTGAAAATGAAACGATTTCGCTTCGAAATCCGGTAGTCCTGACAGTTTTGATGCACGGGCTCGCGATGGAATTAGCCTTCACACCAGCTTCCATTGCACCAGCGTCGCTTCGGGATGATCCTCGAAGACCGCTTCGACTTCGGCGTCGAACGGCGCATCGTGCATCGGGTCCCCGAGCAGATTGCCGACCATGCGAACGTTATCGGCGTCCGGGAGCTCCACCACCGCGATAATGAATGGCCCGGCCTGCTTCAGCGCCGGATGTACCGGGTTCCAAGATCGCACCCAGGTGTAGAGCCGCCCGCGGCCTGACACGCGATGCCATCCGAGATCGCCGCCCTGGCATTTGTGGCAGATCCATTCCGGGCCGAACTGAAACGTCTTGCACCGGTTGCATCGCTGTACCACCAGTTCGTGGCGGCGCAGGGCTTCCCAAAAGCCCGCGTCCATCCCGTCGCGTTGCGCCTTCGGCGCGGGCAATCCCTCGGGCAGATAGTAGAGCGACTTTTCAGCCATCCGAAATTTTACTCCGTCTTGCCGATCGCATGCGGCGGTTGGGCCACGCCGCTCAACCGCGCACGATAAGATCGCTCACCGGCGAAACCATCGGGCCCGACGCCACCAGCGCGATCTTTGCGTCGGGCACCTGCGCGGTCGAGGTCCCGCGGCACTGGCGCACCGCTTCGTTAACCAGTTCGAGGCCGTGCATATAGCACTCGGCGATATTGCCGCCGCTGGTGTTGAGCGGGAGCTTGCCGTTGGGCGCGATGAAGTTCTCCAGCCGGCATAGTTCCATCACGCCGTCGGGTTCGCAGAAGCCGTGCTCGACCAGGCTAATCGGCACGGCGCCGCTGAAGTGCTCGTAGATCTGCACGACGTCGACGTCCTTGGGGCCGATTTCCGCCATCTGGTAGAGCCGCGGCGCGAGCGTCCTGAAATGCGAGGATGCGTAGTCGGGCGAATTCTCGGCCGCGGCGGCGGCGCGATGCGGTGCGCCCTGTGCGGCCGCCATCACGTAGACCGGCTTCTGTTTGAGGTCGCGCGCGCGCTCCGAGCTGGTGAGGATCAGCGCGGCGGCGCCGTCGTTCTCCATGCAGCAATCGTAAAGATGAAACGGCTCGACGATCCATCGCGAGCGGTCGTACTGCTCGCGGGTCAGCGGCCGGCCGTACATCACGGCGCGCGGGTTGAGTTGCGCGTGATGGTAGTCGGCGAGCACCACCGCGGCGAGCGCGTCCTGGGTGACGCGATGCTCGTGCATGAAGCGGCGCACGCGCAGCGCGACCCATTGCGCGGGAACGAAGAGCCCGTAGGGCCACGCGTATGCGGCGGGGCCGGAGACGGTGTCGACCGGAGCCGCCTGGCCGAAGCGGCCGAACTGGCCCTGCGCGAGCGCGCGGAAGACCACCACGTATTTGGCGTAGCCGGCCGCCACCGCTGCCGCCGCCTGCGCCACGGCGCCCGAGCCGCCGCCCCCGCCGCCGCCCCATACCATGCTCGCCCACGCGTAGTGCGGAAGCCCCAGTGCGGTCGCAAGGCGCGCCGCGTCGTTGCGATCGTTGCTGTAGGAGGCGAAGCCGTCGAGGTCGGTGACTTTAATTCCGGCGTCTTCGACCGCCTTGAGAATCGCTTCGCACGCGAGCTGGAATTCGCTGACGGGCGCCTGGCCGCGCTTGTAGTACTTGGTCTCGCCGAGGCCGCATACAGCGACCTTGTCCTTGATGCTGTACTCGCCCATCGCGGCGTCCTACGGATTGGCGGCCGGCGCGTGTTCGAGATGGTCGGCGTCGAGGCCCTGGAAGTGCGGCAGTACTTCCTCCGCCATCAGGCGCATCGACTTGAACCACGGCTCGGGATTGTCGGCGTAGTCGAAAGTGAAGTGCAGCAGCGTGCCGAAGCCGCCGAGCTCCTTGTACATCTGCTTGAGCTTGTCGCGCACCGTGCGCGGCGATCCGACCAGCCATCCATGGTCGGCGAGATACTCGGGCGTGACCGCGTCGTCGCGCACCGAGGGATCATGCTTGAGATACTTGGTGAACTGGAAATCCGCCATGAGCGGCAGCAGGTACTCGCGCATCATGCGGCCCATCATGCTGCCGACGCAATTGCGATGCGCCTCTTCGTCGGTGTCCGCGACGAAAATCTCGCGGACGATTCGCCAGTCCTGCCGGCTCGGCCGCGCGCCGCTGCGCCGCGCGCCGTCGAGCACCGCATCCCAATGCGTGGCGACGTAGCTCGGGCTCATGTTGAGGCTGAGCGGCATGAAACCGTGCTCGCCGGCGAGCTTCAGCGTCTCCGAGCCGGGGTTGAGACCGGCGATTCCGATCGGCGGATGCGGCTGCTGGAGCGGGCGCAAATGATGGCCCAGCGTTCGCAGCATCGGCCCCGGCACGTTCACGCTCCAAAACTTGCCCTTGTACTCGAACCCGCCGTCGCTCGCCCAGACATTGAGCATGATCTCGAGCGCTTCGCGGGTCATGTCACGGTTGACGCCCTTCATACCGTCGACACAGAAAAGCTGCCAGTCGCTTGGCAAGCCGCTCGCGCCGATGCCGAGCATGTAGCGGCCCTCGGCGAGATGGTCCATGTAGGCGACGCGGCACGCGAGTTCGGCTGGATGATGGTAGGGCAGAAGATGGGCGCCGGGCGCAAGCTTGATCTGACGCGTCTGCATGAGCGCCTGCGCGATCAGCAAATCGGGCGCGGGATTGGGCTCCCATCGCGAGGTGAAATGCTCGCCGATCCACGCCTCGCTGTAACCCAGGCGGTCGGCCTCGCGCAGCACGGCGAGGTCCCATCGTTGTCCGGCCAGCAGGCCGCGCTCCGGCGGATGTGACGGCATCAGAAAAAGTCCCAGTTTCATACCCTCTCCTATCTCCAAATCCCTATGCCGAATCCTGTATGAAGTCCCGGCTCGGCGCACGCCGCCCTTATTTCAGTTGCGAGAATTCCGCCGGCGTCATGATCTTGTTGCTCTGGCTAACCACCAGCGCGCGCAGCTTGGGAACGATAGCCGCGCGGCGCGGATCGCGCCCCCATGCGGACCACTTTTGCTGGCGCTCGTTAAGATCGTTGAAGGCCCACAGATGAACCAGCTCGTTGAGCGGTCCGATGTCCGTGGACCAGTAGCCGAGCGGCTTCAGCCCGTGCTCGGCCAGGAGCGGCAACAGCTCTTCCTTGGTGAGCTGGATGTACTGCGGCGCGCCGCCCAGCACCAGCGTGTAAGTCCGAAGCTCGTAGATCATCGCGTGCGTCTCCTTTCCGCTGTCCTCTTATATCAGCGTTCCGGTTATATCAGCGTTCCGGGCCTTTGGCTCCGGGCCATGACATCGCCGCGGCCAGGCCCTCCAGCGCGAGCCCATAGCCGAGGTCGTCGAGCATCAGACGCTTGAGCTGCTGAGTTATCGCGACGCGCGCATAGCGCACGGTGAGCGGCGGTTTGGCGACGATTAGCTGCGCGAGTTCCCAGGCGCGCGCCACCAGGCGCTCGCGCGGCACGACTTCGCTGACCACGCCCAATTCCAGGGCCTCGCGCGCCGAGAGCTTCTGTCCCGTGAGCAGGAAGTAACGCCCGCGATTCGGTCCCAGCACTAAAGGCCATACCACGTGCACGCCGTCGCCGGGCACGATCCCGTTGGGAAAGTGCGGCGCGTCCTGAAATGCCGCGTTCTCCGACGCGATCACGATATCGCACAAGACGGCAAGCTCGGCATGGATCAGCGCCGGGCCGTTGACCGCCGCGATCATCGGCACCTCGATATGCAGATGATTCATCAGAAGGTACTTGGCGTCGTTGTAGATGTGATCCCAGGTCGTCGTGCGGACGCCCGCGTGCGGCGCCGGCGCGGGCTCGCCACTCGCGGTTTTGCCCACCGGAGCGCCGCGGCCGCCGCCGAGGTCGACCTCGGCGCAAAACGCTTCGCCGGTGCCGGTGATGATAACGCAGCGGTTTCCGTGGTCGCGCGCGACATCGTAAAAGGCGTACGACAACTCCTCATGGGGCGGACCGCCCCACTTGAGCGGGCCGCCCTCGCTATGCAGCGTCATCTGGATAATGCCGTCGCGGCGTTCCATCGTGACGTGCTTGTATTTGCCCTGGTATTCCTCGAACTTGCTCATTTCTTTTCCTCTCCTGGCCCTGCGGATGCGAATCGATGGGCCGAATCCTACTAAAGTGCGGGCGGCGACTGTTAGCCGCGCGCGCCCGTCATCTAACTGCGCGGGCCAGTAATGGCGTGCCGTCCCGTCGGGAGCGCGGGCCTTGCCCAACGGCACGGGTTGGCAGCACAGTGGGAACGAAGCAGGGCCAGTGCAGGTTAGGCAAGAAGAGTTGCTATGAACGCCGGACGGCGCGAGCGCATCATCGACGAGCAGCAGGCCGCGGCCTGGATCGAGGACGGGATGACCGTCGCGATAGGCGAGCCCGCGCCGATGGCACTGGTGCGCCAGATCGTGCGGCGCGGCGTGCGCAATCTCACGGTCGTCGCCAGCGGTTTCGCGCTCGACATGCTGATAGCGGCCGGATGCGTGCGCAAGACCGTGAGCTACTACGCGGGCGGCGGTCCGGGCATTCCCGTATTGCCGTCGTTTCGGCGCGCGGCCGAGCGCGGCGAGATCGAGGTCTGGGAATGCGAAGAGGGCATCCTATGCGCCGGGTTGCAGGCAGCGGCGCAGATGCTGCCGTTCATGCCGTGGCGCGGTGGAGTTGGCACCTCGCTGCCGGAGGTGAATCCCGACCTCAAGCTGTTCCGCGATCCGATTCGCGGCGAGCAATTGATCGCGGTGCCGCCGATCAAGCCTGACCTGACGCTGCTGCACGCGGCGGCCGCCGACGCCTATGGCAACGTGCGCCATCTCGGCGGCCCGGGATGGCTCGATCTGTTCCAGTACCGCGCCGCCGACCGCACCATCGTGCAGGTCGAGCAGGTGATCTCCAACGAGGAAATCCGTGCCGACCCGTGGGCAACGACTATCGCCGCCGCCGACGCAATCGTACGCACCCCCTTCGGAGCGCATCCGTTTTATAGCCGCGGCTTTTACATCACCGACGGCCCGCATCTGCACGGCTACCTGCAAGCTGCCGAAAAGGCCGCACGCGGTGATCGCGCAGCCCTGGAAGAGTACCTGGATCGCCACTGCCGCAGGCCCGAGGGCCTCGCGGACTATCTGGAAACGATCGGGATGAAGCGGCTGCTCGAATTGCACGAATACTGATCGCGAATTCCGATCCTAAGGAGCTACACGTGGCAGAAGAAAAAAAATACTCGAGCAAGACTATAGCGCTGTTCGGGTTCCTGCCCTGGCTGGTCTACATCTTCGGCTCCGCAGGCAATCATTGGGGCGTAGCGACGGCAGGCGGCATGATCATGTGCCTCGTCTATCTCTCGGTGCTGAGCCGGCAGGCGACGATCAAGCTGATGGACTGGACGACGCTCGCCTTCTTCGTCACCGCGTCGATTCTGACGATCGGCCTGCACTCGAACGTGCTCGCGACCTACACGGTGATGATCATCTGGTCGTTCTTCGCCGTCGCCGGATGGGCGTCGGTCATTCTGGGCAGGCCCTTCACCGCGGCTTACGCGCGCGAGGAGCAGCCGCCCGAAGTCTGGGATCTTCCGATCTTCCATCGGCTCAACTGGATCATGACGCTTTTCTGGTGCGGCCTGTTCAGCGTCAACGTCGGCTTCGGCGTGATCGCCGTGATGGTCGGCGGCAACCTCGGCCGGCTGGTGCCGGGATTTTTGATCCCGACGGGATTGCTGATCTACGGCTTCGTCTTCAGCAGGCGGTTTCCGATGCGCTACGTGGCGCGCGTCAACGCCAGCGGCGCGGCGGCCGAGAGCGCCGAAAGCACATCGCCCGCGTAACGCACGCGCCGGATCGAACGGAGCATCACGGATGAGTCGCGACGACAGCAGAGCGGGCGAATATAGCGTTGAGGAGCTGATGGCGGTGTTCCTCGCGCGCGACCTCAACGACGGCGAGCTCGTGCGCGTCGGCGTCGCGATGCCGGTGGCCGAGGCAGCGGTGCGCCTCGCCCATCTGACGCATGGCCCCAACATGGAACTGGTGTTTCTCGGCGGGCGGATGAATGTCGCCGACCTCGAAACCATCCCGATGCCCGCGTTCGGATGGGACCGGCGGGTGGTGCGCTGGACTGAGTCGTATAGCGACACCGGCCATCGTTTCGACCGGCTCAAGGACTGGAGCAATCACGTTTTCTTCATCGGCGGCGTCCAGGTCGACCGCTTCGGCAACACCAACCTGATCGGTATCGGCTCCGATTACCGGCGCCTGAAATTCCGCGGACCTGGCTCGGTCGGCACACCGACGCTCAGCACACACGTCGGCCGCTACTACATCGTGCTCAACAGCCACAGCCCGCGCCTGCTGGTCGAGCGATGCGACTATATCAGCGCCTACGGATGGGGCAGCGGCGGCGCCGACGCGCGGCGCAAGCTGGGCCTCCCGGGCGGCGGCCCGAAGTACGTCGTGACGCCGCTCTGCGTGATGGACTTCGAGGAGGAGACGCGGCGGATGCGCCTCTGCTCGCTCCATCCAGGCGTCAGCGTCGCGACGGTGCGCGAGAGCACGGGATTCGATTTGGTGATTCCGCCTTCGGTGCCGACGACCGAGCCGCCGAACTCCGAGGAGTTGCGCGCCTTGCGCACGCGCGTCGACACAGCCGGTCGCCTGCGCCGCTAATCCTATGCTAAGAAGATGAAACCTCGGCTGACGATTTTGCTCGGTTCTGGCTCGACGGTTGATGTTGGGTTACCGGGTCCCCGTTCAGGCATGCCGTCCACTGACGAACTAACTAAGCGTGTCCTCGGCCTGCGGGGACCGATCGCATTCGTGGAGGGTACCCCTTTCCTGTTCAAGGAAACTGACAAGATCCCTTTTCGCCAGTGGGCTCATTTTACGGTATCTGGTACCGTGGGTCGTGCGCTTAAGAGTGAATACGCTGATGTCGACTTCGAACTCGTGCTTCACACGCTCGAGCAGCTTCAGTCATTTGCTGATGCACGATGGAATCCGGATATGTTGGACAACTTCCGGCCTGTGCTCGTCACGTTCGCCGACATATTCGACCGATACAAATTTCTTCTTTCCCCCGGGCTTCTCGTTGAAGCCCGTAAGGCAGTGATACTGGCTATCGCTGACTCTATCATCGCGCGCACGATTAATTGTGGGGGTTCGGCAAGAGGCGCGCAACAATTGGGACAGCTCGTCCAGGCTCTCGAGCCCCGCTTCTCTCTAAGCGCATTCACACTCAACTACGATGAGTTGATCGACCAAGCACTCTCTTCGTGGTTTGACGGCTTCGAGAGCCCATCAGCCCTTCAGGGGACGGCGCAGGCTTTCAATGCGACCAAGTTCGTCAACGGCATCCATTCGGCCCCGAACGTGCTTATACACCTCCACGGGAGCGTGCGGTTCGGCTACTCGCGTGGCGTGTTCGGCTTGGTCAAGCACGACACTGCCACAGAGGCCTACGATTCCATAGAAAACGTTGGTGTATCGGACCAAGTGGCTAGTCAGCAGATCGTTTCACTGAGTCCGATCATTTCCGGCCTCAACAAAATTGCTAAGCTGCTGCAGAATCCATCGCCATTTGGATATTATTATCGGGCGTTTGTTGATTCAATGTTGATAACTCCGCGGTTGTTGATCGTCGGCTATTGAGGAAGAGACGAGCATATCAATACATGGTTGCGTGAGTTCGTCACGCTACACGGTGAACACCGAAGAGTGGTCTGGGTCTCCAAAATTCCGGGTAGCGATGTTGCTGAGCATAAGCCCGACCGGACCCAGATGATGGAGCTCGCAGGGCGGGGGGAAAATTGGCAGGACTCTATGGCGTATTACGACCCCAATGAATCTGTCCATTTTCAGAAACACGGTCCAAACTTCTGTCTGGTCCCTTCCGGGTTCCCTTTCGCGGGTCCAAACGCCCAACAACAGATTATTGACTTTCTGAGTTCTTAATCATCATGTTTTGCGCATTCGACGAGTGATAGAGTGCGGCGTATGCCCATAAGCTCTTGAGAACATTCTGGCAGGCGTTCCGCCTGCGCCGCTAATGGAGCAGTAGATGAAACGGAAGACAGTGAAGTCCGCGAAGCACGAGCGCGTGCGGGATGTGTTAGAGGTTCGTGCGGAGCAAGCGGACGAGCAGTTTCAGGCGAGCTTGCGTCGCGCACGCTCCGAAATGAACGCTGGCCGCTTTTTCACGCTGGCAGAGCTTGAATCCGCGTTGGCCATGAAGCGGGGGGCAACCCGCCGCTAGCGCTCTTTATTCCGGCAAGCCGCCGACGCGCGAGAACACTGCATGCCAGTTCGCGCGGAACCACGGGCTGCCGTCGCGGCGGCCGAAAACCTGCCCGCGCACCAGCATCGCGCCGCTGCCGTGGATGTCGCAGTCCAAAATCGCCTCTTCGTCGACTCCGAACGTCTGTGCGCCGAAATGGCGATGAGCGTAAAATTCGTCGAAGTGCAATAGCGCGCGCATCCGCGCCGCGTAGCGGCCGTCGGTCGAGACCAGATCCATCCGGCCTGTGGGATTGATGATCTTCGAGTGGGGGTCGATCCCGACCTGGCTGAAGGTCAGTTCGAATGGTCCGTTGCCGACGCGCCGGTAGCAGATGCGATAGGTCTTCGGCGTCCACACCCCGACTTTAGGCGCGCCGTACATCCGCTCGATGGAATCAAGCAATTCTACGCGGCCGTCCCAGCATCCGCGAAATACCGGTGGCAGGATGGGCTGCGAGTGCAACATCGACGCCGGCGGCGGTGGTGGCAGGGCAGGCGGTGGTGGCGGAGGTGGAGGGGGCATCGGTGGCGGGAACTGCGGTGCCGGCAACTGCGGCGCGGGAGGCGGCGGTGCCGGAGTGGGAGTGATCGCGGACGGAATTTCCTGGAGCTGATTGGAGGGCGGCAACGGTGGCCGTGCGGTCGGCGCCGGCCGCGGGCGGAAGCTCGGTTGCGATTGGGGCGCTGGCGGCTGCACTTCCAGCGACTGCTGGGCCTGTGCCGCGCGCGGCGCCAACATGAGCGCAACCGCCGCGAGCACTACCAGCCCGGCACCCCGCCCCCTCGCCTTTGCCGCCTGCACCAAGACTTCCCTGTCGTCAATTATCAATGGTACAGCCTTGCTTGGGTAGAGGCTCGCTTGGAGCCGGCTCGAATGTCACGCGGACCGGCGCTCGTGGACGGTCGGCCGCGATCGCAAGGAGGAACGATACACATGAAACTCAAAGGGAAGGTGGCCCTGGTTACCGGGGCTGGATCGGGAATGGGCAAGGCGACCGTGCTGCTCTTTGCGAGCGAGGGCGCGAAAGTCGCGGCGGCCGATATCAGCGAGACCGCGGTCGAAAGCGTCGCGCGCGAAGTACGCAACGCCGGCGGCGAGGCGATCGCGCTCGGCGCCGACGTCGCGAAGTCTGAGGACGTACAGCGGATGGTCGCGGCGACGCTCGAGCGCTTGGGACCGCCCAACGTGCTCTACAATAACGCCGGCATCGAGGGCGAATCCGATTTCCTTGCCGAAATGACCGAGGCCGCCTTCGATAAGGTGATCGCGATCAACCTGCGCGGCGTGTTCCTGGGGATGAAGTACGTGCTTCCGCACATGGTGAAGCTCGGCGGGGGCTCGGTCATCAACCAGGCCTCGATCGCCGGGATGATCGCGATCCGCGGCGGCGCCGCGTACGCCGCCTCCAAGGCCGGCGTGATCGCGCTCACGCGCGTGGCGGCGCTCGAGTACGGCCGCTACAACATCCGCGTAAACTGCATCTGCCCGGGCGCTATCGAGACGCCGATGGCCGAGCGGGTGCGCAAGGGCGAGCCGCCGCGTCCGGCCGCGGTCAAGCGAATTTCCGTGTTCGGCCGGATGGGGCTGCCGGAGGAAATCGCGAAGGTCGCGCTGTTCCTGGCGAGCGACGACTCGTCATTCGCAACCGGCGCGCCGTTTGTGATCGACGCAGGCTGGACAATTAGCTGACCGCCGGCGCGCGCCGCCGCACCCGCTCAGCATATGCCTGAAAACACGTCGAAGATCTGTCGCTCTTGCCGAGAGACGATCAACGCTGACGCAAGGGTTTGCCCACACTGCCGGCGCTTGCAGGGAACCTACGCTATAGCGATGTACGGCTTTCTTGGCGCTTGCGTGGCTTCCGCGGTAGGGCTTCAACTGTGGGCGTTCTCATTCTCACATTTTCCCATCCTACGCTCGGAGCCGTTCGCGAAGCATGCGAACGAACTCAGCATCGTCGAATCGAGCATGCACTATGGTGCTGAGGGAAAATGCAGCAACATCTCTACCATCGGGACGATCCGCAATACCGGAGACATTCCGTGGGAGAACCTCAAATTGGAGGTGCGTTACTTCGACGCTGCCGGCAACCTCATCGATACCGAATCTTCCGAGGAGTATGGCCTCGTTGTTCCTGCTCACGGCGTGTCGGCGTTCCGTATTCGCGCCGCGGCCGATAAGCCTCAGGAGGTTTATAGTTCTCAGCAGGTCTTCATCAAGGGAGGTCGCGACGCACGCTCCGGGTTCTAACCAGCATACGAGTTCCGCCATTGATTCTTAGCTCGCGCTTCGCTCAGCACTGGCCCGAGCGTAGCACCTGTCCCGGCATCGCGCCGCTCGCACGGCCATGCTCGTAGAGCACACGCCCGTTGACGACCGTGTATTCGATGCCCTCGGCGGGCATCACCAGGCGCCGTCCGCCACCCGGAAGATCGTACTGCATGCGCGCGCGCTTGGCTGAGCCGACGGTGTTGTAGTCGAAGATCGCGATATCGGCGGCAAGTCCGGGCCGCAGGCGTCCGCGCCGTTGGATGCCGAAGAAGTCGGCCGGCTCCGACGTGATCCGCTTGACCGCATGCTCCAGCGTTAGCGCCTGGCGCTCGCGTACCCACTTGCCGAGCAGGTAGGTGCAGTATCCGGCGTCGCACAGCATGTCGACGTGCGCGCCGCCGTCGGACAGCCCAAGCATCGTGCGCGGGTCGCCAATCAGCCGCCCGATTCCTTCCTCGTGATACTGCGCCATCGTGTACTGGATGTTGAGGTCGTCTTCCAGCGCGAGGTCGAGAAATGTGTCGAGCGGGTCGCGGCCGCGCTCGGCGGCGATCTCGGCGACGTTTCTGCGCTCCAGCCCCTTGAGGGCGGGGCTCGCGACTTCGAGCACTTCGACGCGATGCCATTTGCCGTTGAACAGATGCGGCCGCGTCAGCTCCTTGCGGAAGGAAGCGCGAAACGCCGGGTCGGCGTAGATCCGCTTTTGCGCTTCGGCCGGCTGATTGAAGACGTGGTTCCACGCCTCCATGTCGGCGAAGCTGAACGGATTGCGCAGATCGATCTGCACCACGAATGGTTTGCACAAAACCTGCGGCACGCCACCGCGCTTGATCAGCGGCTCCAGCCGCTTGAGTGTCGCTTCCGCGTACTCGGGCTTATCCGGCCGCGACGCCATCGCGAGCCAGGTCACCGGCCGCGCGCTCTCCGCGAGCAGGAAGTCGAGCAGTTGATACTCGTCGTCAAGCACCTGGCCCGCGCGCCGCGTGAGCGCGATTTCGATCGAGCCCTTGCCGAGTTCCTTGAGCACGTTGGAACACGCCTTGAGCTCGTCGCGGCTGGCGAGCCGGCAGGCGAGCGGTTGGCCGCGAAAGCCGATATGCTGCGCGAGCGTGGTGGTGGAAAAGCCCATCGCGCCGGCCGCCATCGCTTCGTGCAGCAGCGCCGCGATGCGCTGGGTCTCGTTGGGCGATGCCGCCCGCTCCATCGATTCCTCGCCCATCACGAAATGACGAAATGGCGTGAGCGGCGCGAGAAAGCCGACGTTGATTCCGACGCCCCGGCGCTCGGCCGCGTTCATGAACTCGGGAAAGCTCACCCAGTCCCAGGTGATGCCCTTGCTCAGCGCGTCGAAGGGAATCGCCTCGACGTTGACCAGGTCCCAAGCCGCGATCTCATGAACCTCGGGCTTGCACGGCGCGATTCCGACTCCGCAGTTGCCCATCACGACCGAGGTCACGCCGTGCCACGAGGTGCAGGTGAGCAGCGGGTCCCAACAAATCTGCGCGTCGTAGTGGGTATGCGGATCGACGAAGCCCGGCGCGACGATCAATTCGCCGGCGTCGATGGTGCGCTGCGCGCCGCCGCTGACCTTGCCGATTTCCGCGATCGTTCCATCCTTGATCGCGACATCCGCACGCACTCGCGGAGCGCCGGTGCCGTCGACCACGGTGCCGTTTTTGATTATGAGATCGTATGCCATTGGGGAAGTCCCTCCCTCGCGCGAAGTGAAGGCCTCTCTTCTTGTATCCAGCGCGGCCCCTTGCGGGCAAGCCGCGCCATTGGGCCATCCCTTGGGTGAAAGGCCGCGACCGTGGTATTCGATCTAACGTCGCCCACGCGCGACGCAAATCAGCACCTGCCAGTGGAGGCCACGATGTCGACGACTTTTGGCGCGATGATGTTTCCGACCGACTACGCGATCCAGCCGATCGAGCTGGCGCGCGCGATCGAGGAGCGCGGACTCGATTCGATCTACTTTCCCGAACATACGCATATTCCGACCAGCCGGCGCAGCCCGTGGCCCGGCGGTGGCGATCTTCCGGAGGAGTACTGGCATACGCACGATCCGTTCGTGGCTCTGGGAGCGGCCGCCGCGGCGACCAAGCGCATCAGGCTCGGCACGGGAGTGTGCCTGGTGATCGAACGCGACCCGATCGTGCTCGCCAAGGAATGCGCCTCGCTCGACCTGATTTCGGGCGGGCGGCTGTCGTTCGGAATCGGCGGCGGATGGAACGCCGAGGAGATGGAGGATCACGGCACGGATTTTCGCAAGCGATGGGCGCTGCTCCGCGAGCGAATTTTGGCGATGCGCGCCATCTGGACCAAGGATCCGGCGGAGTTCCATGGCGAGTTGGTCAAATTTGAGCCGATGCGTGCGTTTCCCAAGCCCGTGCAAAAGGGCGGGCCTCCGGTGCTGTTGGGCTCGGAGGCCAAGCGATGTTTCGAGCGCGTGGTCGACTACTGCGACGGATGGATGCCGATCTATAGGCGCAACCATACGCTGGCCGAAGGCGTGAAGCAGTTGCGCGAGACGGCGAGCCACGCCGGCCGCCGCTTCGAGTCGCTGAAGCTTACGGTCTTTGCTGTGCCGCCGCGCGAGGACGAGGTGAAGAAGCTTATCGAGATCGGATTTCACGAAATCATATTCCCGTTGCCGCCGGCTTCGGCCGACAAGGTTCTTCCGATGCTCGACAGCTACGCGACAATCAAACACAAGCTCGCGGCGTAGCCGGCGAAACCGCGCCACGCGTGACGGAGGTTTTTGCGATGGGACGTCTCGACGGAAAAGTCGCGCTGATCGTTGGCGGAGGCGCCGACGGGCCGCCCAACGCGGGCGAGACGCTTTCGATCGGCAACGGCCGCGCCACCGCTATCTTGTGCGCGCGTGAGGGCGCCGCGGTGATGGTCGCCGACCGCTCCGAGACGCTGGCCGGCGAAACCGCGGCGGCGATTCGCGCCGAGGGCGGCCGTGCCGACTCGGTCGCCGCCGACGTAACGCGCGAGGACGATTGCCGCCGCGCGTGCGAGGCCGCGGTGCGGGCCTTCGGCAAGCTCAACCTGCTGGTCAACAACGTCGGGATCGCGATCGGCGGCCGCCTGCTCGAAACCACCATCGAGCAATTCGACACGATGTCCAACGTCAACGTGCGCGGCCAGTTTCTGATGATGAAGTACGCGGTGCCCGAGATGGCGAAGGCCGGCGGCGGCGCGATCGTAAACGTCTCTTCGCTGGCCGCGATTCGCACCGGTTCGGGCCTGCCCTACGAGACCACCAAGGCGGCGCTGCTCGGGCTCACCCGCTCGGTCGCGGTTACGCACGCGCGCGACAAGATTCGCGTCAACACGATCCTCCCGGGATTGATCAACTCCTCGATGGTGCGCCGGCTGGTCGGCGATCGCGAGGAGCGCGTCGCGCCGCGTATCCCGATGCGCCGCCAGGGCACGCCATGGGAGATCGCCAAGGCGATCGTTTTTCTGCTCTCCGACGACGCGTCGTATATCACCGGCACCGAGCTAATCGTCGATGGCGGTCTGAGCGCGCGCTAGCCGCGTTCATCTGGGTTCGAGTTGGAAGGTTCGAGTTGGAAGCGCCCGGCAAGGAACAATAGATTTGATAACCGGCGCCGCCGGAAGGCAACGGCGGATGCCGCTTAGGTGAGGCGTTTGATGAAGCTTTTCACTTTTTCGACCAGCCCATACGCGCGCAAGGTCCGAATGATGCTCGAGTACAAGGGGCTCGAGTGCGAGATGGCCGAGCGATGCTACTCGCTTGATCGCAAGCCGGACTTGCGCGATGCGAGTGAGCGCGCCGAGGTCCCGGTGCTGGTGCTCAACGACGGCCGCACGATCGCGGACTCCACCATCATCTGCGAGTATCTCGAAGATGCGCATCCCAGGCCGCCAGTGTTTCCCACCGATCCTTTCGAGCGTGCGCGAATGCGCGCGATCGATGATCTTTGCGACCGCACGTTCGACGCGACCGTCTTTGGCTATTTTCTCGGAGTGGTGCGGTCGACGGCGCCAGAATCCAAGGCGATGAAGGACGCGGGCCGCGCTGAGTTCAAGGCGTTGCTCGCGCGGCTGGAGAGCGAGCTTGAGGACCGCGATTTCTTTTGCGGCGCGGCGCTCTCACTCGCCGACTTCGCCGCGATCTGTCATCTGCCGGTCGCCCATGCGATGCGCCTTTCGATGAATGAATTTCCCCGCGTGGCGGCCTGGGAAAAGCGGATGCGCGCGATTCCGCTGGTCGCCGCCGACCTCGAGCGCGCACGCAAGGCGATGGCCGAGGCCGACCTCGCCGACGAGTTCGAGGGCCCCGACGGCCGCGTCCATTGGCGCGACAGCCGGCTGGAATGGCCTGTGCGCCATGGCTTTGTCGATTTCATTGCGCGCGAATTCCATGCAGGTAAGATGATGTTTCCGCCCGACGCGTCGTAGATGGCGCCGCGCCCGAGGCAAGCTCAGGCCCGAAGGCAAGCTTAGGGAAAGTCCACGAGGAGCGTATCGATGCCCGTCGCCTACATCCCCCGCACGCGCGAGTTGTACAACGCGTACACGCCCTATCGATGGGTCGTGAACGAAGAGCCGCCGCCGTGGACGCCGCTTAAAAAGCCGCTTGCGCAGTGCAAGGTCGCGCTGATGAGCTCGGGCGGCGTACTCTATCGCGATCAGCCGCGGTTCCATCGCGAGGACGCGAGCTACCGGCTCATTCCGAAGAACGCGCGACGCGACGAACTCAGCGTCTGGCACTTCGGCTACCCGACTAAAGACGCCGAAAAAGATCCCAACTGCGTTTTTCCGCTCGAGCGGATGCGCGAGTTCGAGGCCGAGGGACGTATCGGGGAGCTGTGCGATCCGGCGTTCACTTTCATGGGCGGCATCTACTCGGCGCGCAAGGTGCGCGAGGAACTGGCGCCGAAAATCGTCGAGGAACTTCGTAGCCGCAACGTGGAGGCGTTTTACCTGGTGCCCGCCTGACCCGTGTGCCATCAGTCCGTTGGACTGATCGCCCGCGAAGTCGAAGCCGCCGGTATCCCGACACTGTGCATGACTTCCGCCTACGACATCACGCAAGCCGTCAATCCGCCGCGCGCGGTATTCCTCAACTACCCGCTCGGCCATCAGACGGGCAAGCCCGATGATTCCGCAAACCAGCGCGCGATCGTGCTCGCCGCGCTCAATGCATTCGAAGCGATAAGCAAGCCCGGCACGATCGTCGAGCTGCCCTACGTGTGGGATCCGAACGATCGCCGATGGGAGGAGACTGACTACACGCCCGGATTCCTGCCGCCGCGGCCGAAAAAAGCTGCCGCCGATCTCGCCGAGCAGGAACGCCGCCGCCGCTACACGACGGCCAATTCGGGGTAAACCGTAGCGCTAGCCGCCGCACTGGTTCGCCGCGGCCGTAAATCTGACCAGGGAGAATTGACGATGGCTGAAGAACGCAAAGGCGCGGTCACGATGCGCGGAAATCCGATGACGCTGGTGGGCCCGGAACTCAAGCCCGGGCAGAAGGCGCCCGCCTTCACCGCCGTGGGCAAAGGGCTCGCGCCCGTGACGCTCGATCAGTTCAAGGGCAAGGTCAAAATCATCGCCGCGATTCCTTCGATCGACACGCCCGTGTGCGACGCCGAGACTCGCCGCTTCAACGAGGAAGCCTCCAAGCTGCCCGGCGACGTGCAGATATTGACCATCTCGATGGATCTGCCGTTTGCGCAGGCGCGCTGGTGTGGCGCAGCCGGCGTCGACAAGGTCACCACGATCAGCGACTGGCGCGCTGCTGAGTTCGGGCAGAAATACGGCGCGCTCATCAAGGAGCTGCATCTGCTGGCACGCGCGGTCTTTGTGATCGACAAGAATGACAACGTCGTCTACTCCGAATACGTCAAGGAAGTGGCCAACCAGCCCAACTTCGAGGCTGCCCTCGACGCGGCGCGCAAGGCGGCGGCCTAAGCGTTGGCCGGCGCGGCGGCTTCGTGCGACCGTCGATCCGGACGGCGGCCGGCCGCCGCGCGCTCAGCGCGAAAGGCGCCGTCGCGCCGTGGCGATGGCGGGTCGGCGCGCACACGCTGTGGATCGTTCCGGACCAGGCGTGTCGCGTGCTCAGTTGGGCGCCGCTCGGTGGCGGAATTCGTATCGCCCGCCTGCTCGCAAATCATCAGGTCGAGCTCGACGAGCGCGAGGCGATGCGCGCGCCGCGTGAGTATCTCGCCCGCGTCGTTCGCGCCGCGGGGTACGACCCGCGGCGCACGGTCGCGTTGATGACCGGGGCGGAAGTGGCGCGTGCCGGTTATGCGCTCGCGAGTCGCGAGGGCGTAAGCGCCGGCGCGTGGTGCACCGCCGGATTTACCAACGCGCTCCGGGTCGGAGATCGCGCGACGATTCTTTCCACCCACGCCGGCACGATCAATATCATCGTCGTGGCGAATCGCCCGCTGACGCGCGCGGCGATGGTCGAGGCGATGCAGATAGCCGTCGAGGCGCGCACTCTCGCGGTGCTCGAGGCCGGGATCAAAAGCGTTCGCTCCGATGCGCCGGCGACCGGCACCGGCACCGATTGTATCGCGATTGCAGCGCCGGCGCGCTCGGCCTCGCGAGGCGTGCGCGCGGAGCGCTATTGCGGCAAGCATACGCTGCTCGGCGAGCTAATCGGCCACGCGGTGCTCGAAAGCTGCGTGCGAGCCTTCCGCAGTATCCGCTGAGCCGCGCGCAGAAATGCCAGGCGGACTCTATCTTTCGACGTCAGCGATCGCGGTGGCGCTCGCGCTCGACTTGGCGCTCGGCGATCCGCCGTGGATGCCGCATCCGGTGCGGCTCATCGGCCGCGCCGTCACATGGGGCGAAGCTTATCTGCACATCGGCGAACCGCGGGCGGACCTTTGGCGCGGCGCACTACTCACCTCCGCGGTAGTGATCGTGACGGCGCTCGCGGCGTGGATGGCTATCACGATCGCTTCGACCGTGGCCGGCTGGCTCGGCTTGGCGGCGGCGATAGTGATTGCGTGGACGACGCTCGCGCTAAACGGCCTTGACCGCGCCGCCGGCGAAATCGAAGGAGCACTCGAATGCGGACGCGACGATCTCGCACGCGCAGCGATACCGGCGCTGGTCGGACGCGACCCGGCTGCGCTCGACCGCGAAGCGATGGTGCGTGCCACGGTCGAGTCGGTCGCCGAGAACTGCTCCGACGGCGTGCTGGCGCCGCTCTGTTTTCTGTTCGTTGGCGGGCCGATCCTTGCGCTCACCTACAAGGCGATCAATACGCTCGACTCGATGATTGGCTACCGCGACGCGCGCCATCTCTACTTCGGGCGCGCGGCGGCACGGCTCGACGATGATGCAAACTTCGTCCCCGCGCGAGTTACTGCACTTTGCCTCGCCGCCGCCGCGTCGCTGACGCTCGGACGTGGCGGTGCGGCGCTCCGTGCCTGCCGCGCCGATGCGCGCAAGCATGCGAGCCCCAACGCGGGTTTTCCGGAGGCCACGATGGCGGGGGCGCTCGGAATCGAGCTGGGCGGCGATGCGATATACGCGGGCGAGGTCGAGCATCGCGCGCGCCTAGGGCGCGCGGAGCGCGCCGCGGAGGTCGACGATATCGCAACCGCGCGCCGCCTGATGCGAATCGCGACGGCGATCGGGTTTGGTCTGTTCGCGCTCGTGCGCTATGTCCTCTCCGGCTACTGACATACGATGAACCCCGCGCGAGGCACCACACACGATTAGTTCTTGGCAATGAAGCTCGAACGATGAAGCTCGAGGAAAAAAAAACCCAAGAGGAAAAAAAACTCCAGATCGACCGGACACATGGCGGCGCGGCGCCGCCAGGCGTGCTGGATTTCAGCGCGAGCCTCAATCCGCTGGGGCCGCCGCCGCGGGCGCTCGCCGCGTACCATGACGCGGCCACGCTTGTTGCGCGCTATCCACCGCCCTACCCGGACGATCTCGCCGCGCGCCTGGCGCAGCGTCATCGCGTCGCGCCCGACAACGTCGTAGCGGGCAATGGCTCAACTCAGCTAATACACCTGCTCGCCCGCACGCTGCGTCCGCACCGCCCGTTTATCGTCACACCAACCTTCAGCGAAATCGCCAATGCGATGATCGTTGCGAGCGCTGCGCCCAGTGCATTGCCGACGTGCCGCGAGCGTGGCTTCGCAATTGAAATCGAGCAAGCCGTGCGCGCACTCGAGCAGGGAGCTGACGCGATCTTCATCGGGCGGCCGAACAGTCCGACCGGCGCGATGCTGGGTAACCGGGACACGGCCGAAATCGCTGCGCGATGCTCCAGCCGCCGATGCTGGTGCGTTTTTGACGAAGCGTTTATCGACTTTGCAGGCGAAGAGCATTCCGCGATTCGCCTGGTTGCCGACAATCCGCACGTCATCGTTCTGCGCTCGCTGACCAAGATGTTCGCGATTCCCGGTCTGCGCCTGGGCTACCTGGTCGCCGGCAGCGATGTGGCGCGCCGCTTGCGCGAAGCGATCGAGCCCTGGTCGGTCAACGTGGTCGCCGAGCGCGTCGGCCACGCCTGCCTCGAGGTGGCCGAGGAATTTGCCGTGCGAAGCCGAGCCCTGATAGCGACAGAGCGCGCGTACCTCTTTTGCGCGCTTAACTCGATCGAAGGCATCCGCGTTTTCGTATCGCCCGCCAACTTTCTGATGCTGGAGGTAACCGAGCCTGGGCGTGCTATTGGCTTCGCGCAACATATGCTCTCGCGCGGTGTCGCGGTGCGCGATTTGCGCGACCTGCCAGGTTGCGGTTTCGGGGTGTATCGCGTCGCGGTGCGCCTGCGCGAAGAGAATGAGCAATTGATCGCGGCCGCTCGGGCGTATTTCGATTAGTCAGACAATAGTCAGGCGGCGAATACATGGGTCTGCTGGAAGAAACACTCGCGGCGATAGGGCCACCCGACGAAATTGCCGCCGCGGAGGCAGGCCGCAGGCTTGATTCGCTGACCAAGCCACGCGGCAGCCTTGGTTACCTGGAGGAAATTGTGCGCCGCTACGCCGCGATTCGGCGCGATCCGGAGACCCGGACAGGCGGTGGCGCACTTTGCGTTTTCGTCGCCGATCATGGTGTTGCCGATGAAGGGGTGAGCGCCTATCCGCAGGCGGTCACGGCCCAGATGTTGCGCAATATCGCGGGCGGCGGAGCGGCGGTAAGCGTGCTCGCGCGACGCTTCGGCTATCGGCTGTGGATCGCCGACGTCGGTGTTGCGGCCGATACCAGCGCCGAAGCGCTGCCCGGAGTTCTCTATCGCCGTATCGGCGCGGGCACGCGCAACCTGGCGCGCGAGCCCGCGATGTCGGTCGCAGAAGTGCGCGCCGCGCTGGAGGTTGGGGTGGAGGTCGCGCGCGGCGCGGTCGCGTCCGGCGCCACGCTGATTGGAATCGGCGAGATGGGAATCGCCAACAGCACTTCGGCGGCGGCGTTGCTCGCGGCGTTCACGGGGCTTCGGCCGGCGCGCCTGGCCGGTCGCGGCGCCGGCGTCGACGACGCTGGGATGCGCCGCAAAGTCGCGACGATCGACCGCGCGCTCGAGCTCCATCGCGCGGCGCTCAAGGATCCGCTCGCCACGCTCGCCGCGCTCGGCGGTTTCGAGATCGCCGCGATGGCCGGCGCGTGTCTGGGCGGGGCGGCGCTGAACGCGCCGGTGGTGGTTGACGGCTTTATCGCCACGGCCGCCGCTGTGGCCGCCGAGCGCCTGTGCCCCGGCCTCTTTGCCCATCTGTTGTTCGGCCATCGCTCGTCCGAAGGAGGCCATGGGATCGCGCTTGAGCAACTCGACGTGCGGCCGATCATGGACCTTGGGATGCGCCTGGGCGAAGGCACTGGCGCGGCGCTGGCGATGAGCGTGATCGAAGCCGCGCTGGCGCTGTTCCACGGGATGGCGACATTCGAGAGCGCCGGAGTGTCGGAGAAGATCGGATGAGCGAGAATGCGCATGGCGCGCCGGATCATAAGAACGAGACAAAGGCGCCACCTCGCGTCGCGCGTGGCGGAAAGCTCACCGAGATTCGCCTTGCCGCGGGCTTTCTGACCATCCTGCCCGTACTTCCGCGCGCCGCCGTGGCGCCCGAGATCCTAGCGGCGTCGTTCGGATGGTTTCCGCTCGTCGGATTTGTGCTGGGCGCGCTGCTCGCGGCCGAGAATCTGGTGCTGACGCCACTATTCGGAGATGCGCTCGCCGCGGTGCTCCTGGTACTTACTCTCACGGTGCTGACTGGCGCGGTCCATGTCGACGCGCTCGCTGATACCGCCGACGCGTTGAGTGCGGGGTCGGACCGTCGCCGCGCGCTTGAGATTATGCGCGACAGCCGGATCGGCAGCTTCGGCGCGGCCGCGATCTTTTTCTTTCTCGCGCTCGAGATCGTAGCGCTTACGACGATGGGTGAAGCGCGGCGCACGATCGCGCTGTGGCTCGCGCCGGGCCTGGCGCGCTGGGCGATGGTGGCCGTCGGATGGCGTATCGAATACCTGCGTGCCGAGGGCGCGGGGACGCTGTTGGTGAGAGCCGGCGGCGATCGCAATCTCGCGCTGGCCGGCGCGCTCGCTGTGACCGCTGCGCTGCCGTTCCTCTCGTGGCGTGTGCTGGCGGCTTACGCTGTGGCCGTCGCGCTTGCGGCCGTGCTACGCGCGGCGTACCGGCGATGGCTCGGCGGCGTGACGGGAGATCTTCTCGGTGCGGCGGGTGAACTGGTGGAAGTCGCTGTGCTGTTGGTGATGGCGGTTATTTGACGCGCATCGGATAGCCCGCGACCATCAGCACCAAGCGTTCTGCGCTTTGCGCGATCATCTGGTTGGTCCATCCGAGGAGGTCGCGGAAGCGCCGCGCCATCGCGTTCTCCGGCACGATTCCCGCTCCGACTTCATCGGTCACCACGATGCTGGCGAAGGGCGCGCCGGCCATCGTGGCCGCGAGTCCGCGAGCCTCATCCAGAATTTCTTCGTCGCCGCGATTCGCCATGAGCAGGTTCGAGATCCAAAGCGTCAGGCAATCGACGACTACGATATCGGCGTGCCTCGTCAACTTTGAGAGCGCGGCGCCGATGGCGATCGGTTCTTCGATCGTCGCGAAATCGGCGGAGCGATTGGCGCGATGATGCGCGATGCGCTCGCGCATCTCGTCGTCGAGCGGCTCAGCCGTGGCGATGAAAAAGCGGCGCGCACCTGGCGCCTGCTCTGCCAGCGTGAGGGCGTGCGCGCTTTTGCCGCTGCGCGCGCCTCCGGTTATCAGCCTTACGGTACCCATCCGCGTGCCTGACTATCTCCGATGCGCTTGGGCGCTTGTGATGGTTGACTTACCTGGCGTGAAAATCATATCAGTCTTCTGCGCCCGGTGTACGGGAAGCCGGTTAGAGTCCGGCGCTGCCCCGCAACTGTACGGGGGGACAACGGCCCATCCGAGCCACCGCTAACGAGCGGGAAGGCGGGCCCGCGGATGATCCCCAAGCCAGGAGACCGGCCGGGTGACTATTAAGCCGTCGGCCTTTCGTGGGAGAGGAGGCTTAGGCTACTCGCCACTCCCTCATGTGGGAGCCTGCCCGAGCGCCTGAGTCAGTCGATCCCGCATAGCTGGCGCATAGCTCGAGGGAGGCTATGAAAAAATCAGTCGCCGTCGCTCTTGTCCTGACATTTTTAATTTTTTCCGGATTGCCGATTGGTCCACGCAGCGCGCGCTCCCAGATTGCGCCCGAATCTGCCGCACCGCCATCCAATGCGCGAGCGTCCAGCTCGATTGGCGGCACGCATAACGTCGCCGCCGCGCCGCAACTGGCGCGGGCCAAGTCCAACGAGCAAGCCAAATCAAATAACGCCACAACTTCTTCAAAGCCGCATCGCAAGCTGCCAAAGATGGTGTTCGTGGTGACGGCGACGCGGATGGAGCAGCCGCTCGATACGGTTGGCACCACGGTGAGCGTCGTCGGCGCGCATCAGATCGAGGAGCAGCAGATTCATGCCTCCGGTGACGTCCTGCGCCAGGTGCCCGGCGTCGAAATCAATCAGAGCGGATCGGCGGGCAATCAGACCGACGTGTCGATCCGCGGATCGAGCGCGGCCGAGACGCTGATTCTCCTTGACGGCGTCGATGTCAACACCGGGACGACCGGCGGCTTCGACATCGCGGATGTGACCAGCGACAATCTCGATCGGATCGAGGTAGTGCGTGGCGCGGGCGGCGCGCTTTACGGTTCATCAGCGATCGGCGGTGTGGTCAACCTCATCACGCGCGAGGGCAGCGGCCCGCTCAAGCTCAGCTACGACGGCGAGGGCGGCAACCGCGCGACCCAACGCCAGGCGGTGACTTTCGACGGCGCCGACGGGCGGCTGGCGTACTCGGGAGCGTTGTCGTACTACTCGACCACCGCGTTTCGCCCGCGCAATGCCAGCTTCGATAATCTCTCGGCCGTCTCGCGCCTGGATTATCATCTAAGCCCCGACACGAAATTCACCGGCTTCGCGCGTTACATCCGCTCCAACGTTAGCCTGGTCAATCTCTCCAATTTCATTACGCCAGTCGACCCCAACGCTCATCAGCGCAACGAGTTCATGCTTTACAACGGCGTCGTCACGCACCAATTCAGCGATCGGCTGGAGGGGCGGATGAGCGGCTTCTTCGTGCGCAACGATCTCCGTCTCAACGACACGCCATTCCCCGCCAATCCTAACTTCGAGCGCGACCGCGTTCCGGACGAAACGCGCGGCACCAACATGGAGTTGCATTACCGATGGGGCGAGGGCTTTCGCTCGCTGGCCGGCTTCGATTTCAAGGATCGCTGGGTGCGCTCGGCGCATCTGTTCGACACCGTCGAGCCGTCTACGCAGTCGTTCACTGCGTACCACGCCCGCCGCCAGGAATACGCCGGCTACCTCGAGCAGGAAGGACGGCTGTTCGACGGCCTGATGCTGGTGACCGGTGCAGTGCGAGTTGACGGCAACAGCGATTTCGGTATCGAGGTAAGCCCGTCGTGGACGGTCGCGATACCGCTTGAGCGATGGGGTGTGACGCTGCGCGGCAGTTACAGCGAGGGGTTTCGCGCGCCCAGCTTCAACGAGCTGTTTTTTCCGAACTTCGGCAATCCGAAGCTGAATCCGGAGATCTCCAGCGAATACGACGGCGGTATCACCAAGACCTTCGGCGAGACGGCGTCGCTTACCGCGACTTACTTTTCACGGCGCGTGCACAGCCTGATCGTGGCCGAGCCATGCACGGCGTTCCCCGGATGCGTCGAGGCGGCCAATGCCGGCCGCGTCGACACCCAGGGCGTCGAGCTGGTGCCGGCGGTGCAACTGATGCGCGGGCTCGCGTTCAGCGGCAACCTGACCGTGATCGACGAGACCCACGTCTCGTCGTCGCCGGAAATCCGGCCGCTACGCGTGCCCAAGTACTCGGCCTTTGCGCTTCTGACCTACGCGCGCAAGGCGCTCTGGAGCTCGAACGACGCGGTGTCGGCCAACCTGGCCTACTACTTCGTCGGCGATCGCGACGACATCGACCAGCTCACCGCGACGATTCATAACCACGCCGCGTACAACCGCTTCGACCTGACGATGGCCTACGACGCGGGGATGCGCGTCGGCCGGATTCGCGGCGAGGAACTATACGTGCGAGTGCAGAACATGCTCGATCGCCACTACGCCGAGGTATTTGGGTTTCCGGCGCCGCCGGTAAATTTCGTTGCCGGAGTGAAAGTGGATTTCTAGCGAGATTCGCGCGCGCTCATCCGTCGCGCGACATTTCGGCGAGAAAACGTTCGTCGAAGGTCGCGCGGATGCGGGTGCGGCACGCTTCGACCTCGGCCAGCAGGCGCGCCGCGCCGTCGGCGTCCCGATAGCCCATCCGGCGCGCCAGCGGACCCAGGCTGTCGGGCGCGGTCGAGAGCGCCCACGCGGCCTGGTCGGTCTCGATGCGCAGCCGGTTCTCCAGGCGCGAGAGGAAACGGTAGTCGGCCTCCAATTGCGCGGCCGCTCCATGTTCGAGCAGCCCACACTGGCCGATTGCACGGACGAGCGCGACGGTCGCGCGGCTGGTCAGCTCCGGATGAGCGTGGCCGTGGCGCAGCGCCATCATCTGGGTCAGGAATTCAACGTCGACCAGACCGCCGCGGCCCTGCTTGATGTTGAGGCGGCCACGTCCGTCAGCCCCAAGCTCGCGCTCGATACGCCGGCGCATCGCCGCGATCTCGCTGACCTCCGCGCGGCTCAGTCCGCGGCCGAATACGAATTCGCGCCGTGCCGCTTCGACCTCCGCGCCCAGTTCGGGTTCGCCCGCGATGACGCGCGCGCGAACCAGGGCCTGGCGTTCCCAGACGGCCGAGGAGTTGGTGCGATGGTAGTCGCGAAAGCCCTCGAGCGAAGCGACCAGCGGCCCGGCGTTGCCCGAGGGGCGCAGCCGCAGATCGATCTTGTAGGCGTAGCCCTCGCGCGTGCGCGCTTCAAGCACGGCGATGAGCTTCTGCACGATTTTGGAGACGGCCACGCGGCTGCCCTCGGCCACCTCGCCGCGATCGTGGTAAACAAAAATCAGGTCGAGATCGGAGTTGTACGACATCTCGGCCGCGCCCAGCCGGCCCATCGCGACCGCCACCAGCTCCAGCGCCGGCGGAATCGGAATGCGCGCCGCCACTTCGGCCCGCGCCAACTCGAGCGCGCGGCGCAGCACCACTTCGGCGAGCAGGCCAAGCTCGGCTTGCACCGCGTCGGCGTCGAGCTCGCCCGCGAGGTCCGCGATCGCTACCCGCAGGAACTCCTGGTGGCGGAAGGCGCGGATCGCGTCGAGGCGGCTTTCGAAGTCGGGGCTCGCCGCGAGCAGCGCGCGCAACTCCTCGTCAAGTTCGTTAAGTGAGCGCCGCGGGCGCGCGAGGTCGGAGCGCACCAGCGTGTCGATCATGTCGGGATGGCGAATGAAAATCGTCGAGAGGTAAGCGCTGGAAGCGAACAGGCTCAGCACCACGCGGCGGGTTGCCGGGTGCTGCTCGAGCAGCTCGAGAAAGGAGCTGCGCGCGCCGATCGCGGCGATGAACCACGCGAGGTTCATCAGCGCGAGATCGGGATCGGCGAGCTCGCGAATTTCGTCGAGCAGCAGAGGGCCGAGGCGCTCCAGCAGCTCGCGCCGGCGCGGCGCTCCCGCCGCGATCCCATGTTCGGGGCCGCGCGCCAGCAGCATCAGATGCCCCGCGCTCTCCTCGGGCCGCGTGAAGCCCAGCGCGTGCAGCCTCGGCGCCGACTGCTGCGGATCGAGCGCCGCGCGCCACGCGCGCTCGGCGGCTTCGGAAGCCGCGGGACCGCCGCGATCCTCCGCGGCGCCCAGCATTTCGCGGAACTGCGCCGCGACCAGCGCGCGATGGTTGATGAGCTCCGTCTCGAAACGGTCCCGCGCGGCGGCATCCTTGCCGCGGCCCATCCGCGCCGCCAGCGCACGGCGGCCCGCGTCGTCGGCGGGCAGCACGTGAGTCTGGAGCGCGGCGACAACCTGCAGCTTGTGTTCCACGTCGCGCAAAAAGTGATAGGCGGCCGCGAGCTCGCGGGCCCGGCCGGAGTTGAGGTAGCCGAGGGCGCCGAGACGTTCGAGCGCCGCCAGCGTCTGGGCGCTGCGCAGACGCGGATCGCGTCCGCCATAGACCAGGATGAGCGCCTGCACGATAAATTCCAGCTCGCGAATTCCGCCGTAGCCGAGCTTGATATTGCGGGCGACCAGGTCGGGCGCGTGCAGCTCGCGCTCGATCTGAAGCTTCATCGCGCGCAACTGATGCAGCGTGTCGAAGTCGAGGTAGCGCCGATAGACGAAGTGGTTGAGCTCGCCGAGCAGCCGCTGCCCGACCTCGAGCACGCCGGCCACCGGGCGCGCGCGCAGCAGCGCCGCCCGTTCCCAGGTCTCGCCGAAGCTCTGGTAGAAGCTGAGCGCGCCTTCAAACGGCGTGACCAGGGGCGCGCTTCTGCCTCCCGGACGCAGCCGCATGTCCACGCGAAAACATTTTGGCGACAAAAGTTCGGTCAGCGTCTCGCCCAGCCGCGCCACCGCCTTGGCGTCGTCATTCGGGCCGTCGAAAACGTAGATCAGGTCGATGTCGGAGCTGAGGTTGAGTTCCCGCGCACCCAGCTTGCCCATCCCGAGCACGCAGAAACCTCCCGCCGCCGGCGCTTTGCGTCCCACGATGAGCAACGCGCACTCTAGCGCCGCCGCGATACATTCGTCGGCGAGCCGCGACATCGCGCGCATCGTCGCCGCCACGTCGAACCGGCCGAGCAGGTCGGCGATCGCGATTTGCAGAAGCAGGCGCAGCTTGAATTCGCCGAGCCGGCGCGCGGCTTCCTGCCGATCCGCGCTGGCGCCGGCAGTGAAGCGGATGGCGCTGTCGATCGATTCGACGCTTGCGCCGCGCGCGGCGCGGAAGAACTCAAGCCATCGCGGACCCATCGTGCCGAGTCCTTGGGCGATGACCTCGGAGCCGCCCACGCATTGCACGAGATCGCCCGCGAGCGCCGTATCGGCGAGCGCCGCTTTTAACTCCGCTGGAGATTCCTCGACGAGCTTGAGCAGGGTTGCGAGCGCCAGGCGCTCGTCGGGCGCGCGATGTGCCACCGCCGCCGTGGCTGCAGCGGCGAGATCCGAATCGCCGAGCAGGCGGGCAAGCTGCGCCGCCAGATCGCGAAGCTCGGGCGCGAGCACAACCGTTTCGGGCATCGTCAATCACAATATCAGAGCCTCGCGCCAGCGCGCGCGATGGCGCCCGCGGCCCGGGAAACGGTCCGATCCTATGCGATGGCAGCGCGGCTTGACGCGATGCTAGACTTCGGCAGGGTCCGCCGGGAGGTCTTCAGATGATCGTTCTGTACACGACCGAGCGCGATTATCCGTGGGGTACGCTGCGTTCCACGCATGCGAGCAAGACCAAAGTCGTGCTCGAAGAAAAGCGCATCCGCTACCGAATCGAAAATCTGCGTCCCGGCGATCTCTGGAAAAAGCCGCCCGAGATGCTGGCGCGCCATCCGCTCGGCAAGGTCCCGTATATCGAGGACGAGGGCGTGACACTCTTTGACTCGACCGTGATCGACGAATACCTCGACGATCGCTATGGGCCGCCGCGCCTGTTGCCCGACGAGCCGCTAGCGCGCGCGCATGTGCGGCAACTCGAGCAGTTCGCCGACGAGGCGCTGCTGGGCGGCGACCTGCCGCCGATCTGGATGGCTTACTGGAGCGATCCCGACAAGCGCGACGTCGAGCGCATGGAGAAAGGACGCGAGGGACTGCGGCACCGCGATCTTCCGTTTATCGAAACAGTGCTCGGCGCGGCGCCCGCCGGCGGATGTCTTTGCGGCGGATTTTCGATGGCCGACGTGCCGATGATGGTGCTGGCGATGGTGCTCGAAGTCGATCAGTTGGCGCTGGACGAATTTCCCCGCGTCGAGCGCTACCTCCGGGAATTGCGTTTGCGGCCGAGCTATCGCGCGATAAGCCCGCGCACCAAAGTTGCCGAGGCGAGCGAGCTACGCTGAGCGAAGCGATCCCGGTTCTTTGGTGAAGCTTTTTCTTCGGTCGTCCTGAGCGAAGGCTGCCGGAGTCGAAGGATCTCGCGCGGCCCTCCGCGCGTGATCGGCGCGCGCCTTAAGATTTGCGGCCGCGATGCGCCACGGTCGCGGCGGTGCGGCGATGCGTGTCGGCAACCTGCCGCACGCGAGCGTGATGATGGTGAGAGCGGAAGTGATGGATGATGCGCCGCAGAATTGGCGATGAGGTCGGCGGTGGCAGCGCTTCTTCGTTTTCGATTCCGGAGAAATACTTGTCTTGGTACCGATAGACCTGGTCGGCAGCCAGGAACTCGGAGTAGTAATTCTTAACCGCGAATCCGAAGTGCTCGCCGTTGTAGTTCCGCACGATTTTCACGTAATCGCTGCCAAGTTCAGCGGCCGCTCGCTCCGTCCCGCCCGTCCCATAATTATAAGCGGTAATCGCGAGCGGCCAGTTTCCCAACGCCTGGTAGTTCGATTGCAAAAGCTCCGCGGCTGCCTCCGTCGAACGCACCGGGTCGAGCCGATCGTCGCGGTAGCGCGTGATCTTCAGGAACTCGCGGCCCGTGGAGCGGGTGAACTGCCAGATTCCCAACGCGCCGGCGCTCGAGCGCACGCGCGCTGAGAATCCTGACTCGACTAACGCCAGCGCCACCAATTCCGGCGGCAGCCCCGCCCTTTTGAACACCTGCTCCATCCTGGGCCGATAGTAGCGGCTGCGCAGGAGCGAATCATGAAACGGCTCGGAGAGGCCCTGCTGCACGCGCAAATTCTGCGCCGCCCGCGCATACGCCGACGGCGGCTGCCCCTTGAACATCACGGCAATCCGCTGCTCGTCCCACCCGACTGGCTGCTGTCCCGTGGCGAGCCGGTTCAGGATGTCGCCATACTTGGCCTTCAGGTAGGCGTTCGCCCACTCGACCTCTTCGCCGGTCGGAGCGCCGTCGCCCGGCATATGAAATTTCTGGTAGACCAGCGAAACGTTGTCGCGGTCGTGAACGACGAAGTCCCGCTCACTCCAGTAAGTGAAGGCTTTGATCCAGAAATCGATGTTGGGCTCGATCGCGGCGGGACGTGGGAAGGGCGAGGCCGGGGTACTGACTCGCGCGACTGCGACTGCGACTTCGCTCGCGGCTTGCGCGGTCGCGCGCGGCAAAACAGCCATCAATGTGGCTATTGCGGCGGCCATTGCCGCCCGCTTGATCTGCCTAGTTGCTGACTTTGTTCTCGGCATCTCCGCCCTCTGCCGCTACCATCACTCGCAAGACACGCGTGCGGCTCTCCGCCGCCCGGTGCCGATCCGAGATATACCAAGTATGCCTTTGAGCTAAGATAGTCAACAAAATGCTTTAACGTATCACGCGAATCACCTGCAAATCCCCTGACTTGCGACGCTACGCCTGTTATAGGTGCCCGAAAACCGATGGATCCGCGAGCTTGGAGTGGCGAGAGTAGCACCTTGAGTTGGGTTTACACCCGCAGCTAAGCTCGCGATCGAAGCATCTACGTGGATGAAATTGAAATAGTTCCGCCGCGGCGTCCGCTGGCCGCGTCCATCAGGGTTCCCGGTTCCAAGAGCATCACTAACCGCGTGCTGTTGCTGGCCGCGATGGCAACAGGGCGCTCGACGATCTCGGGCGTGGGCCTAAATGATGACACGCGCCGGATGGCGGCCGCGCTCGGGACGCTCGGCTTCGGGCTTGCTGTCGACGAAACGGCCGCGCGAATTGTCGTGGACGGGCGCGGCGGCGCGATACCGGCGCGCGGCGGAGACTTGGACGCCGGAGGCGCGGGTACCGCGATGCGCTTTCTGCTCGGCTTTCTGACGCTGGGGCGCGGACGTTTTCGGCTCGACGGAAACCAGCGGATGCGCGAGCGTCCTATCGGCCCGCTGCTCGATACGTTGGCGGCGCTCGGCATCTCGGTGCGCGCCGAGCGGGACAACGGATGTCCGCCGGTGGTGATCGAGATCGGCGAGGGCGGCGTGAGCGGCGGCGCCGCGCGAGTCGACGCCGCGGTTTCCTCGCAATTCGTCTCGGCGTTGCTGATGCCGGCGCCGCTCTGGCCCCGCGGGCTCGAGCTCACAGTCATCGGAGGCGCCGCGCGCCCGTTTATCACGATGACGCTCGCGCTGATGGAGCGATGGGGCGCGAGCGCGACGATGAGCGGCAGTGAAATCGTCGTGCCTGGTCGTCAGCGCTACTCGGCACAAAAAAGCTTCGAGGTAGAACCCGACGCTTCGAGCGCGAGCTACTTCGCCGCGGCGGCCGCGCTGGTCGGCGGCAGCGTCGTACTGGACGGGCTCCGCGCCGACTCGGTGCAAGGGGATATCGAGTTCATGAAGCTGCTCGAGCGGATGGGCGCGCGCGTCGAGTGGCGCGAGGACGGCGTGAAAGTGAGCGGCAGCGGAACAAATCTCGCCGGCGTCGATGTCGCGATGGATGGAATGCCGGACCTGGTGCCGACGCTTGCCGCGATCGCCCCGTTTTGTTCGTCGCCCACGCGGATTCGCAGCGTCTCTTTCATCCGCCATCACGAGAGCGACCGCCTGCACGCGCTCGCTACGGAGCTTCAGCGCCTCGGTGCGTTGGTCCACGAATACGAGGACGGGATGCTGATCGAGCCGTCGCGGATTGGCGCGGCGGCGGTCGAAACCTACGACGACCATCGAATCGCGATGGCGTTCGCGGTGGCGGGGCTGAAGACCGCCGGTATCCGAATCAGGAATCCCGGATGTGTCTCCAAGACCTACCCGGATTTTTTCCGCGACCTCGCCGAGTTATCGAATCCGCAAGCGTAAGCGCATCGCAATTCTCCCGGCTGTGAAAAATGAAAGAGGGCCGTTCACGAACGGCCCCTACAAATTCCAGTCCCTCTTCTTGTCCAATCCAGAGAGAGGTTATGGATGTGCGCTAGTGCGAGGAGATGCGGCGGGCTTCGGCGACGTCGCGGCGCGCGCGCAACAACAGCACTGTGTGCCTGACTTCCTCATAGCGAGGGTCGATCACGCTCATCCGCGACAGTTGCTCCTCGGCCTCGCGTAGTTCGGCCTCCTCGGGCGCGACGGTGTCCCCGGCCGGTTCCGCGCTTTGCGCGAGCGCCGTCATCTCACCATCCTTGACCTCGACCAGCCCGCCCGTGACCAGGTACTCGAGCTTCTGCCCGTCCGCGGTTCGAATCGTCAGCAGGCCCGGCACCAGCGAGGTTATGTAGTTGACATGATCGGCGAGCACGCCGAACTCACCGAGCGGGTTGACCGCGTTGACCTGTTCCGCCTGACCGTCGAACAACACGCCGGTTGGCGTCACCAGTTTGAATGCGAATGTCGTCGCCATCGCGCTTCGCTACCGTTCCGATTCCTGCTGTGCCGCTTCGCCGCCGAGGGAGCGCGCTCAGCGCGCCTCGCCGCGCGCGAGGCGCTCGGCCTTGGCGCGTGCGTCGTCGATCGTGCCGACCAGGTAGAAGGCCTGCTCGGGCAGGTCGTCGCATTTGCCGTCGAGGATTTCGGCGAAGCCGCGCACGGTTTCCTTACGCGGCACGTAGGCGCCCGGGATGCTGGTGAACGGCTCCGCGACATGCATCGCCTGCGAGAGAAAGCGCTCGACGCGGCGCGCGCGCGCGACCACTAGCTTGTCGTCGGCGGACAGCTCGTCCATCCCGAGGATCGCGATGATGTCCTGAAGGTCCTTGTAGCGCTGGAGAATCTGCTGCACCCGGCGCGCGACGTCGTAATGTTCCTGGCCGACGACCTGCGGGTCGAGGATGCGCGAGGTCGAGGCCAACGGATCGACCGCGGGAAAAATTCCCTTCTCGAAAATTTTGCGGTCGAGCGCGGTGGTCGCGTCGAGATGGGTAAACGTAGTCGCCGGCGCGGGGTCGGTATAATCGTCGGCGGGGACGAAGATCGCCTGCACGGAGGTGATCGCGCCCTTCTTGGTCGTCGTGATGCGCTCTTCCAGTTCGCCCAGGTCGGTGCCCAGCGTTGGTTGATAGCCGACCGCGCTGGGCATGCGGCCGAGCAGCGCGGAGACTTCCGAGTTGGCCTGCACGAAACGGAAAATGTTGTCGACGAAGAACAGCACGTCGCGTCCTTCTTCGTCGCGGAAGTATTCGGCCACGGTGACGCCGGTCAGCGCTACGCGGGCGCGCGCGCCGGGCGGCTCGTTCATCTGGCCGTAGACCAGCGCGGTCTTCGAGAGCACGCCGGATTCCTGCAGTTCGCGGTAGAGGTCGTTGCCCTCGCGCGAGCGCTCGCCCACGCCAGCAAAGACCGAGACGCCGCCGTGCTGCTTGGCGACGTTGTTGATGAGTTCCATGATGGTGACGGTCTTGCCCACGCCAGCGCCGCCGAACAGCCCGATCTTTCCGCCGCGCGCGTACGGGCAGATGAGGTCGATGACCTTGATGCCGGTTTCGAGGATCTCGGCCTCGGTTGCCTGATCGGCAAAGGTGGGCGGGTCGCGATGGATCGGCATCTGATGCGGCGCGTTGAGCGCCGCGCCTTCATCGACCGGCTCGCCGATGACGTTGATCAGGCGGCCGAGAGTTTCGGGACCGACCGGCACCGTGATCGGGTTGCCGGTGTCGCTGACCTGCATCCCGCGCACCAGTCCCTCGGTCGCGTCCATCGCGATGCATCGCACGGTGTTCTCGCCGAGGTGCTGCGCGACCTCGAGCACGAGGTTGCCCTCGCGGTCGCCGAGCGCGGGGTTGGAGACGCGCAGCGCATTGAAAATCGACGGCAGCGAGCCGTTGCGAAATTCGACGTCGACGACGTTACCCAGAACCTGGCTGATGCGGCCTGTTGATGTTTCACTCATGGCTTACGGTTTTCCTGGCGAATTCTTGTATCGCGGCGTGCGCCGGTCAGGCCCTTAAAGCCTCGGCGCCGCCGACTATGTCCATCAGTTCGGTGGTGATCGTGGCCTGGCGCGCGCGGTTCATCTCCAGCGTCAGCCGCTCGATCATGTCGGCGGCGTTGTTGGTCGCGCTGTCCATCGCGGTCATCCGTGCGCCCTGCTCGCTCGCCTCAGCCTCGAGCAGTGCGTGAAAAATCGAATCCTCGAGGTAGCCGCGCAACACCACCGGCACCAGTTCGGCGCGGCTGGGCTCGACCAGGTAGTCGACCGGTGCGCCGATCTCGCCTGCGCCCTCTTCGGGCTTCTCCTCGCTCACCGGCAGCAGCCGCTCGTAGGTTGGCCGCTGCGAGAGCGCCGAGTGGAATTCGCTGTAGATGAGCCCGGTCTCGCTTACGCCGCCCGCGCGATAGTCGGACAGCATCCGCGAGGCAAGGTCCTGCGCGAGTCCGAATGTCGCGAGGCGCGGATTGTTGATCCGCTGATGCGCGATCTCGTGCCCGACGCGGCGCAGATGGTCGAGCGCCTTGCGCCCGACGGCGTAAAACTTGACCTTCATTCCATCGCGTTCGGCACGTCGCGCTTCGTCCTCTGCCGCGCGCATGATGTTGGCGTTGTAGCCGCCGCAGAGCCCCCGATCCGAGCCAATCACGACGACCAGTGCCTCGCGGTTGGCGTCTTCTGCCGGGCCGAGCGCGGCCCGCTCGGTCGCGAACAGCGAATCTGCCACGCGCACGAGCGCCTGATGGTAGGGGCTCGCGTTCTGCAAAGCTTCCTGCGCCCGGCGCAGCCGTGCAGCCGCGACCAGCTTCATCGCGCGCGTGATCTGCTGAGTCGATCTGACCGACGAAATCCGTCGGCGGATTGCCTTGAGCGACGCCATCGTTACTTAGGTGCCCCGCGCGTCGTGTAGCGGCTAGGCACGGGCCGCTCCATTACCCTCGGGCGCCGCGCCTTGCGATGCAGCGCCCTGTGACGCCGTGAAAGTCTGCATGTACTGATCGATCGCGGCGCGCAAGCGCTTGCGCAGATCGTCGGACAGCTCGCGCTTGGTTTTGATCTCTTCGAGGATTTCTTTTTGGCGCGAGTCGAAAAACGCGTACAGACCGAGTTCGAAGGCCTTGATCTGCGTGATTTCGAGTTTGTCGAGGTAGCCCTCGGTGGCGGCGAAGATGATCAGCACTTCCTTCTCGATCGGAAGCGGCTCGTACTGGTTCTGCTTGAGCATCTCGGTCAGCCGTTCGCCGCGATGGAGCAGGCGCTGGCTGGCCGGGTCGAGGTCCGAGCCGAACTGCGCGAACGCCGCCATCTCGCGGTACTGTGCGAGGTCGAGCTTGAGCGTGCCGCCGACCTGCTTCATCGCCTTTACCGCCGCCGAGAAGCCGACGCGGGAAACCGACAGGCCCACGTTCACGGCCGGCCGGATGCCCGAGTAGAAGAGGTCGCTATCCAGCACGATCTGCCCGTCGGTGATCGAAATGACGTTGGTCGGAACGTAAGCCGAGACGTCGCCGGCCTGGGTCTCGATAATCGGGAGCGCGGTCAGCGAACCGGCGCCATCGGCATCGCCCATCTTGGCCGCGCGCTCGAGCAGCCGCGAATGCAGATAGAAGACGTCGCCCGGATACGCCTCGCGCCCCGGCGGGCGGCGCAGCAGCAGCGAGAGCTGGCGGTAGGCCTGCGCGTGCTTGGAAAGATCGTCGTAAACCAGTAGTGAGTGACGCCCGGAGTCGCGAAAATACTCGCCCATCGTGCAGCCGCTGTAGGGCGCGATAAATTGCAGCGGGGCCGCTTCCGAAGCGGTCGCGGCGACCACCGTGGTGTATTCCATCGCGCCGAAGCGGTTGAGCTTGTCGACCACCTGGGCGACGGTCGAGCGTTTCTGCCCGATCGCGACGTAAAAACACTGCACGTTCTGGCCGCGCTGGTTGATGATCGCGTCGAGCGCGATCGCGGTCTTGCCGGTCTGGCGGTCGCCGATGATCAGCTCGCGCTGGCCGCGCCCGATCTGCAGCATCGCGTCGATCGCTTTGATCCCGGTCTGCAGCGGTTCCTTGACCGGCTGGCGGCGGATGATGCCGGGGGCCTTTATTTCGATCCGCCGCTGCTCGGCGGCCTTGATGGGTCCCTTGCCGTCGATCGGCTGGCCGAGCGAATTGACCACGCGCCCGAGCAGCGCTTCGCCGACCGGGACCTCGGCGATACGGCCGGTGCGCTTGACCTCGTCACCCTCGCGAATCGCCTGCGGATCGCCGAACAGCGCCGCGCCGACGTTGTCCTCCTCGAGGTTGAGCACGATGCCGAAAATCCCGTGCGGGAATTCCAGCAGCTCGCCCAACGCCGCGTTTTGCAAGCCATAGATGCGGGCGATCCCGTCGCCGCATGAGAGCACGCGGCCGGTTTCGCTCACTGTGATCGAGCCTTCGAAGCCCTTGATCTCGTCGCGGAGAATATCGCTGATTTCGGATGGTCTGATTTCTGCCATGGCAGTTGTTTTTTTGGGCCGCCTCAGCCCGCCAGCCGACGCTCGGCTTCGCTAAGCCGCGTGGCCAGGCTGCTGTCGTAGATTTTTCCCTCCAGCTCGGCCACGACGCCGCCGAGCAACGCTTGGTCTAACTTCACGGTCGCGATCACGGTCTTGCGCACCATCGCTTCGAGCCCGCGCACCACCGCCTCGATATCTTCCGGCTTCGGCTCGCGCGCGAAAGTCAAAGTCGCGCGCGCGCGGCCGAGCAGCACGTCGAGCTGGTCCTGGTAGGACTGGGAGACTGCGAACAGATCGGCGATCCGCCCATGACGCGCCACTACCACCGCCAGTGAGCGCAGTGGGTAGCTCAAATCGAGCCGCTCGGCGATTTTCGCCATCGCCTCTATTCGCGCCTCGTGCGAGACTTCGGGTGACGCGAGCCGAAAAGCGATTTCAGGGGCGTCCGCGATCCGCGCCAGCCGTTCGAGCTCGGCGCCCCACGTCTCTAACTGGCCGCGATCCTCGGAGAGCCCGAGCAACGCGCGCGCGTAACGCTTGGCGACTCGCGAACCCTTCACCGATGCGCCTCTTGCGCGAGTTTTTCCTCGAAGCCGCGGAGCAGGCGCGCCTGGTCGTCGTCGGTGAAGTTCTTGACCATCAGCTCGCGCGCGAGCTTCGCGGTGGTCTCGGCGAGCATCGCGCGCACGCGGCGCTGAGCGGCTTCGGTTATCGCGTTGGCGGTAAGCTCGGTGTCGCGGACGATCCGTTGCGCGGTTTCACGCGCCATCTCGCGGATCCGATTCGTGATGTACGCGGTCTCGGCGTCCAGGTCGGCGCGGAGCTGCTTCTTTTCGGCTTCCAGACGGGACATCCGCTCAGCCGCGCGATTGGCCAGGACCTGCGCTTCTTTATAGACCGCTTCCGCGCGCGCGAAAGTTTCCTTGATTCCCTCGGCGCGGTCGGAAAAAAACTTGCGCGCCTGCGGACCCGCGTAGTGCCCGAGGATCCACACGAACACGGCGAAGTTGATCACGTAGAAAAGCAGCGACAACCACGAGCCGCCGCCTGCTGCCGCCTCGCCACGGCCGTCGGCGCACAATGCGGCCGCCGGAAGGAGCAAAACGGCGCAGGTCAGTGTCATCATGACGCTACGCTCGGCGAGCGAGCTGCGCTTTATGGCGATTAAGCTAAGCTGCATGGCTCAGTTGTTCGACGTTCCTTGTGTGCCTGGCGCGGCGCCGTCCACCGGACGGCCCAGAGCTCGCCCCGCGAGCTCCACGGCGAGGACCCAGCTGAGTTGCTCGAGTTCACGCTCGCCTGCCCGCAGTTCATTTTCAATTCCGGCTCTGACACGCTCCAAGGCGCGATGGGCCTCGGTCTTGGCCTCCTCGATCACGCGTGCAGCGTCGGCCTCGGCCTTGCGCCGCTCGGCCTCGCGGACGGCCAGTGCCTCGCGCCGCAATTCTGCCAATTGACGGTCGCGCTCCCGGCCGGCAGCTTTCTCCTCTTTTAGAAGTTGCTCCGCGCGCGCGCTCAGATTCCTGAGCTTGCTTTCGCGATCATCGAGCAACTTCAGGAAAGGGCCGAAAAAAAGTCGATCGAATATAAACCAGAAAACGAGGAATGACACAATCAGGGCAAAGAAAATTCCCCAGTCGGGCGGAATATGCATTTTACGGCGTCTCCCGTGCGGGATGAATTGAATTGGATTATGGTCTGGACCGGCGCGGAAGGCCACACCGGAGGCGGATTGACGGGCCGCTAAACCGGACTCACGGATCGACCGGACTCACGGACGGACCGGGCACACCAAACTCACCGAACTCGCCAGACTTGCCGGACTGACCAGACTTGCCGGACTGACCAGACTTGCCGGACTTGGGGATATCAGGCCTGTTTCTGACCTCCGGCCTGCGCCACCATGCGCTCTTCCTTGGGAAACACGGTGACCTTGCGATCCTCGCGCGTGCCTTCGGGCTGCATCGCGCAATGGCCCTCGAAAACGGCGCCCTCGTGCACCACCAGCACGGGCGCGGTGAGGTTGCCCAGCACCTTGGCCGAGGGGCGAATCTCGATCCGCTGGGTGGCGGTAATATCGCCGCTGACCTTGCCCGCCACGATGATCGAGGCGGCTTTGATCTGCGCGGTCACGACGGCGCTCTCGCCGACCATCACGCTGTCCTTGGCGGTGATTTCACCGTCGACCTGGCCGTCGATCCGTGCGGGTCCTTCGAAACTGAGCTTGCCGCTCACTTTGCAGCCTTGGTCCAGGTAGGCGCGCGCCTCCAGCGGAGCAGCCGCCGACTGACGTGGCGGAGCGACCCGGCTTTCTGGCATGGGTGTCGGCGGCGGCACCGGGACGGCCTGCGTCGGCTGCAGCCTCACGGACGGATCGGGTCGGACGTTCTTTTCCGGTTCTTTATTGAAAAGCGCCATTTCACCACTCCCCTTTAGAACGCAGCCCAAGGCCGCACGGTGGACAGTTTAGGCTTCGCTCATAGCCAATACAATTGACGGAGTCAATTTGATTGCGAGGCTTCGATCACCGCTGGTCAAGAATTGTTTAAGAATGGCTGATATCGGCTAAAGCGCGCACCTGCTTCAACGAGGTGGAGGCCCAAATCCCCTCCAGTCGCCTTGTAATGAGCTCTTTGGGGCGACGAAATTTCGGCGTCGTGCGGCGCTTATCGAAACGAAGGTCTCGATGCTATGCTGTCGGCGGTAATCGACATTTCACATTGCCCAACCCAAACGAGGAAGCCATGGCAGCAATTCCAGAGAAGTATTCCGATCTCCTGGCACCCAGCAAAAAGTCCTTCGCGCATCTCGCGACCCTGATGGAGGACGGCTCGCCCCAGGTAACGCCGGTGTGGCTGGACTACACCGACGGGATGATCCGCGTGAACACGGCGCGCGGCCGTGTGAAGGATCGCAACCTGAAAGTCGGCTCGCGCGTCGCGCTCTCGATTCAGGATCCCGAAAACCCGTACCGCTACGTGCAGATCCGCGGCAAGGTCGCGAAGGAAACCGAGCAGGGCGCCGACGCCCATATCGATTCGCTGGCAAAGAAGTACATGGGCGTCGATTCGTATCCGTTCCGCAACGCCGCCGAAAAGCGCGTCATCTACTTTATCGAGCCAACTTCAGGGCAGGGCATGAACTAGCCGGGTACTACCCAGTTCAGTTCGACATGTTGAATCCCAAGCCCGGATCGGCGGTGATGGTGCCGCCGATCCGCTAGGTTCGTGCGCGCAAGTGAACGGAATACGCAGCCGCGGGTTGATTCGGCGCGCCTCGCGTGGCGTTCAGTGCATCGTGCGCTTGTCTTCCTGCTGAATCGTGCTGCCGCAGGTCGACCCGCAGTGCGGACAGACGTACTCGTACTTGTCGCCCTCGGGCAGGATGAGCAACAGGCGCTTGCGAACTTGGACCGCGCGCTTACACTTCGGACACGCGAGCAGCGACGCTTCCATCCGCTCGAAGGCCGGCTTGCGATGGTCTCTGGCTCCCGGCATCGCCAATTAGAATAGCGAGCCACCGCGCGGCCCGGCAACCCTTGCGCGCGACTCCCGGCGGTGCCAGCCCCAGGACTTCCCACCGTCACTTCGCGGCGCCGTCACTTCGCGTCGTGAAAAATGATTCCGAGCGTCAGGCGCTGGCCGTGACGCACGCGGCTCACCCCGTGGCGCATCGTCACCCGATAATGGCCACGGCTGCTGGCGATCGGCCGCTCGCTCGTCGCGAATATGATCGCCTCGCCCTGCTCCAGCGTGATCGCTTCGCCACGGCTCTGCGCGCGTGGCCGGTTCTCGACCAGCAGAAATTCGCCGCCGCTGAAATCTATCCCGCCGCGGCTCAGCAGGCAGGTCAGCTGGATTGGAAAGGCGACTTCGCCGTAGAGGTCCTGGTGCAGGCAGTTATAGCCACCCGCCTCGTAACGGAGCATCAGCGGCGTCGGCTTGTTCTGACCGGCGTGCCGGCAGATCTCCAGGAAGCGCTCAAGATCGGCCGGATAGTTCTCGTTCCGCCCCATCGCACGGCCCCATCGGTTGGCGATCGGCGCGAGGTGGGGATAGAGAGCCGCTCGCAGCGCGCCGACCAGCGGCGGGAGCGGCCGCGCGAAATACTTGTACTCGCCCACGCCGAAGCGCACCCGTTCCATCACGACCCGCGAACGAAAGCGCTCGCGTTCGTCGTACATCGCCGCGAGCTCGGTGCATCGCGCCGGCGTGAGTAGTGCCGGAATCGTCGCGTAGCCACGCTCGTCGAGCGAGCGCGCGATCGCGTTCCAATCCAGCGCCGCCAACCCGCGCTCGAATTCGGCCGTCAACGCCGATGGCGCCGCGCCGGTCATTTTCGATGCGACCTTGGTTCTCACGAAGTCGTTCGAAGTTTCCTGCAAAGTTTCCTCTGGTGCCGCCCGTCCGACCATAGTACAAGCTTCAACCCCATGCCTGCGCCGGCGTGAAGCCGACATGCGCGAAGCTGACAAAATCGACAGAGCCCTGATATCCTGAGTTTTAGGGTGGACGACTCCGGACAGCACGAAGCATCGCGGCCGCGCGTTTTTATCGAGACGTACGGCTGCCAGATGAACGTCGCCGACTCCGAGTTGATTGGCGGAGTGCTGCGCGGCGCCGGCTACGCCGCCGCCGCCCGCCCCGAAGACGCCGACGTCATCCTGCTTAACACCTGCGCGATTCGCGAACATGCCGAGGAGCGCGTGCTGCGACGCCTCGCCGACCTCGCGAGGTTCAAGCACGCCCGCCCGGAATTGCGGCTGGGTTTGCTGGGATGCATGGCCCAGCACAATCGCGCGGCGCTGGCTGAGAAGGCGCCGTGGCTCGACCTCGTCGCCGGGCCGGACAGCTACCGCCGCCTGCCGGAACTGCTCGGCCGCGCCCGCTTCGACCCGGAGCAGCAGACGGCCAAGCAACAGGTGGCCAGGATCGACGTGCGCCTGGACCGGGCTGAGACCTACGCCGATATCGGGCCCTCGCATGAGGGCGGCGTGCGCGCGTACGTTACCGCGATGCGCGGATGCGACCGCTTTTGCGCGTTTTGCGTGGTCCCGTACGTGCGTGGACGCGAGCGCAGCGTGCCGCCCGAGGCGATCCTGGCCGACATCCGCGGCCTCGCGGCGCGCGGCGTGCGCGAAATCGTGCTGCTAGGCCAGACCGTCAACGCCTACCGCTTCGGCAACACCGACTTTGGCGGCCTGCTGCACCTGGTCGCGAAGGTCGACGGAGTGGAGCGAATCCGTTTCACTTCGCCCCATCCGTCGGACATGAGCGATTCAGTTATCGAGGCGATGGCGACCGAGCCGAAGGTGCAGCCGTCGCTCCATCTGCCGGTGCAGTCAGGCTCGGACCGTGTCCTGGCCGCGATGGAACGCGGGTACACCGTGGACGAGTACGTGCGGCTGGTCGAGCGGATGCGCGCGGCGATGCCGGGGATTGCGCTCTCGACGGACATTATCGTCGGCTTCCATGGCGAGGAAGACGCGGATTTTCGCGCCACGCTCGACTTGATGGCGGCGCTGCGTTACGACTCGGCCTTCAGCTTCAAGTATTCGCTGCGCGAGAACACGCGGGCGTTCAAGCTGGGCGACACGGTCAGTGATGAAGAGAAGGGCCGGCGGCTGGTCGAGGTCATCGCGCTACAGGAACGCGTGTCGGCGGAGCGCAATCGCGCGCTCGCCGGAGAGCGTTTCGCGGTGCTGGTCGAGGGTCCAGCGCGTCGGGGCGGCGGGATGCTCGCCGGGAAGACCCCGCAATTCAAGACCGCGGTGTTTGCGGCGGCCGATTCGATAAGGCCGGGCGACACGGTGACGGTTCGCGTGGACTCCGCGACCGCACATACGCTGCACTGCTCGCTGATTTAGTTTCTTCCGGTTCGTTCTGAGCCCTCGCCCGCGATTTGTTCGCGGGAGAGGGTGCGGGTGCGGGTTCCTTAGAAATTCCTGATCTCTTATTGGCCGCGGAAGCGGATCAGCGAAGTGCGCCCTTCTCGAAGGTGATTGTGTCGGACTCGACACCCGTGTGTCTGTCCGGCTTGGAGGGTCGTCGCCCCCATGCGACGAACACCCAAATCGGTTACTTGGGCTCGGAAAGGCCTGTCTCGTACTGATCGCACTTGTCGTCTTGACGAAAATCGTTCGTGCTGAGGTCTTCGCAGAGGTGTTCGGTCCTATCTGGGAGATGGAGGTATCGGCAGAAACGCGTGCAGTATCGATGGCCCAGAGCATCGTATCTGACCAACGCCGAAAGATAGTACCAACCGGCATTGTGACATTCGGGTTTGGCTTCCGGAAAATCGACGCGCTCCTCCGTTTGCCCAGGTACGACGATCTTCAAACGGGGTTCTTTGAGCAAATCGGGGCCACCATTACGGGGGCTGTCCGTAATTTGCCCGCGCTCCCATACCCACGTGCGCGCTGGTTCATGACCAAAATTTTCGATTTGGACGTACGGATGGTCGACGCGAGGCTTATAGTCACAAAATACATACGAAACTGGCGCGATATATGGACGCTCGGCCATTTCCAATTGTTTCTGCGAAATTACGAAACTACGATTGATGAAAACGGATTGAATGACGACAAATGCAGCGGCTATGGCACCGAAGACCATCAATCCAGCATTGATGGGAAAGCTCAGGTTCCACTGTCGGCGAGCGAGAAAATAACTGGCAGCTTGATAATCTTTTTCTTCTGCTGCGCGGTCTTCAGCTCGTTTATTGGAGTTCATTGTGCTCGCGTCGAATAGCCGTTCTTGAGTTCACTTTTTTTTGCGACTTTTGGAACCGCGCTTTGCCTCGTCTGGTTGCTCGATCTGTGGGCGGTGCTTTAGTACCTTTGTGCACCGTTTTATGGTCAAGCCGACACTATCAGGTTCAACATTGATAGTGGCTTTGAGCGCTTCTCGAACGGCCCAGTTTGCTAATCCGCTTCCGCGGCGAGCAAGAGATCAGGAATTTCTAAGGGACCCTCACCCACACCCTCTCCCGCGTACAAATCGCGGGCGAGGGCCCTGTCTGCGCTGCGCGTTTCACGAAAATAGTCGCGTGCCGTAGCTCTTAAATCAGCGATCTTCCCTGGGCGCCGTCCACCGGCAGACAAGCGCCCGTGATCCAGCTTGCTCGCGGCGAAGCGAGGCATACCACGGCGTAGGCGACCTCCTCCGGGCGGCCCAGCCGCCCGGCTGGGAATTCGTGGCTTAAGAAGTCCTTCTCGAACGCCGGGTTGGCCTTGAAAGCCTTTTCCCAGTTGCCGCCGGGGTAGAGGATCGATCCCGGCGCTACCGTGTTGACCCGGATTCCCTTGGGCGCCAGCTCGCGCGAGAGCATCTTGGTGAACGAGATCATCGCGGCCTTCGAGGCGTTGTAGGTCAGCGGGCCGCCCGCTTCGCGGCCATAGATCGAGCTGATATTGATTATCGAGCCGCCGCCGCGCCGCTCCATCAGCGGCCCGCACAACCGCGCAAGCCGCACCGCCGAAAAGAAGTTAAGCTGGAACGCCGCCTGCCATGCCGCCTCGTCGAGGTCCGCAAGCGTGCCCATCCGCGCGCCGCCCGCGTTGTTGACCAGCACGTCGACGCCGCCCATCCGCTTCGCCACGCCCTCGACCCATCGCTGGGCCGCCGCGGCGTCGGCGACGTCGACCGCCTCCGCATCGACTTCATATCCCTTGGCGCGCAACTCGCCCGCCGTCTTTTCCAGCACCTCGGCTCCGCGCGCACAAAGGCTCAGGCGCGCACCCTCGGCGCCCAACGCCTCGGCCATCGCGCGCCCCAATCCCCGGCTCGCGCCGGTTATCATCACGACCTTGTTCTCAAGACCCAAATCCATCGCTTACCCTCCTTCCTGACCGGGGGCCCGCTTGCGGGACGGCGCGTGCGGGTTTCGCTGCGTTTGGGGTATCATCTAGCAAAGCGGCGGAGGCTTTACACATGCCGCTCGGTGCGCGCGGCGCCGACGCGGGCGCACGGAGGCGGTGAACGGTCGCAGGCGAACGGACGCAGGCGAACGGACGAAGGGACGGACGCTCGCGATACGCCCAACTGTGGTTGACACGCCCCCAGTGGCGGACTTAAGCTCCAAAGTCTTGTTCGGAGGGTTATACGGAGGTCTATGGAAATCAGGGTTGAAGGCTCTCTCGATCAGGCGATGCGGGTGCTCAAGCGCAAGCTCGCCAAAGAGGGAGTGTTCAAGGAGATGAAGAAGCGGGCTTTTTACGAGAAGCCCAGTGTCCGCCGTAAACGCAAGCGCTCCGAAGCCCAACGCCGCCGCCGCAAAGAACAGCGCCGCCGTCGCGCCTCCGCTCTCTAAGCGCTCCTGCCAATCAGCGTCATCCTCAATGCCGCGGCCTCAAGGGCCCGCGCCGCGTGATGGTGCGTCCGCGACGTCCCACTGCCCGTCCGACCACTCATACCGGGGCGCCTGCCGTGACACGCGCTCGTAACATCAATGGGATAGCCTCTTCCGGGATAGCCTCTCCCCCGGTTTGGATGATAGATGAGGCATGAATCGCCGGGCCTACGGGTAGGTCGATGCGCTGCTCAAGGTGCGGGAACGATAACCGTGAGGGGCGAAAGTTCTGTGCCCAGTGCGGCCAGCCGCTGAAGCTGGCGTGTCCCTCGTGTGGCGTGCCGAACGAGCCTCAAGAGAGGTTCTGTGGTGACTGTGGTGCCGCGCTCGTCGTCCAGGCCTGGGCCGGTGCGATCCAACCGCCCGGGGTAGCTTCAACCGCGCCAGACATTCGCATCACCTCAGCGCAGGCCGAGGCTTCGCTTGCGCTCGAGGGCGAGCGCAAGACCGTTACCGCGCTTTTCGCGGATATCAAGGGCTCGACCGAGCTGATGCGCGATCTCGATCCGGAGGAGGCGCGCGCGATCGTCGACCCGGTGCTGCAGCTTATGATGGCCGCGGTGCATCGCTACGGCGGCTACGTTGCGCAATCGACCGGCGACGGCATCTTCGCGTTGTTCGGCGCACCGATTGCGCACGAGGACCATCCGCAGCGCGCACTGCATGCGGCGCTGGCGATGCAGGAGGAGTTGCGTCGCTATGCCGAGCGTCTGCGCGCAGAGGGCAAGATTCCCGTTGAAGCCCGCGTCGGGGTGAACACGGGCGAGGTGGTGGTCCGGTCGATCGAGACCGGAGGCCATACCGAATACACGCCGGTCGGTCATGTGACCAATCTGGCGGCGCGGATGCAGACGGCGGCGCCAGCGGGTTCGATAGCGGCCAGTGAGGCGACGCAGCGACTGTGCGAAGGATATTTCGAGTTCCGGGCGCTCGGGCCGACGGCGGTGAAAGGGCTCAACGCCCCGGTCGAAGTGTACGAGGTCGTGCGAGTCGGGCCACTGCGGACGCACTTCCAGCTTGCTGCGCGGCGCGGGTTGACCCGGTTCGTCGGGCGCGAGCGCGAGATGGCGGCGATTGCCGGCGCGCTGGAGCGGGCCCGGGAGGGCCATGGGCAAATCGTTGCGGCAGTTGGCGAGGCGGGCGCGGGCAAGTCGCGCCTCATGTACGAGTTCAAGGCCGCTATACCGGACGAATGCAAGATGCTGGAAGCGTATTCGGTCTCGCACGGCAAGGCGTCAGCCTGGTTGCCGGTGCTCGAATTGCTCCGTGGCTATTTTGGCCTTCAGGACGCGGACGATCCGGCCACGCGACGCGAGAAAGTCCGTGGCGCGCTTGCCGCGCTCGACCCGGCGCTGCGCGAAGTGCTGCCGTACCTGTTGGGGCTGCTCGGAGTACAGGAAGGCCCCGATCCGCTTGCCGAGATGGACCCGCAGATCCGGCGCCGGCGCACGCTCGAAGCGATCAAGCGGATCATATTACGCGAATCGCTGGAGCACGCGCTGGTGGTGATCTTCGAGGACCTTCATTGGATCGACTTCGAGACCCAGGCATTACTCGACCTACTCGCCGACAGCGGCGCTGGCGCGCGCTTGCTGCTGCTCGTCAATTACCGTCCTGAGTACCGCCATGAATGGTCGGACAGGGGCCACTACCTGCAGCTCAGGCTCGACCCCCTGGGCGGCGAAATGGCGCGGCAATGCTGGCGGCGCTGCTCGGTGGAGGCGTGGAACTCGAAGCACTCAAGCGACTGATTATCAAGCGCACCGAGGGCAACCCGTTCTTCATCGAGGAGATGGTGCAGGCGCTGTTTGACGAGGGCGCGTTGGTACGCAATGGCGCAGTGAAGGTTGCTCGCTCGCTCTCGCAACTGCGTCTTCCGCCGACCGTGCAGGGCATACTAGCCTCCCGTATCGACCGGCTTTCGGCGGAGCAGAAGGAACTGCTCCAGACCCTTGCGGTGATCGGCCGGGAGTCGCCGCTTGGCCTGATCAGGAAAGTGGCTTCCAAGGCGGAGCCGCAACTGGAGCGGATGCTTGCGGATTTGCGGGCGGCTGAGTTCATCTACGAGCAGCCGGCGCTCACCGATGCTGAGTACATTTTCAAGCACGCGCTCACGCAGGAGGTCGCCTACAACTCACTGCTGATTGGACGCCGCAAACTCCTGCACGAGCGCGCCGGACACGCACTGGAGTCGATGTTCGCCGAGCAGTTGGACGATCATCTCGCTCAGTTGGCTCATCATTACAGCCGCAGCGATAACGTCAGCAAGGCGGTCGAGTATCTGGGGCGCGCAGGGCAACAAGCGCTGCAGCGCTCTGCGCATGCTGATGCGATCGGTAGTCTCACTGCGGCGCTAGATCTGCTCCAGAAGCTCTCGGACAGCGCCGAGCGTATTCAGCGAGAATTGCTCCTCCAGCTGGCTCTTGGTCCAGCGTTAATCGCCGTTAAAGGCTGGGCCGCCTCGGAAGTGGAGCGAGCTTACACTCGCACGCGGGAGCTTTGTGAGCGGCTGGGTGACCCTCCGGAGCTTTTTCCCGCCTTGCTTGGACTGTGGGCCGTGTATTATTTGCGCGGCGAATTACCGAAGGCCTATGAGCTCGCCGAACAGCTTCTGCGGCGGGCGCAGGGCGCGCACGCTCCAGCACTATTGCTCTTAGCTCACCTCGCCCTGGGAGACACTTCCTTGTCGATGGGAGAATTCCTTCTCGCCAGGGAGCATCTCGAAATGGCGAACTCCCGCTATGATCGTGAGCGGCCGATGGCGATTGGCCATGATCCCGGGGTAAATTGCCTGTCGTACATCGCCCACACTCTGTGGACCCTCGGCTACCCGGACCAGGCTCTCAAGAAGGGCGACGAAGCGGTCGCGTTAGCTCAAGCGCTATCCCATTCCCTCAGTCTGGCCTTTGCGGAGGGTCTGGTCGGCTATCTTCATCAGTATCGGCGGGAAGCACGTGCAGCTCAAGAGACTGCGGAGCGTCTGACCGACCTCTCCGTTGAGCACGGGTTTCCCCACTGGTTGGCTCAAGCGACTGTCACGCGCGGCTGGGCGATGGCGAAACAGGGACACAACCAAGAGGGGATAGCGCAGATACGCGAAGGTCTAGCTGCATTTCGCGCGATAGGGGATGGGGTGTTGCTGCCGCATGCTCTTTGCCTGCTGGCCGAAGCGTGCGGGGAGGCAGGTCGCCTCGACGACGGGCTAAGTGCTTTGACAGAAGCAATCGCCGCAGCAGATGAACATGGAATCCGTCAATATGAGGCTGAGGCACATCGGCTCAAAGGCGAGTTGCTGCTGAGGCAGGATCATTCAAAGGCTGCAGAGGCTCAGGGCTGCTTTCAGCGCGCGGTTGAGCTTGCGCACGAGCAGAGCGCCAAATCACTGGAATTGCGCGCGACGATGAGCCTCGCGCGGCTGCTCAATGGGCAGGGCCGCCGCGACGAAGCGCGATCGATGCTCGCCGACATCTACAACTGGTTCACCGAGGGCTTCGATACCGCTGACCTCAAGGACGCCAAGGCGCTGCTCGACGAACTCGAAGGCACACGGACGTGACCTGCTCAAAATGCAGGACCGAGAATGCCCCCGGCGCGAAGTTTTGCGTCGAGTGCGGTGAGTCGTTCAAAGGCCGATGCCCGAAGTGCGGCTTGGCCAATCCGGCCAACGCCAACTTCTGTCAGGAATGCGGTACTTCCTTCGGTGAAGCCGCGGAAGCGAAAAAACCCGTCGGGGACGGGACGACGGATACCCGAATAAGCTCGCAGCACCCCGTTGGCGAAATCCCCGAGGGCGAGCGCAAGACCGTTACCGCGCTTTTCGCGGATATCAAGGGCTCGACCGAGCTGATGCGCGACCTCGATCCCGAGGAGGCGCGCGCGATCGTCGACCCGGTGCTGCAGCTCATGATGGAGGCGGTGCATCGCTACGGCGGTTACGTTGCGCAATCGACTGGTGACGGGATTTTTGCCTTGTTCGGCGCGCCCGTCGCACACGAGGACCATCCGCAGCGCGCACTGCATGCGGCGCTGGCGATGCAAGAGGAGTTGCGCCGCTACGCCGATCGTCTACGCGTGGAGGGCAAGATTCCTATTGAAGCTCGCGTCGGCGTCAACACGGGCGAAGTGGTAGTTCGGTCGATACAAGTTGGCGGACATACCGAGTACACGCCGGTCGGTCATGTGACCAATTTGGCGGCGCGGATGCAGACCGCGGCGCCGGCGGATTCGATCGCCGCCAGCGAGGCGACGCAGCGCCTGTGTGAGGGCTATTTCGAGTTCCGGGCGCTGGGGCCGACGGCGGTCAAAGGGATGAACGCCCCGGTCGAGGTGTACGAGGTGGTGCGCGTCGGGCCGCTGCGGACACACTTTCAGCTCTCGGCGCGACGCGGGCTGACACGGTTCGTCGGGCGCGAACGCGAGATAGGGGCGATGGCCGGGGCGCTCGAGCACGCCAGGGCAGGCCATGGACAAATCGTGGCAGCAGTAGGCGAGGCGGGCGCGGGCAAGTCGCGCCTGATGTACGAGTTCAAGGACACTATCCCGGACGGATGCAAAGTACTGGAGGCGTCCTCGGTCTCGCACGGCAAGGCCTCGGCCTGGCTGCCAGTGATCGAACTGCTGAAGAGTTATTTTGAGATCGCCGACGAGGACGACGACAGTCGCCGGTCCGCGAAGGTCGAGGCCAAAATGCGCGGTCTCGACCCGGCGCTCGCGGAAACGCTGCCCTACATTCTTAGCCTGCTGGTTATCGCGGGCGCGGGTGCGTCTTTGGCGATGATGGACGCGCAGATAAGACGCCGGCGCACGCTGGAGGCGGTCAAGCGCATAATCATCCGTGAGAGCCTCAAGCAACCGCTGGTGGTGATCTTCGAGGATCTCCATTGGATCGACGCGGAGACCCAGGAGCTGCTGGACCTGCTCGTGGACAGCGTCGCCAGTGCGCGCATCCTCATGTTGGTCAACTACCGGCCCGAGTATCGTCACGAATGGGGCAACCGCACCTGTTACACCCAATTACGCCTCGATCCGCTGGGGAGCCAAAGCGCCGACGAGATGCTTCAGGCACTGCTCGGGGGGGATGCAAGCCTGCAATCTCTCAAGCGGCTGATCGTCGAGAAGACCGAGGGCAATCCATTCTTCATGGAGGAGATGGTGCGGGCGCTGGTCGAGCAGGGTGTGCTGGTCCGCAATGGCGTAACCAGGCTGACCAAACCGCTGACCGAGATTCACGTCCCGCCCACCGTCCACGGCATCCTGGCCTCACGCATCGACGCGCTGTCGGCGTCCGAGAAAGACATGCTGCAGACCTTGGCGGTCATCGGCAAAGACTTCCCGCTGAACCTGGTCAGGCATCTGACTGCCACTCCGGACGATCGGCTGGAGCCGATGTTGAAGGGCCTGCGGGCGGGCGAGTTCATCTACGAGCGACCCGTAGTAGGGGAAACGGAATATACCTTCAAGCATGCGCTGACCCAGGAGGTGGCGTACAACTCGGTGCTGATCGAGCGTCGGCGGCTCCTGCACGAGCGCGCGGGCGAGGCGATCGAGGCGCTGTTCAAGGATCGGATCGACGATCACCTGACCGAGCTGGCCCACCATTACAGCCACAGCGCCAACACGCGCAAGGCGGTAGAGTATCTGTTTCGCGCCGGGAGGCAGGCGGCAGCTCGTTGTGCTTACGCCGAAGCGGTCAGCCGGCTTTCCAGCGCCTTGGAGTTCCTCAAGCGTTTGCCCGGCGACGCCGAACGGGCGCGCACCGAGCTGTCGGTGCAATCCGTCTTGGGTGGAAGTCTCGGCGTAGCAAAGGGCTACGCAGCGGCGGAATTGGAGCCTGTGTATGCGAGAGCACGTGAGTTGTGCGCGCAAATCCGGGACCCTGTTCTCGCCTTCCGCCCCCTTTTTGGACAATGGGTAATGCGTTGGTGGAAGCTTGACATGCACGAAGCTCTGCAGCTCGCCGACGAACTTCTGACTACCGCCGAGGATGTCAAACACCCGGCAATGCTGCTAACCGGCAACGCCGCGCGCGGTATTTCCCTTATTGATGTCGGCGAGTTGGTCTCTGGGAATGAGCACCTAGAGAAGGCGCTCGCGGCTTTCGATCTCGGGCAACCACTGTCCACAGGGTTGTCGGGTTTGGAGGGATGGAGGGCAACTGCGTTCCACTTCCTCTACCTTGGCCTGTTCGGACTTGGCTATCCCGATCGTGCCTGGGCGAAATCGCGCGAGATGCTGGAGGTAGCTCAGCGGTCCTCCGCTCCTTACATTTTGGCTCAAGCTTCCATGTCTGTGGCCGCACATCACTTGATACGCGGTGATAGCACTGCCGCGCGGAACTGCGCAGAAAAGGCGATGGCACTTACCGAAGAGCTGGGACTTGCGAGCTTTTCGGCACAGGCGACGATCAGTCATGGCGCCGCTCAGATCGCCCAAGGGCGCATCGAGGAGGGCATCGCCGGGATGCGCCGGGGCCTCGTCGATTGGGGCGGTACCGGGGGAACGCCGCGCCCTCAGGATTTGTTTTTTCTGGCCTCCGGGCTCGGAAAAGCCGGACGGCCCCAGGAAGGACTTCAGGTGGTGGAGGAGGGATTTGCTTCCATCGGTAAGACTGGGGCGCAGCTCTGTAGTTCGTGGCTGCACCACGTCAAAGGGGAGTTGTTGCTTGTACAAAATCCTTCGGATGGTGCCAATGCGGAGCTATGTTTCCGCACTGCGATCGAAATCGCCCGTCGGCAAAGTGCGCGATCACCGGAGTTGCGCGCGACGACAAGCCTAGCACGGCTGCTCGCGACGCAGGGCCGTCGCGACGAAGCGCGCGCGATGCTCGCCGAAATCTATGACTGGTTCACCGAGGGCTTCGACACCGCCGACTTGAAAGACGCTAGGGCTCTGCTCGATGAATTGAGCAGCTGATGAAGCTTTCGCAGAACAGCGCGCGGGACATGCTGGTCTACGAGTTGGGCAACATGTTCACTGCCCGGCTCGGACTCGAAGAGCTTATCCCGCTGGTCATTTCGAAATGCCGTGAAATATTGAACGCGGGCGGAGTTTCGCTGCTGCTGCTCGATGAAGAACGCGACGAGCTCTACTTTCCCTATGTCTCGGAAGACGATCCCGAAGTTGCTCGGCGCCTTAGCGGACTGAGAATTCCGGCGGACTCGGGGCTGGCGGGTGCGGCGCTGCGCAGTGGCCAGGCGGAAAAGGTCGACGATCCGCAGTCCGACCCCCGCTTTTATTCCGGCGTGGATCGAAAGACGGGAACTACCACAAGGTCGCTGCTTGTCGCTCCGCTCCTGACGGACGATGGACGCCTGGGGGTTATCGAAGCGGTCAATCCTCGTGGCCAGGAGTTCTTCACCGACGCCGACCTCGCGCTACTCGAGAAACTGGCGCTCAGCATCGGTGTTGCAGTTCAAAACGCTCGTCGGTTCGGCGAGGTCAAGGCTTCCGCCGAACAACTCCAGGCCCAGGTCGGCGTATTGCGCCGGGACCTGGCGCGCAGCGATCGCTTCACCGAGATAATCGCAGTGAGCCCCGCCATGGTCGAGGTCTTTCGATTTATGGAGGCCGCCGCCTTCTCCACGATCCCGGTTCTGATCGAGGGCGAGACAGGTACCGGCAAGGAACTGGTCGCCCGCGGCATCCATCGCGCGAGCTCGCGCGCCGAGGCGCCCTTTGTCGCCGTCAACTGCTCGGCTCTGCCAGAGGCACTGCTCGAGAGCGAGCTTTTTGGACATCGGCGGGGCGCATTCACCGGGGCAACCGACGATCAACCGGGGCTGTTCAGAGCCGCAAAGGGCGGAGTCATATTCCTCGATGAAATCGGCGAGATGCCGCTCGTGATGCAGGCTAAGTTGCTTCGCGTCGTTCAAGAGAATGAAGTGACGCCGGTCGGCGATACCCGCCCCAGCAAAATCGACGTGAGGGTGATCTCCGCGACCAATCGGGATCTCAAGGCTGCGTTGGCGGCGCGTGCCTTTCGTCAGGATCTCTACTACCGCCTGGCAGCTTTCCAGATTTGGCTTCCTCCCCTGCGCGAGCGACGGGAAGATATACCTTTTCTGGCCGCTCGATTCCTCGAGCTGGCTTCTGAACGCCACCACAAGAGCCTGCGCGGCTTCGATTCCTCGGCCGTCGACTTGTTCTCTCGTGTCGACTGGACCGGGAACGTGCGCGAGCTGCAAAACGAAATCGAGCGCGCAGTAGCTCTGGCTACCGATGGAGAAACAATCACGGCCGCCCAGCTTTCGCCCTCGCTAAAAACCATCGAGGTTTCCGGCCGCGCAGCAGCTGGCATGCCGACCGCCCTAGGCCCGGAAGGCGAAGACCACGGATCGGGGGCGTCCGGCCACGCACTTTCGGAGAGCAACCCGTTGGCGACGATGTCGCTGCAGGACGCGCGAGGTGCGTACGAGGCGAAGTACATTTCGCAGGTCCTGGACGAACATGGCGGTAATGTGTCGCATGCGGCGCTCGCGCTCCGCCTCTCGCGGGTCGCTCTTCAGAAGAAAATGAAAAAATACGGGCTGCGCTAACTATCGTTAGCACCTGCGAACAAGCTGCTAAGCAGACGCAGCAGTTCTCCTGAAAAAAGCCTTGAGATCTTTGCCCTGCACCTTGGTATCGCCCTTGCGTTAGGACCTAATCGTATCCATATCGAGGGGGGCAACAAAATGCAGACACCATTGAACTCGATTTATGGCGTGGCGGGCATTGCAGTGGCTCATATTCCGGGTTTGCTGTGGAATCTGTCGAAGCGGCGCATCAGGATGGCGAGCACCAGCGAAGAATTGCTCGATCTCTTCGAAGAGCGGTACGGCGAGCAGCAAGAGCCGGATGCTCAACAAAAACCGGCGGACCTGCCTTCACCGGCGAAGCTATTTAGGCGCCGCGTGTTCTCAGGCAACCGAGCGAAATCGTAGGGCAGAAGACTATGAACACGATGCCATTCGTCTTCATCTTGGGGGTCGTGGCCAGTGTGATAACTATTCTGGCCGCCTTGCTGTGGTGTGTCTCATACAGGGCGCGAGATGAAAAGGCGGCTCTTGTAAAAGCCCGGCTCGCTCAACTGCGCGAGACGCAACTGGGTGCATACGAGAAGGCTCGGATCGACCGCTTCCTAAATGAGGTCAACGCAGGCCGGATGACATTCGAACAGGCGCAGCAAGGGATCGCTAGAGAATGGATTGCAGCCTATGAGCCGATAGTTCAAGAGCGCTTCAATCGCGACAACTGAACTGCATATTGGACGATTTATGGCCTGGCATCCCGAATACTAAAGGAGCGTCAACACATGCGTCTAATTAAGTACGGCGAAGGATGGACGCGGCGCCATTTCCTCGAACAGGTCGGCAAGGGAGTATTTGCCGCGGGGGTTTTGTCGCCCTTGATCGATGTGATCGGCAGGAACGGCAACTGCGAAGCGGCCTACCCGTCCGAGTTGCTCTCGATCGAGGTGTACACCAAGGGCAAGCTCAAGCCGGGCGACGTGCTCAGTGCTGAGAATGTCGATATCGTCAAAGACCTGCTCGATCCTGCCGCCTATTGGCAGATCAAGTACGACGGGCGCTTGGTCGACCTCGCACCTACCGAGACCGATATGACGAGGATGATGCCAATGCCCTATCTGCGGGCGACGCTCGCCAATCAGGGCAAGCACAAGATCTTTCCCGATGGGAACGTCTATACGCTCGACGGCAAACCCTGGATCGGCGGCAACCCGTTCTCAGAGCCTCAGAGTGCTGCGGAGGTTCTGTGGGCAAACACCCTAAGCTGGGGTAAACACGACACTCAGGCTCACCCCTCCATTGAGTTCGACACTGATGCGGAAGGCAATGTTGAATACGAATACGCTGGCTACGGCGTGGAATGGCAGACCGTGGGACGCCTGACCCTCGATGCGCATCCCTATATGCGTGGCCACGAGAATCAACTACGTATTGGGGCGTCAACCATGGTGGCACCCGGAGACGTCGCCGGCACCGGCTTCCTCCAGGTGTGGGCATATGACCAGCACAAGCTGCCCGGCTTCTATGTTTATCAGCCGACGACCAAGCGCGTGCGCACGTACCCGGTGGACCAGCGCTTCGAACCGCTGTTCCCGGGCAACACCTACTTCGTTACAGAGATCTACATGGCGGGCGACCCGCTGCTGACCTGGGGTAACTTCAAGCTCGTCGGCAAAGGCCCCTTGCTCGCCGGTGCGTCTCACAACTCCGACCTCGACCAGCCTAACTGGATACACAAGACGTGCGGCGGGAAGAGCGGAGTCAAATACTGGCGCACGCGGATGGAACTGGTGCCTGAGATGTATGTGGTCGATATGGAACCAACGTCCTATCCTCGCGCGCCGATTGGCAAGAAGAGAATTTGGTTCGACGCCCGCACGCTTTACCCTATGACGATGATCAGCTATGACCGGCAGGGCAAGATTTGGAAGCAGTGGGAAGGCGGCGGCGACTACTATGAGCGCAAGCCCGGTATGAAGTGGGTCGAAGGAACTCCGGATACGTTTGTCAGCTGGTCACACGTTCATGCGCACGATCTCCAGAGTAACCGGATGTCTCGGTTCTACTACGCGCAGACAGTGCCTGGCGGATACTACGCCACCGTCGACGACCCGAGCCTGTTCGAAAAATTCTGCACGATCGAAGCCTTGGAGCGTCTGGGCCGGTAAAAATGCGAGCACTAAAGACCGTAGGCCTGCGAAGCTCATCGATTTGTGGCACGCGGCGGCGTTTGGTCTCCTCGCCGTATGGTATCTGCTGACTGCGCCTTTTGTTTCCAGCGATCCGCCCGGCCGTCTGGAGCTCAACGCGCCGCTCAGTCGGAGCCAGATGGATTCATCCGACATCGCGTCGGGCTGCTACGAGCAACGCAACAACATGGTGCGGATGTACCAGTCGCGACACGAAGTTTACGGAGCGATCTCGGGGTGGTTCACAGCGGCAGATTGGGTTCGCGATCAATTGGGCAATACCACCGGGACGATATAGCTGCGCGTGTGGCGTATTTGGCGTCTAGACGAAACCGCCATTCGTAAGTCATCATCTCCAGCGTTTGCTACTTCAACCCCGCCCTGCGCAGATCAGCAACAAGACGCTGGTTCAAAGCCAAGACTTTACCTCGCGGGCCAGCCGTTGGGAAAATCGCCTCCGGAGAGAACTGAGGGTTAAGGCTTAGAACTTCCGCCGCCTCCGCTCGCGCGGCATCGTCCTGGCCAAGTTCGACATAGTCTACAGCCAGCCAGGCGTGGGCCCAAAAATTGTCGGGATAGCGAGCCGCGTAGCGTTTGAATATGGGAATCGCTTCGGCATAGCGCCCAAGCTGAGTATAGGCTTTGCCCTGTTCTCCGAGAGAGTCGTCACTGTGGCGAGCATCGAGACGCCTTACCTGTTCTAGCGCCAGCAGTGCTTCCGATGGCTTCGCCATAGTGTTTTCTACGTGAGCTAGTGCTGCATAGCCTGCGGCGGAGTTGGGATTTAGGGTGCTCATCCGATCGACTTCCGCCGCCTCTGCCCGCGCAGCATTCTCGCGGCCGAGTTCAAGATAGTCATCAACCAGGTAAACGTGGGACCAAATATTGGGATCACGAAGCAGCGCACCCCTAAACTTCGGAATCGCTTCCCCGTACCGTCCAAGCTGAGTGTAGGCCCAACCTTGTTCAAATTGGTAAGGGTAAGCGTCAGAATTCCTAGGGTCGAGGCGCATCGCCTTCCCCACCGTCACTAACGCCTCCGCCGGCCTCCCCATCACATTCATGATTTCAGCCAAAAGGAGGTACCCAAAAGGTTCGTTGGGATTAAGCGCAATGCCCCTTTCGGCCTCGGTGAATGCCTGGTCATGCTGGCCATTGTGTACATAAATGCCGGCCAGACAGCTGTGCGTCCCCGACACGGAATCATCCAGAGCAATGGATTTCAGCGCCATTTGCAAACCGCGCTCCAAACCATTGGGGTCCGGATTGAGCGCCCGGATCCAACCGATAAAATAGTTCCAAGCCAGCCAGCCATACGCCGCCGCGTACTTAGGGTCCAATTCGATGGCTCTTTCGAACATCGCGCGTGCCTTCGCATTCTCTTCCTTGGTGAAGGACAATGAGTATTCGGCTCCGCGCAAGAGATCGTCATACGCTTCGAGGCTTTCTGTGCTTCGAGTAACCAATACCCCGCGTTGCGATAACTCGAGTTGGAGATTCAGAGTCGTTACGATCCTTCGCACGATTTCATCCTGCAGCGCGAAGACATCTCGTAGCGGCCGGTCGTAGCGCTCCGCCCACAGTTCAGCACCGGTAGTTGCATCCGCCAATTGAACCGTGATTCGTAGCTGCTCGCCGGCCTTGCGGACACTGCCCTCCAGTACATACTTCACTCCCAGTTCCTTGCCGACGTCCTGCAGCTTTGCGGCCTTGCCCTTGTAAGTAAAAGCGGAATCGCGGGCAATGACAAAGAGGCCAGGTAGTCTGGAGAGGTCGGTGATCAGGTCATCCGTGATCCCGTCGCTGAAATATTCCTGCTCGTGATCCCCACTCATGTTGGTGAAAGGCAATACGGCGATCGAAGGTTTGTCAGGCAAGGGAAGAGCCAGACTCTGCGCAGGCGGAATCGATGCGGAGCTTCGCGGAGGCTTGAGCGAAATATGCTGTACGACAAAGATTATCGCGACGATGATCGCCAGACCGGCTATCGAGAAAGCGCCCCGCCGCACGTATCTTGTTACAACTCTTCGGGTTTTCCTCGTTGTAGCCGCGCCTGCCCCCTGCAATGCGCGAAAGACCCGCACGGGCTCGGTGATGTTCTTGACCCGCTGCTCTCCGAGATCCTCGCAATTCAGGGCGAGTTTGTTCTTGATTTGTTCATGGACGCTTCCGGAGATATTGATACCTCCTGGCTGAGCAAGACTCTCCAATCGTGCTGCGATGTTGATGCCCTCACCGTAGATCTGCTCACCGTCGACAACCACGTCGCCGAGGTTCACGCCGATCCGAAACTCCATCCGCCGGTCGGGTGAGAGTCTTGCGTTTTCAGCTTTCAGGGTGGTCTGAATCTCGACCGCGCACTCGACCGCGTTTACCACGCTCCCGAACTCCGCCAGTACGCTATCCCCAGCAGAGTTTACGAATCTGCCGTGGTGCTGTTCGATCAGGCCGTCGATTATTCTGCGATGCGCGGACAGAGTTCGGACCGTCGCCTCTTCATCTTCCCCCATGAGGCGACTGTAGCCGTGTACGTCGGCACAAAGGATGGCGGTTAGCTTTCGCTCCACGCGCACTCCCGAAATGCCGAAATCATCCCGCCGGTTGCCGGATGTGTCAACTTGAGACTTGTCTACCCCGAAATGGTTGGTCCGCTGACTGCGGCCGCAACCGGAGGAAGTTGGGTGGCCGATTGGTTGAACCCGAGGCGCTGGTCGACGAGTTGAGCAACTAACCCATCGGGCGACCGAGAGGTACCGTGGGGGAGAACGGGAGGCTATGGAAACCGGCAGCGCCCTATGCCGGGGCCACCGGGCGCCAGGTGAAGATCACCTGACCGCGCGCGACATAACAATCGAGATCGTAGTGGCACAGGCCGAGCGCCGCGCGGCCCAGCCTGAAGCCCTCGATCACGCGCAGCAGCATCTCGGGCAGCCCTTGTGAGACCTCGAGTCGGCTGGGCTTCGCGCTGAGCTCCACCGCGACGCATCCGGCCCCGCGATGGCGCCCGACCGCGTCGGCGCCCGTCTCCAGCGCCGCGCATCCGAGGCACAGCACCACCTGCTCGCCCGATTCGGCGGCCCGACCGAGGTCGTCGCCCAGGCGCGCAAGAGCCGTCGCACATTCGTCCCATCGCTCGTGGGCGCGCTCCGTCGAATAGCGCCGGATGGCCCGTGCGACGCGGCTGAGCGCGGCCTCGCCCGCGCCCGGTCCCAGCGTGAAGACGCCGTCCTCGTCGATCCGAAGTCCGTCCCGCAGTCCCTCTGCCCCCACTCCCTCTGCGAACGGTGTGGCGAACTGTTCGGCGAGGAACTCGCGCAGGTTAATCGGCAGGGCGCATTTGAGATTTAGCGGTGGCGAGTCGGACGACGAATTGCGGGTCGAATTACGAAGTCTGGCGGGGCGGGAGCGATGGTTGAAAATTCGCTCGCGGCCCAGTGGATCGATGAAGGCTGGCCGCAGGAAGCCGGTGGTAAAGCCTTCGATGAATCGCGAGATGTGTGCCTCTCTACGTCCCAAAGGTCCGGTCCGCAAGGTACCAACCTCCTATGACTGTAGCGCCGAGAGCCCTGGCTTCAACGGCGGCCAACACACGTACGGAGGCCAGGCGGAGTTGAGCCCCGGCCGTTCTTCAAGCCACAACGATGTCGCGCGAATTTTACTGCGGAAAGATTTTACCGGGAGATTTACCGGAACATTTATGGATAGAGCTTCGCGTCCGCCGGTCACGCCGCAGGGCCGTGACTGGAGGTTCCGCGCCGTCGTATGGCGTCCGGGATTACCCCCGGCGGGAACCGCAGGGTCCGATAGTGGAAAAGCGACGACTCCGTCTCGCGTCATGCGACGAGGCCCTTTTCATCATCACCACCAGCCCGCTCGACTCCCCCCAACCGCACCGCCCGTCCACTCCCATCATCCTGCCGAGCGGCGACTCGTGGTACCTACGCGACCCTGGCCAACCGGTGCCCATGTGGGCGTCGTTCGCCAAGGCCTGCGTTGCTACAGGCTGTACGGCGACATCAGTTAAATTTGCGCCGGACAGGAAACTGTTTAGCGCGCGGGCGCGCGGTGGGCAACGAGGTCGTGCAAAATCGATCTGTGATCCCGAACTTGACATTGAGCGGTACGCGTGAGCCGTTTCGCGCGGCCGGCCAAGCCTGTGGGCCACGTGTATGAGGGCAACTAATGGGGATCGATCCCGCGGGCGCAAGTTCGCGTAGCCGGCAGGGCGACCTCGAACGTCGATGCCTCAAGCGGGGACGGCATTTGTCGCATACGCGACACGCGCAGCGGTGCTCCGCCGGGAGCGTGGCCCGCAATCCATCGCGATGCGAGAGATAAGGTCGTGAATTAAGAGAACAAATCGATCCGGAGGCCGCGCTTGATCGATCAACCGTTATGCGCCGTAAATTTTTGTCGCCGCGGCCGAGCCCGGGAGACCGGTTCTGACGTACTGCCGCGCCATCGGCTCACTTCGGATGGGAGTGGATCGTGAGAACCTGGTAAGCGTCATCCTCGATTCGGAAATAGAACCGCCACGAGCCAGTAACCCGGGCTTGCCAGATATCGCGTGCCTGATCATATTTCTTTGCTCGTAGCGCTGGATGGCGCAGGTTTTCAACGAGCAAAGAAACCTGCTTTCGAAAAGCGCGCTGGACCTCCGCTGGAACTGCGTCGAACTGACGGGCAAAATTGGCACTGTAGATGACGCGCATCGAGCCCGAGGGGCTTGCCGTTTAGCGCGATTTGAGCTTCTTGACGCGAGGTCCGCGGGGAATCCAACTACTTCCCAAGGCCCGCTCGCGCTCTCGCTTTACAGCTTCGTCGAGTCCCTTAAGCGCGTCTTCGTCCGGCCCGTAAAAACGGCCTGCTTCGAGGTCATCGATAGCTTCCTCAAGCCCGGCCTCCAGGTTTCGATCTATCAAGGCCTTGGGGCGCAATAGGATCCCTCCGGGCCTGACCTCCGCCTCGATGAAGTCGCCTTCCTTGATTCCGGCGGCGTCGCGGATTTTCTTTGGAATAACGATCCGGAACCGTGGACCAACCCTGGTGGTGGCGCTTCTCATAATCGTATTGTGGTCCCATTGCGGGAAAATGGGAATGACCTGTCAAAGCCTACGGCTCCAGCCGTTCCATCATCCGCGGGAACGGGATCGTCTCGCGGATATGATGCAGCCCGCAAAGCCATGCCACTACCCGCTCGATTCCCATCCCGAACCCGGCGTGCGGCACCGAGCCGTAGCGCCTCAGATCGAGGTACCAGTTGAGCGGTTCGACCGGCAGGCCATGCTCGACGATGCGCGCGCGCAGTGTTTCGTAGTCGTCCTCGCGCTGGCCGCCGCCGATAATCTCGCCGTAGCCCTCGGGCGCCAGCATGTCGACGCATAGCGCCACCTCGGGCCGCTCGGGGTCGCGCTTCATGTAGAACGCCTTGCACTCGGCCGGGTAGCGATGGACCATCACGGGGCGGTCGAACTCGGCCGAGAGCGCCGTTTCCTCGTCGCCGCCAAGGTCGTCGCCCCATTTGACCGCCAGCCCCTTGGCCTTGAGCCGCTCGATCGCCTCGTCGTAAGTAATCCGCGGATAGGGCGTGGCCGCCGCGCGCTTCAGCGGCTCGACGTCGCGCTCGAGCGTGACCAGGTCCGCCGCGCGCCGCTCGAGCACCCGCCCCACGATGTAGCTGACGAAGTCCTCGGCGAGCTGCATGTCTTCGACCAGGGTATAGAAGGCGACCTCCGGCTCGACCATCCAGAACTCGGTCAGATGGCGCCGCGTCTTGGACTTCTCGGCGCGGAAGGTGGGGCCGAAACAATAGACCTTGCCCAGCGCAAGTGCGCCGGCCTCCGCGTATAGCTGGCCGCTTTGCGTTAGATAGGCCTTGCGCTCGCCGAAGTAGTCGATTTCGAAAAGATTGGTGGTGCCCTCACACGAGGTCGGGGTCAGGATCGGCGCGTCGAACAGCACGAAGCCGCGCTCGTGGAAGAACTGGCGCGCCGCCGCGGCAACCTCGTCGCGCACGCGCAGGATCGCGTGCTGGCGCGCCGAGCGCACCCAGAGATGACGCAAGTCGAGCAGGAAGGCGACCCCGTGCTCCTTGGGCGTGATCGGATAGTCGGTCGCGGGCGCGTAAGTCTTGAAGCGCTTGACCGTCAGCTCGAAGCCGCCGGGCGCGCGCTTGTCTTCGCGCACCACGCCGGTCACCTCGAGCGAGGTCTCCTGCCCCAGATGGTCGGCAGCGGCGAACGCGTCGGCGCCGACTTCACTGAGCAAGGCGACGCATTGGCATACTCCGGTGCCGTCGCGCAGTAGCAGGAAGTGGATTTTGCCGCTCGAGCGGCGATTGTAGAGCCATCCTTTGAGCGTCACTTCCTCGCCCACGTGACGGCCCAGTTCGTCGATATAGACCCACGCCATGGGGCTATTTAAGCAGATTGGTGAGCGTTGGCGAGTGCTCGCGATCCGCGGCCCGCGGCTCGTTTGTGAAACGCCGATGGGGTAGCCTTGTCGGCGATGTCGACGATGCGGACGGGAGTGGGATGAACGGGCTCGACTATCTGATTCTGGCGGCGATCGGGTTGGGCGCGCTCTTTGGCTCGGCGCGTGGAATTCTCCGAATCGCCTCGTCGTTGATCGCGCTGGTCGCGGCGGCGTACCTGGCTTCGATCTACCATCAGGCGGCCGGCGCCTACCTCACACGCGCGTTCTCGATGCGACCCGGAAACGGCGCGACTCTAGGGTACATCGTCATTTTCCTCGCCGTGATGGTTATCGTTGCGTGGGGCGGCGGAAAACTGGCCCAGCTTATCCGCGCCGTGCACATGAGTTGGGCCGACCGGCTCGGCGGCGCGATCGTTGGCGCGGCGCTCGGCGCGCTGCTAGCCGCTTTAATTGTGGTGGTCGTGACCGTGACGCTCCCGGCTGACACGCCTTTGGTCCGGCAATCGCTACTCGCACCGCGCGTGCTGGACTACAGCCATGATCTAGCGGGCTTCGTCCCGGTGGAAGTCCGCGACGCCTATTACTACCGCGAGACGCAGGTCGTCACGTACTGGAACCAGCATAAAACAACGCCGCCCGAGTCCACATCGGAACCCGCGGCGACGCCGTAGCAAACCGATCTTTGCAATAGACCGGGTGGGTGTTAAACGAGCGCGCTGTCGACGGCGCGGACTAGATGACTCTTCGGCACGGCGCCGACGATCTGTTCCTTAACCTGGCCGTTCTTGACGATCAGCAGATTGGGAATTCCTCGGACGCCGTAACGCGCCGGCGTTTCGGGATTATCGTCGACGTTTATTTTGACCACCTTGAGCCGACCGGCATACTCGCCCGCCAACTCGTCGATGAGCGGAGCGATGGCCCGGCAGGGCGCGCACCACGGCGCCCAGAAATCGATCAACACCGCCTTGTCGGACTTCAGGACTTCCTGGTCGAAGTTCGCATCGGTGACATGGTTTACTAACTCACTAGCCATCGGAACTTTACTCCTTACCGCTACGTTACACCTCAAAGCTAAGGACGCCCAGAGGAGCAGTCAAGGCGCAAACGCCCGTCGAACCAGCTAAATCTCCAGATGGGCGCATTTGAGCAGATAAGGCCGGTTGCGATTTCGAAGCCTCGCTCGCGAGCCTGGGTTGACGCCTCGCGACCGCACGGGCATTCAATCATTTCATAATGGAACACTCGAAACGAGTTTTTGAGACCTACCGGGTGCGTCGGAGTTCCGGGACTCGCCGGATTTGCCGCTTCCGCGTGGCAACCGTTGCGGCGGCGATAGCGCTCGTCGTTACTGGCGTCCTGGCTGGCGGCGCCGCGAGGGTGCGTGCCGCGATCGAGCGGGTCGGCGCGCCGGCGCCCGACTTCACTTGCGAGCGATGTCTTAACCACGCGCCGTTCAAGTTGAGCGATCTGCGCGGCAAAGTGGTGCTGGTCGACTTCTGGGAATACACCTGCATCAACTGTATCCGCACCTTCCCATACCTGCGGCGCTGGGACCAACTCTACCGTCCGCTGGGGCTGGTGATCGTCGGCGTGCATACGCCCGAGTTCGAGTTCGGCAAGAATCCCGAGCGGGTCGCCGACGCCACCAAGCGCTTCGGCTTCGATTTTCCGGTCGCGATCGATAGCGACTACAAAATCTGGTACGCGTTTCACAACGAGGGCTGGCCAGCCGATTACCTGATCGACAAGAACGGCAATATCGTCTACACGCACATGGGCGAGGGCGAGTACGGTTTCTTCGAGCAGAAGATCCAGGAATTGCTGAAGCAGGTCAATCCAGCACTCGACTTCGACCAGGCCAAATTCAAAATTCCGGAGGACGAGAACGTCGAGCTTAGCGGCGGCGTCTGTATGCGCGCCACGCCGGAAACATATCTTGGATTTGCGCACACGATGAACATCGCGAATCCCGGCGGTGAGGACCGCACCAAGCAGACCGTCTACGAAGCGCCAGCCGACGTACCGCTCGACGATTTCGTGCTCAATGGACGATGGCTCGCGGCGGCCGAGTACGTACATCATGCGGCGGACGCCAAGCCGCCCGGCGATTCGGTCGCGCTGCACTACCGCGCCAAGTCTGTCTACCTGGTGGCCGGCTCCGATGACTCGCGGCCGCGGCGGATCTATGTAACCCAGGACGGCAAGCCGTTACCCAAGGCGGCATCGGGAGTCGATGTGCGCGCCGCGAGCGACGGCCGGACCTACGTCGAGCTCGGCGGCAAGCGGATGTATTACCTCGTGAACAACAGCGAGTTCGGCGGCCATCTGCTGGCGCTCTATGCGCTGGAGCCGGGCCTCTCGCTCTATTCGTTCACCTTCGGCAATAACTGCGAGAACAAATTCGCGCATCGCTAAGCCCGCGGACTCCCAACGAGGCCGAAGCGGAAGAGTGCTGCGTCTTTGTATCGTTGGTCTTTTCCAGTTTTGTCCCGTCCATAACCTGCGTTTTATTGCGCCTGCGCCCGTTATACAGCAGAGTTCATCCGCCTCACGCAATCTTTAGTAGGTAGCAGCAATTTACTGACACGTAGTAAAACGCACTCGCAGATGACGATTTATGATGTAAAATCACGGATCTAAGACTCTATAGACACTAACTTGCCGCAGGTGCAGTATTATGTCTCAGCTGGTGCAGTATTACGCACCAGAAAGACTATGGTTTCCCGGGAAGTTGGAGAGGAACTGGTCTACCCCTCATTGGCTGCGGCGTGTCTGACCGCGGCGGTGGTGCTCCTGCTCAGCGGTACCGTGGGACGTTTTCTGATGGACCACGATGCGGTGGAGCGCTTCATCCGCGAGTGGCTGCCGTTTCTGCCGCCGTTCATGCAGGCACTTCCCCCGTGGGCACGCGAGGCCCCGTTCATCTTCGGCGGTATCGCGGTGGCTGCAATCGTGATGGTGCGGCTGCTGGCGGGTCTCTTACCGGGCGTGGCGGTCTATCTGCTGGCCGTGGCAGTAGTCTGTGCGGTAGCGCTGGTGGCGCCGCCGACGCGTTTGCCGGTCGGAACCGAGGACTGGATATTCGTCTGCTATCTGATCCTGACGGCCTTCGTGGGCGGTGCACCCAAACCTTACGAAGACCAGATCTAAGTAACGCCGGGTATAGCCACCTTCGTTTGGACGCGCGCCAGCTTGACAGCGGCGGCGGCCTCATGGTCTACCAGCGGATCGAGCCCGGCATAATTCAGCAGCAGCATCGTGCAGCATCCGGCAGCATCTGAATCGGACTGCCAGCACCGCTGCCGCGCTCGGCGCGATGCCGCGAGCTAAGGGCTCGCCACAAAACTTATCAGGAGGACTGCGACGATGAAGGCCGCCGTATTCCATGGTCCCAAGCAGCCGCTGGTTATCGAAGACGTCGAGATCGACAAGCCGCTGGATCGCGAAGTCCTGGTGCGCACCGTCGCGAGCGGTGTTTGCCATAGCGACCTGCACTTTGTCGACGGCTACTACACGTTTCCCGCTCCCGCCGTGCTGGGCCATGAAGCCGCGGGAATCGTCGAGGAAGTGGGCAAGGCCGTGGACTACGTGAAGCCCGGCGACCACGTCATCGCCTGTCTCTCGGTTTTCTGCGGCTATTGCGACGATTGCATGGCGGGCCATCCCAACCGATGCACCAACCGCGCGGCGACGCAGCGGCGCAAGGGCGACAAGCCGCGCCTGTCGCTCAACGGCCAGCCGATGCGCCAGTTTGCCGACCTCTCGACTTACGCCGAGAAGATGCTGGTGCATGAAAACGCGCTGGTGAAGATCGGCAACGACATGCCGCTGGACCGCGCCGCGCTCATCGGATGCGGCGTCACGACCGGGGTGGGCGCAGTGCTCAACACCGCGCGCATCGAGCCCGGATCGACCGTGGCGGTCTTCGGATGCGGCGGCGTCGGCCTCGCCGCGATCCAGGGCGCGCGGATCGCCGGCGCCCGCATGATCATCGCGGTCGATCAGTTCGAATCCAAGCTTGCGCTGGCGAGACGACTCGGCGCGACCCATACCGTCGACGCTTCTCATACCGACGCGGTCAAGGCGATCCGCGAGTTGGCGAGCCCGGGACAGCCCTCGGAGCCGGTGGTCGCGGGGCTCGGTGTGAGCGGCGGCGTCGACTACTCATTCGAGGCGGTGGGACTGAAGAAACTCGCCGAGGACTGCTTCGACTGCATCAAGCCGGGCGGCACCGCGACGATTATCGGCATGATCCCAGTGGGCCAGAAGGTCGAACTCGATGGGCCGAAGTTCCTCACCGAGCGCAAAATACAGGGCACCAACATGGGCTCCAACCGCTTCCGCATCGATATGCTGCGGTACATCGATTTCTACCAGCAAGGCCGCCTCAACCTCGACGACATGATCACGCGGCGCGGCAAGCTGCCCGATGTCAACGAGGCCTTCCGCGCGATGAAGGCCGGCGAGGTCGCCCGCACGGTTTTGATGTTCGACTGAAATAGCAGGAGAGATGAGATGAAAGCCGCCGTTTTCCACGGACCCGGTAAGCCGCTGAGCATCGAGGAAATCCAGATCGACGAACCGCGCGAGCACGAAGTGCTGGTGCGCACCGTCGCAACCGGCGTCTGCCACAGCGACCTCCATTTCGTCGAAGGCCTGTGGCCCCATCCCACGCCCGCCGTGCTCGGCCACGAGGCCGCCGGCATCGTCGAGCGCGTCGGCTCGGAAGTCACGTATCTGAAGGCGGGCGATCACGTGATCTCGTGTCCGTCGGTATTCTGCGGGCGCTGCAAACAGTGCAATTCGGGCCACCCGTACCGCTGCACCAACCGCCCCGCGGTCCGGCGCGCCAAGGGCGACAAGCCGCGCCTTTCCAAGGACGGCGTGATGATTCGCCAGTTCAGCGATCTTTCGACCTACGCCGAGAAGATGCTCCTGCACGAGAACGCGCTGGTGAAGATTCGCGACGACATGCCGCTCGATCGCGCCGCGCTCATCGGATGCGGCGTGACCACGGGCGTCGGCGCCGCGCTCAACACGGCCAAGGTCGAGCCGGGCTCGACGGTGGCGGTCTTCGGTGCGGGCGGGATCGGACTTTCCGCGATCCAGGGCGCGCGGCTCGCCGGCGCGGCGATGATCATCGCGGTGGATATGTTCGAGCACAAACTCGCGACCGCCAAGCGGATGGGCGCCACCCACACCGTCGACGCGTCGTCGACCGATCCGGTCGAGACCATCCAGAAACTGACCGACGGCGGAGTCGATTACTCGTTCGAAGCGATCGGGCTGAAGAAAGCCGCCGAGCAGTGTTTCGACGCGCTCGCGCCCGGCGGCGTCGCGACCGTGATCGGGATGATTCCCGTGGGGCAGAAGGTCGAAATCGACGGTCCCAAGCTGCTCACCGAGCGACGGATTCAGGGATCGCTGATGGGCTCGAACCGCTTTCGCATCGACATGCCACGGTATATCGATTTCTACTTGCAGGGGCGGCTCAACCTCGACGATATGATCTCGCGCCGCGGCCGGCTCGAGGACGTCAATGAGGCGTTCCGTGCGATGAAGGCCGGCGAGGTGTCGCGCACGGTGTTGATGTTCGAGTAATTCTCCGCAGACTGCCCTAGGAAAAAGAGGACCGTTCACGAACGGCCCCTACGAATCCGGCGCTCCAGTGTAGGGGCCGCTCGCGAGCGGCCTAGGTCTGACTTGACGCTCGGTTCTCATAATGAGAACATGACTGCGTGCACGTGATCAGTCGGAAGGGATTGCGTGAGTTTGCCGATGAGCATCCAGATTCCGAGAAATCCCTTGACGCATGGTACCGGGTCTCAAAGGGAGCGAGATGGTCGAAACTGCTGGATGTCCAGCAGGTTTACCCAACGGCGGAAGCCGTCGGAAGATTCACGGTGTTCAATATCCGGGGCAACCACTACAGGCTGATCACGCTGATCTATTATCCGGGCCAAACGATCCTCGTACGGACGGTGTTGACCCACGCCGATTACGACAAGGGCATGTGGAAGGATGAATAACGCACCCATCAACGAGGCGGCTTACGGGAAGCTTCTCCGCAAGGCTTTGCCTCGCCCGATTCGCACCGAGAAGGACAACGAACGCTATCTCCAGGTCATGGAGCACCTGATGGACCTGGGTGACCGCATGACTCCCGAGCAGCGAGAATTGTTGGACCTGCTTGTCGTGCTGATCGAGCGTTTCGAGGCCGAGCGCTATTCGCTGAGCGCGGCCTCTCCCGTCGAGGCGCTGCGGGAATTTATGGAAGCGCGCGGGATGAAGCTCGCCGGCCTCGCCGCGCTAATCGGTTCCAAGGGTGTGGCGTCGGAAATTCTAAGCGGCAAACGCGGCCTCAGCAAAACCAACATCAAGCGCGTTGCCGAGCATTTCGGCGTCTCGCCGGAAGTCTTTCTGTAGCGCGTCACATTTTTGCTCGCGTTCTCAACACCGTGTACCTTTTCGTGTTGGGTAAGACCAATCGAAGGGGGGCGCGTGATGGATTTCCTGCTCTATCTCTCGACCGTGGAACAGATCGTCATCGTGACAGTTGTTTTTTCCGGACTCAGTGTTCTCGGACTCTACATCGTGCGGATCCTGGTGCCGCTCGAGACGTTGAAGAAGAACCATGAAGTAGCGGGGTTCACCTTTGGAGTGTTGGGCGCCTTTTATGGATTGCTCCTGGCGTTCGTGATCGTGGCCGCCTGGGAGCGCTTCGATCGCGCCAATGCGAACGTTCAGGAGGAGGGAGTCGCGCTAATCTCGTTATATCGGCTCTCCAAGGGCTACTCGGCGCCGACGGGGAGCGACCTGCAGCACGCGATTCGCGTGTACACGCATCGGCTGATCGACGTCGAATGGCCGGACATGGCGAACTCGAACTTCGCCAGCATCGACGACTCGGTCGGCACGCTCTCGCTGTGGCAAATTGTCGCGACCTATAAGCCCGAAGATTCGCGCCGCTCTTTGCTGCTCGACAAGAGCTTTGACCAGCTCTCGAAGCTTACCGAAGAGACTAGCCTGCGTTATCTATATTCGAAGGAGAATCTGCCCTCGGTGGTATGGCTGGTGATTTACGCCGGACTATTTATCACGATTGGTTTCAGCTACTTCTTCGGCCTCGAGACATTCTTTTCGCAAGCGCTGATGTGCGCGGTTTTCTCCGCGCTTTTAGGCCTGACCATACTTGCGATCCTCGAGCTTGCGCATCCGTACCAAGGATCGGTCGTAGTGTCGTCGCAACCGCTCCAATACGCGCTCTCACGCATGGACGATATGGACAAGGTCGCAGTTGGGGGCGTCGGTCAGGATCCGCGCCGACCCCAGTTAGGTCCTCTCACCGCGCGCTGAATGACCCGTAACCCGCGCCACGTCAGACCAGGCGCATTTCTTTCATCAGCGCGTGCAGCTTCTCGGCGGGGCCGGGCGACATCGGGGTTAGCGGCATCCGCATCTCGGCCGTGCATTTGCCCATGAATGCGAGCGCCTGCTTGACCGGGATTGGATTGGTCTCGACGAAGATCGCGCGCACCAGCGGCAACAGCTTGTAATGGATCTCGCGCGCCCGCGCGAAATCGCCGGCGAGCGCCGCCGCCGCCAGCTCGTGCGTCTCGCGCGGCATGATGTTGCTGACCGTTGCGACCACGCCCTTGCCCCCGAGCGCCATCATCGGCAGCGTGAGGGCGTCGTCGCCCGAGAGGATCGTCAGCCGGTCGCCGCACAGGCGCCGGATGTCGGAGACCTGGTCCATCGAGCCCGAAGCTTCCTTGATCCCCACGATATTGCGGATTTCGCACAAGCGGGCGAAGGTCTCGGGCGCGATATTGGAGGCCGTGCGTCCGGGGATGTTGTAGACAATGAGTGGCAGGTCGACCGCGGCTGCGATCATTTTGTAGTGCCTGAAGATGCCGTCCTGGGTGGGCTTGTTGTAGTAGGGCGAGATCATCAGCGCGCCGTCGGCGCCGGCCTCCTGCGCGGCGGCGGTGAAACGGATTGCCTCGGCGGTGGAGTTCGAGCCCGTGCCAGCCACCACCGGTACGCGCCGGCGCGTCTGCTCGATGACGATCCTGATCACCTGCTCGTGCTCGGAATGAGTGAGCGTGGCCGACTCGCCGGTCGAGCCGCACGGCACCAGGCCGTCGACGCCGCCCTGGATCTGGAATTCGACGAGCTCGCGCAGCGCCTGCTCGTCGACCTCGCCGTCGCGAAAAGGAGTTACTAAAGCCGTCAGTGCTCCATTGAACATTGCTTCGCCCTCCAGGCTCACGCCAGGTTTACGGTGGGCTCACGCGACGACCGGCACGAGTTCGCCGTCGCCTACTTCGACCTCGCCACTGAACACCTCGACCGCTTCGCCCGTCATCATCACGTGGTTGCAGCCCTCGCCCCGCTCACGCCATTCGATTTCCAGCTTTCCGCCGCGCAACTCCAGCGTCGCGTGCCGCTCGGCCCGACCGGTCAGCACCGCCGCGACCAGCGAGGCGCAGGCCCCCGTGCCGCACGCCAGCGTCTCGCCCGAGCCGCGCTCCCATACCCGCATCCGCAGCCGGTCGCGCGAAAGCGGCAGGATGAACTCGGTGTTGACGCGGCGAGGGAAGAACGGATGATGCTCGAACTGGCGCCCGACGCGGGCGAACTCGGAGTCCTCGAGCGCGAAGACCGCCTCGTCATCGATGAACACTACGCAATGCGGATTGCCCATCGAGACCGCGTTTATCTGCCAGGTGCGGCCGCCAACTTCCAGCGGATAGTCGACGACCCGGCCGTCCGCGGCGACCGGGATTTCGCGCCCTTCGAGAATAGGCTCGCCCATGTCGACGGTCGCCTCGCTGACGCGACCGCCGTCGACCTTGAGCGCCACGGACTTGAGCCCGCAGTCGGTCTCGACGACGATTTGATTTTGCGGATTGCGCGGCCGCGCCGCGCGTTCGTAGTGCAGCCGCGCAACGCATCGGATTCCGTTGCCGCACATCTCGCCGCGGCTGCCGTCGGCGTTGTACATCTCCATCCGCACGTCGGCGCTTTTCGAGGGCGCGAGAATGATCAGCCCATCGCCGCCGATGCCGAAGCGGCGATCGGAAAGCCGCCGCGACAGCGCCGCGGGATCGGCCGGACGCACGCGGTCGGCAATGACGTAGATATAGTCGTTGCCGCAACCGTGCATCTTGGTGAAGCCGAGCTTCGCCATCAGGCGGGTCCTCCCGGCGGCAGGCTGACGATTTTTTCGCCGCGCACGAGGTCCTCGAAGCTTTCGCGCTCCCGTACCACGTGCGCCTCAGCGCCATCGACCATTATCTCCGGCGCGCGCGGGCGGCTGTTGTAGTTCGACGCCATCACGAACCCATACGCGCCCGCGCTCATCACGGCCAGCAGGTCGCCGTCGCCCGGCGCGGGCATCTCGCGCTCGCGCGCGAAGAAGTCTCCGCTCTCGCAAACCGGCCCCACCACGTCGGCGGTTACGACCGGCGCGTCCGCGCGCCGCTCGACTGGCAGAATCTGATGGTACGCCTCGTAGAGCACGGGCCGGATGAGATCGTTCATCGCGCCGTCGACCACGATGAAGCGCTTGACGTCGGTTTCCTTGACGTAAAGCACGCGCGTCACCAGCGCGCCGGCATTGCCGACCAGCACGCGGCCGGGCTCGATAATTAGCTTCAATCCGAGCCCGCGCAGCGGAGCGAGCAGCGCGGCCGCGTATTCCGAGGGCGGCGGCGGCTCTTCCTGATAGGGGATGCCCAGACCGCCGCCCAGATCGAGGTATTGCAGCGCCACGCCGCTCTCGCGGAGCGCCTTGACGATGACCGCGACCTTGTTCGCGGCCTCGGTGAATGGCGAAGTGTCGGTTATCTGCGATCCGATGTGCGTGCTGAGCCCGACCAGATCGAGATCGGGGAGCGAGCGCGCCTCGGCGTAATATTCGTGCACCTGGGCGAGCGGAATCCCGAACTTGCTGTCGCGATGGCCGGTCGAAATGTGCGGATGAGTTCCCGGGTCGAGGTCGGGGTTGACGCGCAGGCTGACCGGCGCGCGCCGGCGCATCCGGTTGGCCACGATGGCCACACGATGCAGTTCGGGGGCCGACTCGACGTTGATCATCAGGATGCCGGCCTCGATCGCGGCCTTCAGCTCCTCGTCGGTCTTGCCCACGCCGGAAAAAACGATCTTGCGCGGGTCGGCGCCGGCCTTAAGGCAGCGCATCAGCTCGCCCACCGACACGATGTCGAAGCCCGAGCCCATCGCGGCGAACAGCTTGAGCACGCTGAGATTCGACAGCGCCTTCATCGCGTAGCAGATCAGATGGTCGGTGCCGGCGAAGGCCTCGTCCATAACGCGGTAATGGCGGCGCAGCGTGCGCGTGCTGTAAACGTAAAGAGGGGTGCCGAAGCGCGCCGCGAGGTCCGAAATTGCGACCTCCTCGGCGAACAGCCGATTGTCCTTGTAGGCGAAGTAGTTCATGTATGAGACCGGGCCGCGGGTCGCAATGAGCGCACGGCCGGGTAGCCATCGTTTTTATCACAGGCGCGCCGAATCGATAAACCGGCATGCGCCAGTCAAGGTGACCCTCGACGCGTCCCGACTCGTCCTTGCAAACGCGTTTTTATGGCGCCGGCGTCGGCAGGCCTGGAAGCGGCGCGGGCATCGGCAGCTTGAAGTTCTCCGGCGTAAGCGGCGGCTTTGGCGGCGTGCGAGTCTGCAGCACGACATTGGAGGGGTCGCTCTGATAGCCGTCGGTGGTCTCGGCAATCAGCGTATAGCGATAGCTATGGCCCAGCTCCGCGGTGGTATCGATATAGGCGAAGCGGCGCACTTTCTGGAAGCGCTCCTGGTCACTTATCGGCAGGTCGGCGATATCGGTGAGCGATCCGTCGCCGTCTGAGCGCATCAGGCGGAAGCCCGCCAGGTCTTTCAACGCCTTGCCGCCGCTGTATTTCATTGGACGGCTCCAGGTCAGCCGGATACCCTTGGGGTCCGGCTTGGCCGTAAGATCGTTGATCCGATCCGGATGGGTCAACTCGGGCGGAATCGGGCGGCTCTTCGCGCCACATCCGGGCACGATCGCAATCGCCATCACCATCACCGCCGCAGCCACAATCCACAACCGCTTCATCGCCTTTCGACCCTCCTCAAATAACGACGCATCGCCGCCGCCGCGGGTCCCCCGCGAAGATTTCGCGCGCGCACCGAGCCTTCCGCGCTCAGGCCGCGGAGCACGTCGCGGCCGAAAGCGGTGCTGTGGCGCCGCAGGTCGGCGAGCGTGAAGTCCTCGAGCGAGCGCCCGGCGGCGGACGCCTCGCGCACCAGGTTGCCGACGATCTCGTGCGCGCGGCGAAAGGCGACGCCGTGGCGCACCAGGTACTCGGCCAAATCGGTCGCCAGTGCAAAGCCGCCGGCCGCCGACCGCATCGCGGCCGCGTTGAATCTGAGGCGCGGCCACAAGAGCGTAAGCAGCCGCAGCGCTGGCTTCAACGTATCGAGCGCGTCGAAGGTGCGCTCTTTGTCTTCCTGTAGGTCGGAATTATACGCGAGCGGCAGCCCCTTGAGCACCGTCAGCATTGCCACCAGATCGCCGATCACGCGCCCGCTTTTCCCGCGAATCAGCTCGAGCAGGTCGGGATTCTTCTTGTGCGGCATCATCGAGCTGCCGGTGGAAAATTCGTCGGGCAGCGCAACGAAGCCGAACTCGGCGGTGCTCCACAGGATGATCTCCTCGGCCATCCGCGACAGATGCACGGCGCTTAGCGCAGCGGCGGCAAGAAAGTCGATCACGAAGTCGCGGTCGGAAACCGCATCGAGGCTGTTCTCGCTGATACGCTTGAAGCCCAGCTCGCGCGCGACCGCATCGCGATCGATCGGCAGCGTCGTGCCCGCCAGCGCTCCCGCTCCCAGCGGCATCACGGCCGTGCGCTCCAGCGCCTGGGCGAAACGCTCGCGGTCGCGCGAGAGCATCTCAACGTAGGCGGCCAAGTGATGGGCCAGCGTGATCGGCTGCGCGCGCTGGAGATGCGTGTAGCCGGGCATCACGGTGTCGAGATGGCGATGGGCGAGCGCGATAAGCGTGCGGCGCAGTTCGCCGGCGAGCGCCATCACCTCGGCCAGTTCGTCGCGGAGATAGAGCCGCAGGTCGAGGGCGACCTGGTCGTTGCGCGAGCGCGCGGTATGCAGTTTGCGCCCGGGCGCGCCAATCCGCTCGGTCAGGCGGCGCTCGATCGCGAGATGGATGTCTTCGTCGGTAAGCTCGAAACGGAAGCGGCCGCTATCGATCTCGCGCTCGACCGCGCGCAGCCCGGCGACGATTTTGGCGGCCTCGGCGCGCCGCACCAGGCCGGTCCGCGCAAGCATCCGCGCATGCGCGATCGATCCCCGGATGTCATGGCGGTACAGCCGCCGATCGAACGGCAGCGAGGCGGTGAAGGCTTCGACCTCGGGCAGACGCGCGCGCGCAAAGCGGCCGCGAATCAGGCCCTCGGAAGCATCGGGGCGAGCGCGCGCCGTTTTGGCGGCGGTGTTTGTGAGCGATGCCTTAAGGGCGATGAGTGGGCGGCGCGCTTCCACAGAGAACTCGAAGGATCCTCGAAAATCTTCCAGTAGTTTGGTGTCGCCCAATACAAAGAGCAAGCGCGCCGGCGCGCGAATCGATCGCGCGCCCGCTCGAGATGGTGCCCAATCCTATCCGCTGCGCGCCGCTAAGCTTTTGCCCGGCCCTATCCACATGAGTAGGCTTGATGAGTAGGCTTGTTTTCCATGGACAAGACGGCCATCCAAACCCACGTCGAGCGGTTGTGGGATCAATCGATCCTGCCCGAGCTCACCGAGTACATCCGCATCCCCAACAAGTCACCGGCTTTCGATCCCGAATGGCGCGCCCACGGCTATATGGAACAGGTGGTCGCGCGTTTCACCGAATGGGCCACCCGCCAGCCGATCAAAGGCCTGGCGCTCGAGGTGATGCGGCTGAAGGATCGCACGCCGCTTTTGTTTATCGATATTCCCGGAGCCGCGGGCGAGTGCGTGCTGCTTTACGGCCATATGGACAAGCAGCCGGAGATGACCGGATGGAACCCGGGTCTGGATGCGTGGCAGCCGGTGCTGAAGGACGAGCGCCTGTACGGACGCGGCGCCGCGGACGACGGCTATGCGATGTTCGCGTGCCTGACGGCGATCGGCGCGCTACAGGCCCAGTCGATTCCGCATGCGCGCTGCGTGATTATGATCGAGGCCTGCGAAGAAAGCGGCAGCTACGACCTGCCGTTCTACATCGATCATCTGGGCGAGCGTATCGGCAAACCGAGCCTCGTGATCGCGCTCGACTCCGGTTGCGCCAACTACGAACAGTTGTGGTGCACGACGTCGTTGCGCGGGCTGGCCGGCGGGACGCTCAAGGTCGAGGTGCTCACCGAGGGCGTTCATTCGGGTGACGCCGGCGGTGTCGTCCCCGACAGCTTCCGGATCGTGCGCCAGTTGCTTAGCCGCCTGGAGGACGAAGCGACGGGCGAAGTGCTGCCGGCGCATTTTCACGTTGAGATTCCCGAGGCTCGCCGGCAACAGGCCGTGGCGGCCGGCGCCGCGCTCGGCGAGAGTCTCTACACCAAATTTCCGTTGACGCCGGGCACGCGCCCGCTCAGCACAGACCCAACCGAGCTGATCCTCAATCGCACGTGGCGGCCCGCGCTATCGATCATCGGCGCCGATGGCCTGCCGCCGCCGGCCGGCGCGGGCAATGTGATGCGTCCGATGACCGCGGTAAAACTTTCGCTGCGGCTGCCGCCGACCTGCGACGGCCAGTCCGCGACGCGCAAGCTGCAAAGCCTGATGGAGCAAAATCCGCCCGACGGCGCGCACGTTAGCTTCGAGAGCAACTGGGCGGCGAGCGGCTGGGATGCGCCCGCGCTCGCGCCGTGGCTCGAGCGATCGCTTGAGGAAGCGTCGCAAGCTTATTTCGGCAAGCCGGCGGCATACATGGGCGAAGGTGGCACGATCCCGTTCACCAACATGCTGGGCGAGCGCTTTCCTGAGGCGCAGTTCCTGGTCACGGGCGTGCTTGGTCCGCATGCGAACGCGCACGGCCCCAACGAGTTCCTCCACGTCCCCACCGGCAAGCGGGTCACCTGTTGCGTGGCCAGGGTGATCGCGGACCATTTTCGCAATCGCTAAGCTCGCCGCCGAGCCGCGCATCGTGACCATCGTCCGGCAATGGCGCGAGGACGCGTCCTCGAGAGAGCGTGGGAGGCGAACGCACCGCGGCGTTAAGGTTTGCCGCGCTTCCGATGAGACGATATATGAATCGTGCGATTGCATGCGATTGAAACTCCGCTCCGCTCCAAAATGAAAATGCTCGTGCAGGAGAATGAACATGGCCGGGGCTGTTAACAGACCATCCGAAAGCGCGGCGCCCGGCGCGGCCGCCGACGCGAGCCAGAAGATCTCGGGCGGCAACCTGGTTGCCAAGGCGCTCAAGAACGAAGGCGTCGAGGCGATCTTCACGCTGTGCGGCGGCCATATCATCGACATCTACGACGGCTGCCTCAACGAGGGCATCAAGATCGTCGACGTGCGCCATGAGCAGGTCGCGGCGCATGCTGCTGACGGCTACTGGCGGGTCACTGGCAAGACCGGATGCGCGGTGGTCACGGCGGGGCCGGGCACGACCGACGCGATGACCGGTGTCGCCAACGCGTTTCGCGCCGAGAGCGCGATGTTGCTAATCGGTGGCCAGGGCCCGCTCGCGCAGCATCGGATGGGCTCGCTGCAAGACCTCCCGCACGTCGACATGATGCAGCCGATTACCAAGTTCGCGGCGACGGTGCCGACCACGGAACGAATCGCCGACATGGTGAGCATGGCGTTTCGCGAGTGCTACAACGGCGCGCCCGGACCGTCGTTCCTGGAAATCCCGCGCGATGTACTGGACGCCCGCGTCGATCTCGCCCGCGCGCGCATCCCGGCCGCCAATCACTATCGTGCCTCGACCAAAAGCGCCGGCGATCCGCGCGACGTCGAACGGCTCGCGGACATCCTGGTGAAATCGGCGCGACCATGCGTGCTGCTCGGTACCCAGGTCTGGACGTGCCGGGCGGGCGCGGCGGCGATCGAGTTCTGTCGGCGGCTCAATATCCCGGCCTACATGAATGGCGCTGCGCGCGGCACTTTCGCGCCCGGCGACCCGCATCATTTTCATCAGACCCGTGGCTATGCCTTCGAGAAGGCCGACACGATCGTGATCGTCGGCACGCCGTTCGACTTCCGGATGGGCTACGGGCGCAGGCTGCGCGCCGACGCGACGGTGGTGCAAATCGATCTCGACTACCGCACCGTTGGCAAGAACCGCGACATCTCGCTGGGCATCGTCGGCGATGCCGGCGCGATCCTGTCCGCGGTAACCCAGGCCGCAAGCGGCCGCGTCGACAATGGCGCGCGGCGGCGCGACGGATGGCTCGGCGAGTTGCGCGATCAGGAAAACAAAAGCGCCGAGGCGATGCGCCCGCGGCTGCTCTCCGACGCGCGCCCGGTTCATCCTCTGCGCCTCGCGCACGAGATAAACCAGTTCCTGACCGACAACACGATCTTCATCGGCGACGGCGGCGACGTGGTCACGTTTTCGGGCGGCGTGATTCAGCCCAAGACGCCCGGCCACTGGATGGATCCCGGACCGCTCGGCACGCTGGGCGTCGGCACGCCGTTCGCGATGGCGGCGAAGCTCGCGCGGCCGGAAAAGGAAGTCGTCTGCCTGTTCGGCGACGGCGCGTTCGGGCTTACCGGATGGGACTTCGAGACCTGCGTGCGGTACGGGCTACCGTTCATCGGAATCGTCGGCAATAACTCGCACATGAACCAGATTCGCTACGGGCAGACGGCGAAATATGGCAAGGCGCGCGGCGACGTCGCAAACTATCTCGGCGACGTGCACTTCGAGCAGTTCGCGACGATGCTCGGCGGCTACGGCGAAGAGGTTCGCGAGGCCAGGGAGATCGGGCCGGCGCTCAGGCGCGCGCGCGAATCCGGCAAATGCGCGCTCATCAACGTATGGATCGATCCCGATGTCTACGCGCCGGGTACCATGAACCAGACGATGTACAAGTAGCGCGCCCGGACGGGCTCGACTCATTCACGGCAAGGTCAAGGTGAGGAAGTAGATGGACAAGGCGCTCTCGGGTGTGCGGATCCTGGATATGACGCACGTGCAGTCGGGCCCGAGCTGCACGCAGATGCTGGCGTGGCTCGGCGCAGACGTGATCAAGGTGGAATTGCCCGGCCGCGGTGATATCACGCGCGGGCAGCTTCGCGATGTGCCGGGGGTCGACAGCCTCTACTTCACGATGCTCAATTGTAACAAACGCAGTATCACACTGAATATCAAGTCGGCCGAGGGCAAACGTATCCTCGACGAACTGATTAAACGCGCCGACGTGCTGGCCGAGAACTTCGGCCCCGGCGCGCTCGAACGCGAGGGCTTCACCTGGGAGCGTATCCGCGAGCTCAACCCGCGAATCATCTTCGCCTCGATCAAAGGCTTCGGCGCCGGCCCGTTTGCGGATTGCAAGGCTTACGAGACGATCGCGCAAGCGATGGGCGGTTCGATGAGCACCACCGGATTTGAGGATGGGCCGCCGACCAGCACTGGCGCGCAAATTGGCGACTCCGGCACTGGAATGCATATGGCGGCGGCGATTCTTGCCGCGCTTTATCAGCGTACCCGCACCGGGCGCGGCCAGCGCGTCGAGGTTGCGATGCAGGACTCGGTGCTCAATCTGTGCCGGGTGAAGCTGCGCGATCAGCAGCGGCTGAAGCATGGGCCACTGACGGAATATCCCAGCCGCAGCTTCGGCGACGAGGTGCCGCGCTCGGGCAACGCCTCGGGCGGCGGACAGCCGGGCGCGGCGCTGCACTGCGCGCCGGGCGGCGCGAATGACTATTGCTACGTGATCATCCAGCCCCAGGTCTGGCCCACGCTCGCGCGTATCGCCGGCCGCCCCGAACTCGCCGCCGACCCGGCCTACGCCACGCCAGAGGCGCGCATCAAGCACCTCGATGAAGTCTTCGGCGTGATCGAGCATTGGACGATGCGTCACAGCAAGCACGATGTTATGCGGACCCTGATGGAGGCCGACGTTCCGTGCGGGCCGATCCTCTCGATGAAGGATCTGATCGAGGATCCCGCGCTTGCCCGGCGCGGGATTGTCGCCGACGTCGAGCATCCGCAACGCGGCACCTTCAAGACCGTGGGCTGTCCGCTGGTGTTGTCCGATAGCCCGGTCGAGATAACCTCGTCACCGCTGCTCGGCGAGCATACCGCCGCGGTATTGCGCGAAGTGATGGGATGCGATGACGCGGAGCTGGAACGGCTGCGCGCGGAAGGCATCATCTAGCCGAGGCGTCATCTCCGCGGCTTATCTAATAGATAGCGCACATCTGGCGGCGACGCGCGCATCACTTGACCTTATCCGACGCGGCCGGCGGCGGTGCGGTGACGGCGTCGAGGCCCAAGTGCCTGCGCGTGAGCTCAGCCAATGCGCGAGCCGCCGGATCGGAGCTTCTTTCTAGCCGCGCGACCGTGCCGATTCGGTCCTCCACCGGCCGATTCTGCCCCATTTTGAATTTGCCCTCGATTCGATCGATCTCGATCGCGAAGCCGACGATCGCCTTAAGCATCGACGCCTTGAAGTCCGCGGGCAGGTTTCCAGGCCACGGCTTGGCCATCCCCGCCTCGTAGATGCCGACCAATCTATCGACCAGCGCGGATAACTGTGCCGCGTCATGGATCGCACGGGGAATCCCGTAGACGTGGACGGTCGCGTAATTCCAGGTGGGAACTGCGGGCGACGTTGCGTACCAGCTGGGCGAGACGTATGCGTGCGGCCCGTCGAACATCACAAGGCATTGCCGGTCGCCGTCAAACGAGCGCCATTGTGGATTGGCGCGCGCGACGTGGCCGAGCAAGGTCCCGTGGCGGCCGCTTGTCTGATCTAGTATCAGCGGAAGGCGCGTCGCGATTGGTTGTTCGCCCGCGACCGTGACCAGTGTTCCAAAGCTGTAGGTCTCGATGAACTCGTGGAGTGTCGAGGAGTCCGTGACCTCGAACGTCTTGGGTACATACATCCGCGCTTCTCCCGGCCCGTTGTCTCGTCACAAGTAGACTCGGGAGAGCGCCGGCATTCAATGGCGCCGGCCGCCGGCTTTAGGAATGCGTCGCGCCGTGATTGTCGGGTATCGAGTGGCGGCGCGGCAACACCGCCCAGAAGATGCTTCCTTGGCCGACCTTGCTCGTGACTCCGACTCGGCCGCCCTGCGCCTCCACGATCTGCCGGGTCAGGGACAGGCCGAGACCAGTGCCCTGATGGCGCTTATTGGAGGAGGAATCGAGCTGGTGGAATTCGATGAAAAGTTTCGACAAGTCGTCGGCGCGGATGCCTTGGCCGTGGTCCTCGACCTCGAGGCGAAACGAGTTGTCGCTTTCGGGGCGTAACCGAATCGTGACGTACGCGCCGTCGCCATTGAACTTCAGCGCATTTGAAAGGTAGTTGTACAGCACCTGCCGTAGCTTGCCGGAATCAAGCACCAGCTCGCCCAGGTTCGGGGCGACCTCGGTCTCGATCCGGATGTTTTTTTCTGCCGCCACGCCGCGGAGCACACCACGAACCTCCTCGACCAGCAGTGCAGGCTCGATCGGCTCGGGCGTGAATTCCATATGTCCCGATCCGACCTTGGCGAGGTCGAGGACGTTGTTGATGAGACTCAGTAAATGGCGCGAGCTGGATAGGATGTCGCCGAGACTTTGCTTGTATTCGGCGGAAGTCGGAGCGATGCGTCCCGAGTAGAGCAATTGGCTGAAACCGATGATGCCGTTTAGCGGCGTTCGCAATTCGTGCGACATGCTAGTCAGAAAAACCGATTTGAGCCTTGATCCTTCCAAGGCTTCGTCACGCGACCGCGCCAGCTCGACCTGGGCCCGTTCCCCTTCCCGATTTGCACTTTCGTGCCGCGACTGGGTTGGGACGGCGAGCGCCCTGAACATCAACGGGACCAGCACGACGGCGCAGACGAGCGAACCAATCGCTATTACCGCTTTTGCGACGCCCGCAGCCCCATATGCCGGGTACCAAATCGTCACAACGTCGAGTACTTCAATGGTGCCGCAGGAGACGATGAACACGCTGAGCATCCAGAAGATCGAACGAAATGGCAGATCGCGCCGCTTGATGATGAAGCCGATCAACAACAGCGCAATTGAGTAATAGGCCAGCGCGACTATCGAATTCGATACTACGGCCACCAGCTTGCACGCCTATCCTGAACACTCCTGAGTGAATAGCCACCAAATAACAGGCTTCGCTCCCTCGGGGTTCGACACGCATCGCAGGCTATTGAGTCAGGGACACTTCAAATCTTGGAGAGAGCGCCAACCTCACTTCTATCGCTTGACGGCTATTCAAGCGAGCGGAGATCGGTCGCCTGCGGCACCATAAAAGAGCATGCGGGAGACAGACGCTATTGGCTCGCCGCAGGCGCAACAATCGCCGCGACGTGGCGCTCATGATGCGCATGCAAAGCCGACGAGGCTGAAATTGTGTCTCACAACTCCTACTAAGCGTCGCAGCCGTCAGTGCACCGGCGGGGTATTGGCGAGTAGCGCCGCCAACCCGAGCACGCCAATCAGCAGGATCGATTCGATGCCCACGTTTCGCAGCAGGCTCGCTTGAGCCGATGACTCAGAGACCGCCGGCATCACCCAGTAGCGGTTGTAGGAGCCGATAAGCAGCACAAGCATCGCGGCGCAGATCTTATCCACCAGCGTCCGGCCGTATGCGGCGTCGATAAGGCGATGCGGATCGGCGCCAAGCGAATAGTAAGCCGTGTAGAGGCCGCTCAGAATCAGTATCGTGACGGTCCATCCCGCCACGCTCGAAACCCGCGGCGCGGTTTGCAGCACCCAGGCGGATCCAAGATGTCCGCGCACGGCGCCAAACCAGAGGCCGAGGATCGCCCCAATCCACAGCGCCGCCGCAACTTCATGTATGAAGTAGACGATGACCGCGATTGTGCCGCGATCGATCGCGTGGCTGGAAAAGCTTACGAGCAGAAGCAGCGCACACGCCACAAGACCCAGAACAATCGTTTTCGATCGCCCGCGGCCGGGTGTCCACGGGATAACCAGCAGCGCCAACGTCAAGGGAAAGCTCCACGACCATACGTGCCCAAAGTGCGTCTCGCGAATTACCTGCGGAAGAAGGGGAATCGCGGCGCGCAGAGAAAGATCTCCCATATTCGCGGTGCCGACGATCAGAGCGAGCGGAGAGAAAAGGACCGCCGCCACCCCCAGTCCGCGCCATAGCGGCGTTAGCGCGTTAGCCACCTCTTCAGACTGAGTATCCGGCGCCAGCAGCAGAGCAAACGCGGCAGTGCCTAAGATCAGTATTTCCGCCACCAGCAGGGGCCACGCGACGAGCGCTCGCGCTCCGATCTGCGTCATCAGGCGCCTCCCGCGACCGTGAAGACGTAGGAACCCTCGGTATGATGCGAGTCAATACAGACGACGCCCCACTTCACCGTATAGTCACCCGGCTTGAGGTCGGCGACCTTCACCGACAGCGTGAGTGCGGTGGGGTCGACTTGGGGCGGACCTATGGTTTCGGGCTTGCCGTCGGGGTCCAGCACTTCCAGTTTGGCGAACAACTTCTCTATCGGAGCATCGAATTTGATTGTGACCTCGGATGGGGGCGCGGAGAGCCGCTGGCCGGCCGAGGGAGTTTCCTGCTCGGGGAATGAATGCGCCGATGCCACACGCAAGCCGGTTAGACTCGCGGCCAAAAGTAACGGAGCGCCGAGTATCAACAACTTGAATATCTTCATCCAGGGAACCCTCGATTGATCGTCCAGTTGCCGATCTTTGGAAGTATCGAGTCATAAAAGATATCGAGTAGGCCGACGACTGCGGCGTGCGTCCCGGGTCTGCTCGCGTTGTTGAGCGCGAGCTGCGTGCCCAGAGCTAGCTCGAAGTGATAGCTGACATAGGCAATACCAGGAGTCGCCAGTATGGTGGGGAAGGTCTGACCGGAAGGCCCCGTGATCAATTGGTCGTAGTTGAATTCGTTGAAGAGAAACAGGTTTCGAAACGGCGGCTTCAATCCGATGTCCTGGACATTGTTGCTCAGGTACGGAAGCGAGTACTCGATTACAGCATCGGCAAACATATGATGACTGGTGTGTCCGCCCAAGGCAGGGACGTAGCCGAAATCGCTCTGAATACCGAACGGTCGAAGATATTTCAGCACCGGCCAATTCGGAAGGTCGCCCATGCCCTTTTCCCATAAAAACACCGGGCCGAAGCTCGTATGACTTTGCGCCTCGATCGGGGTGTTGCCTGTCGGTAGCTGCAGTTGCGCGGCTATCGTCAGCATGAACTCATGCTTCAGCGAATAGTAAAATGCGTACTTCCCAAACAGCGTGAGGTCGCCAAACCCCTGCATACCGCGATCGTTGAATCGTGAAACGTGGCTCCAGCCGCTGCCGCCGCCTACGCTGAATCTCGGCACATAGTCGTCATCCGCGTAGAGAACTTTCTCTATCGAGAATGCTATGCTGTAAGTATTTGCATCGCTGCTTTTGACCCACGATGGTGCGAGGATATCCAGCTCATTCGCTGGCGTCGGGTCTTGAGTGATGAGCGGCTCCAGAAAGATGTAATCTCCCACTACTCCGTGTGCGAAAGCAGCGGTGGGTACCGCAATAGCCAGCATCAGCGCGAAAGCGCAGACGTATTTCATAGCCGTCTCCACGGCCGTGCGCACGGCCGCCTCCGAGTCGCCCCGCGGCCCACGCGCGAACAAGAGTCGCGCGGCGCCGGCGCGACGCCACATCCGCAAACGTAAATGCCTGATTCGCGCGTCTAAGCGCGCGCTTTGGGAGGTGGCGGATCGGGAGCGTCAGCCGCGCGCGCGCTAAGCGAGGTTCTCGGCACAGAATAGCGCCCGGATTCAGGCAGGAACTGTGCGACGCTCGGAGAGCCGGGAATGATCGCCATCACCGCCACCGGTGAATGGCTGAAACTCTGCGCGGGATGGCAGATGTCCAGCGTGAACATCACTTCGGAGCTGTGCACCACCACTCCGAGCGTAAGCGGCATCCCGCCCAGCAGCACCGCGAGCGCCACAATCGCCGCGGCGGCGCGGTTAGGACGCCTCGTGCTCATAGCCGGACTCAAAACAGTTCCGCTCCAGATTTGAGATCGGAAACTTTGACCTCGACTCGGGAGGCATCTTCATGATGAGGCAGGCTGACCGGCACGCACGAGGCCTCGCCCTTCGTCATGTGGTCGATTGGATAGCGGTTGCCGCAGAGCCGGCAAATCAGCATCCCGTGCGAGACGTCGTAACCCTGGTGAAACTTGTAACACTGGCGGCAGGCGTCGAAGACCGCGCGAACCTTGCCGTCGTTGCCGCGCGCGAGCAGAAAACGCAGCCGCTCGCCCGCGCGATCGCGATAGCAGAACAGGCGCGCGTCGCCGCCCTCCAGCCGCGCCATCGAGACCGTCAGCATCTCTGCGCCCCGAAGCTCGGTGCAGCGCGGCCGCAGGATCGGCAGCGCGGCTACGATCGCGACCACGGCGATCAGCGTGCCGAGGGCGAGTTTCTTCGGCCCAAGCTTTTTTAGCCAAATTCTGCGCATCGCCTAGCCGTCATCGCTTACGCGTCAGACTTAATCGTCGCGCGGATAAAAGCAAGCAGAGGTTAGCGCCGCGCGGCGCGTTTGGGGTCCCGACCCCGGTTCGCATTATACTGCGCTTCGGCAAGCGACGCGTCGGCGCTGCGAACTCGCGCACGGCGCGGCGACCGCAAGGAGGAAACATCACCGATGCGCCTCGTCACGTTCGAGGATGAACCCAAACGCAATCGTCTCGGCGCCGTCGCCGACGGCGTCGTGGTCGATCTCAACGCGGCCTATCGCGCGCTGCTGGAAGAGCGCGGCGAGCGCCGCGCGGGTGAGCTTTCCGTCGAGGCCGTGCCGCCCGAGATGCTGGCTTTTCTCGACTCCGGCGATCGAGCGATGAACGCCGCGAGGGACGCGCTCAAGTTGATTGCGCGCTTTGGCGCCGACGGCGCACGCGAGCGCGGGCTTGCCCGCCGTGCCGAGTCGGTCCGCCTGCGCGCGCCAGTGCCGCGCCCGACCAAGCTCATCCTGGTGGGACTCAACTACCGCGACCACGCCGAAGAGGCCGGGATGAAAATCCCCGAGGTACCGACCATCTTCTCCAAATACGCCAATTGCGTGATCGGGCCGGGCGACGCGATCAAAATTCCCAAGGTCTCCGCGATGATCGACTACGAGGCCGAGTACGCTTTCGTGATCGGCCGCGCCGGCCGCGACATCACGCCCGATCGTGCGATGGACTACGTGGCCGGCTATACGATCGTGAACGACGTGAGCTGCCGCGATTACCAGATGAAGACCGGGCAATGGATGATCGGCAAGACCTTCGACACTTTCGCGCCGATGGGCCCGTACCTGGTGACGCGTGACGAAATCGCCAATCCCCACAACCTCGAGATTTCGCTCCAGCTCAACGGCCAGCGCATGCAGCACTCCAACACGCGCAATTTGATCTTCAAGACCGAACACCTGATCGCGTTTCTCTCCGAGGTCTTCACCTTCGAACCGGGCGACGTCGTTTCGACCGGCACGCCGGCCGGCGTCGGCTATGCGCGTAAGCCGCCGGTCTTCATGAAAGCGGGCGACCGCGTCCGAATCGAGGTCGAAGGGCTGGGCGCGCTGGAAAACCCAGTCGAAGATGCGTAAACGCCGCTGGCGTATGGCGCCGCCGCGATCGTGATTCCATGAATTCGATCGAACAACGCTACCGTGCGCGGACCCCGGCCTCGGCGGCGACAGGCGCGCGCGCCGCGCGTGTGATGCCGGGCGGCGACACGCGCAGCGTCACATACTATCGTCCCTATCCGCTGACTATCGCGCGCGGTCAGGGGCCGTTTCTGTGGGACATCGACGGCAACCGCTACATCGACCTGCTCGGCAATTACACCAGTCTCGTCCACGGCAACGCCTATCCGCCAATGGTCGATGCGATCGCGCGCGCGAGCGCACAGGGCACCGCGTGGCCGGCGCGCAACCAAGCGCAAATTGAACTCGCGGAACTTATCTGCGAGCGCGTCGCCTCGGTCGAGCGCGTGCGCTTTTGCAATTCGGGCAGCGAGGCTGGGATGCTGGCCGCACAGCTTTCGCGTCGCGTAACCGGACGCAGACAATTGCTGATGGCGCGCCAAGGCTATCACGGGTCATACGACGACCTCGAGGCCGAATGGGCCGGCGAGGGCGGACGCACGATGCTTGCCGAATACGGCGACACGGCGTCGTTCGAGACGATGCTCGCGCGCCACGGCGGCGAGATCGCCGCGGTCTTCCTCGAACCGATCCTCGGCTCGAGCGGAATCATCGCACCGCCGCCGGACTTTCTGCCCCGCGTGGCCGAGGCGGCGCGTCGCGCCGGCGCGCTGTTCGTTACTGACGAGGTGATCACGCTGCGGCTGGGAACCGGCGGCGCGCAGGCGGCGGCCGGGATCGCGCCGGACCTGACCATGATGGGCAAGATCATCGGCGGTGGCCTGCCCGTCGGTGCGCTCGGCGGACGCGCCGATCTGATGGCGCATTTCGATCCGGCAGAAGAGCATCCGATGCATCACTCGGGCACCTTCAACGGAAATCCGCTAACGTGCGCGGCGGGCGTGGTCTCGGTGCGCGAACTCAACGCCGAACGCATCGCCGCGATGGACCGGATGGCGGCGCGGTTGCACGTGGAGATGGAGCGATCGGCGGCGGAGCTTGGCCTGCCGTTTTCGATACGCCGGGCCGGCTCGCTGATGAACGTTACGTTCCAGGGATCTGGTGCGGGCGGCGTGCATGCGCGGGCGGCGCGGATGATGGAGAATTTCCATCTGGCCGCGCTCAGCCAGGGAATCTTCTTCGCGCCGCGGGGCCTAATCGCGCTCTCGACGGTCATGACCGACGATCTGATCACCGAGATTTGCGAGCGCGCGGCGGTCGCGCTGGGCGACGTCGCCAGGGAAACGAATCCCATGGATTGAAACCCGCGATCGAAATGGGCTGGCGCGTTGTGGGGTACACTACGGCGCGCGCGTAGAGGGGGGGAACGTGGCCACGATACGAGTCTCGGTCATCAACGAGAGCAAACTGGTCGCAGCGGCCGAGGTACAAGCGGCGGCCGCGGCGTTGCAGCGCCAGGTGAGCGAGCATTTCGCGCCCGCATGGGGCGTCGACGCGGCGCTGAGCTTCGTCGCGGCGGGCACCGAGCCGCTCGCCGGAAGCTGGTGGCTGGTCATCCTGGACAATTCCGACCAGGCCGGCGCGCTCGGCTATCACGATCTCACCGACGAGGCGATGCCGCTCGGCAAAGTGTTCGTCAAGACCGCGCAGGATGCGGGGGTCAAATGGACAATCACGGCGAGCCACGAACTGCTCGAGTTGCTGGCCGACCCGGCGATCAACCTCACCGTGTGCGCGACCGAAAACAACAACCTCGTGCTCTACGCCTATGAAATCTGCGACCCCTGCCAGGCCGACGAGTTCGGCTATGCGATCGACGGCGTGGCGGTGTCCGATTTCCTGTTCCCGTCGTGGTTCGAGAGCTTCCATCGAAGCGGCGTGGTCCCGCTCGACTATGGCGGGCGTATCAACGTGCCCTTCACGCTTCTGCCGGGCGGCTATGCCAACGTGCTCGACACCGGTCATCCGGCGGGCGCGTGGACGGAAAAGAAGGGCCCGGCGGCGATGATCGCAGGCGTCCGCTTTGCCGAACGCCCGCTGGTTCCAGGCTCGCGCCGCGAGCGGCGCCGGCGCGGCGCGGCGGCCTGGAGGCCGAGCCAGTTGACAAGCCTGCTCGCGAAAGTGCCCGCGACGCCGGCCATGGCCGCGCCCGCCGCAGCAAGCGCCGTACCTGCGATCGCGGCGGTGGCGCCGGCGTGGCCACCACCGTTCAAGATGCCGCGGCTGCTGCGGATCGTGGACGCGGCGGGGAGCTCGTTGTTACATCTGGAGACCCCGAATGCCGCGACCAAATCCGTACCCGACGAGATCAACCGGGTACTCGGTAAACTGCAAGCCGCCAATCTGGCCGGTAACGCTCCGCCGCGCAGCCAGTCGGTGATCGCAGCGCTCAACGCGGCACTCGATCAAACCGCGGTGGCGAAGCCCACCGACCAGCTCAAGGGCTCGCAGCCACACGAACTGCAGTTATCGTTGCTGGCGGCGGCGATGAGTTCCGGAGCAATGACGACTTCCGGGGCGCCGCCGATGCGGCCGTTAAGCGCCCTGGACGCGACCGACTTCTACCAGTACGGAAATTTCGATCCGGGATGGCTGGCGACGTTTTTCCATCTGCTCGATTCGCGGCCCGCGCCGTTTCCAACGCATACGGCGCGCAACATTAGCCCGATCGTGCGAATCGACAATGGCGTCACAATCGCGATCACCGGCGACTGGGGCACCGGCGACGCCTCCTCACGCAGCATCGCGCAGCGCATCGCCGACCTTAAGCCAGGCCATACGATCCACCTGGGCGACATCTACTATGCCGGCGCCGAAAACGAGGTGCGCAGCAAGTTCCTCGCCTTGTGGCCCGCCGGCATCAGCGCGAGCGCGTCGTCGTTCGCGCTCAACGGCAATCATGAGATGTACTCGGGCGGAGTCGGCTACTTTCAGATCGCACTGACGGATCCACGGTTCAAGGCGCAGCAGGGGCTGAGCTACTTTTCGCTGCAAAACGATCACTGGACGATAATCGCGGTCGATACCGCGTATTTCGCGCGTAACTTCTACCTCGACGGAGCACTGGACGCGGATGTCCAACTGCCGTGGATGGCGACGCTCACGCGCGCCGCGCGCCAGGCCGGCCGCCGCGTCATCCTGCTCACGCATCACGCCGGCGTCGACGTCGAACCGGCCGGCGCGACGGTGAAGGTGACCGTCGCGGATATTTGGAACCAGGTGCTGCACGCGACCGACGGCGGCCCGGACTACTGGTACTGGGGCCACGTTCACGCGGGCTACGCGCTTGCGCCTTTTCCAATCGTCGGCGGACGGAGCCTGATGGCGCGATGCGTCGGGCACTGCGGTGTGCCGTGGTTGCCGTACAGCGCGGAGAGCGGACTTGGCGCTAACGGCTTCACGCTCGAATGGGGAGAGAACCGCAAGGCCAACGACGTCGAGGAACCGGCGCGCGCGCTCAATGGCTTCCTGGTGCTCCGGCTGAGCGGCAATCAGATCGTCGAGGAGTTCCGCGACGAGAACGGCAACCTGCGCTGGCGCCACGGGGGAGGAGGTTAGAAGCGCTTGCTGGACGTCTCAGCTAGGCTTAGTGCTTGTGTGCGGAGGAGTGTGAGTTCTCCGAACTCCCTCCCCCGATTGTCTTGGGGGCGGGCTGGGGTGGGGGTCCAGGCGGTCCTGAATTTTCTGTGAGGACCGCCTCTGTCTAAAGGCGGCGCGCCGATCTCGAAGAGGTCTCGTTATTTGCTCAGTTGTCGCGTCGGGGGATTGGCGGAGCACAACGAAAAAAGACAGAGCGAGCACGCGCCGCAGAGGACAGGCAATCGGCGCTTGCTCGTTCGACCCCCACCTCCATCCTCCCCCAAGACACGAGGGAGGAGGTCAGAAGCGCTCGACTTCGACCCGGCTGATCGCCAAGCTCCCGATCGCCTCTCATCCAACTGAGTACTACTCGCCTTCGTCGCACTTTTTGCACTCGAGCTCGATACCGAGTCGGCTCTGCCTGCCCTCCGCGGTCGTCACCCACGGACGCTGCTGCCAGGGCGGACGATGGCGTACGTGTTGAGTGTGGCCGCACTGAAGCTCGGCCACCCAGTCGGCGTGATCGTCCTGATGGAAACCTACGATTTTCTGTTTCATCGCGAGCGCGCTTAAACTGCGAATTACTTGCCCGACTTGTCCGCCGCGCCGTCGCCAAACATCGACTGCTGTTCCGGCGCTTCGGCGGCGCTCTCGACTTCGTCGGGGCTGAACAGGCCGTGCCGCTCGACGTAGGGTTTGAACTTGGCGTAGAGCTCGGCGAGCTTGGCCTGGTAGTACTCGACGTTTTCATCGGGATTGGCCGGGTCGTACTCGGCCGCAAGACGCGCCGCGGCGCTGACCTTGACCTTGGTCCAGCGGCCCGCGACGTAGTAAGAAATCTGGTCGCCGCTTAGGTACGGGCGTCCGGCCTTGAGCGCCAGTTCATAGGCGGCCGAGACGTTGCGCCGCTTGCCACCGATTTTGTCGCGATAGGTTTCGGGCGAGTCCTGCAGCGTCTCGGTCTTCATCAGGTCGCCGATGCCGAACGCGTGGCGCGCCAGGCGCTCGCGCCAGTCCTCGTAGAGCGCGGGGATTTCGTCGGCGCGTTGCTCCGACATCAGGCGGAACATCTCTTCCATGAAGCGGCGCTGAAACCGCTCGAGCCCGCGCGAGCGCAGCCCCGAGCCGCGAATCGTCATCTCGCCCGACTCCTCGAGCAGGACGTAGTTCTTCATCTTGTAGGAGAACATCGCCGGGTAGCGCCCGTCGATCTCCAGCCGCACGCCCTCGGGCATCACGGCACCGATCCGCTCGACCAGGCTCTGTTCGGCGGCCTCGTCGTCGACTCCCGGCGGCGCAACGAAGTAGATACCGTCGGTGTCGACCTCGATGACCTGCGCGCGGGAGCCCTCCAGCGCGGCGACGGCGGCCTGGATAAGCTCGCGTCCGCGGCGCGTCACGGCGTTGGCCTGGACGAAGTCGTTGAAGTGGCCGAGCGAGAAACCGAGATAGCCGTAAAATGAGTTGATGAGAATTTTGAACGTCTGCTGAAGCGCCTCGAGGTTGCGGCGCGCCGTGCCGTCGAGTTCGCGCACTGCCGCCTTGGCCTGGACGCGGAAGCTGCGAAGATCACCCAGCGTTTTCAGGAACACGCCGAGCCGGTCGCCCGCCGGCGCGTGCCCGTAACACAGCATCAGCGAGGGGTACAGCGAGGTCACGTCGCAATGCAGCACGCGGCGCGCGACACCGCATCGGCGAACCTCGGTGTAGCCGCCCATCACCTCGCTCGGCTCCTGCGGGGCGGGAATCGAGTGGCGAGCGGCCAGGTAGGCGCGCATCAGCAGCGCGTCGATCCGGGTCGCGTTCCCACGCAGCACCACGTTCTGGTAGGAGTACGGAAAAATCTGCGCCTGCACGAAGTAGCTGGGCGCGAGCAGGCCGGCCAGCGCGGCGGTCTCGCGCACGTCGCCAATCGCGTAGGCGAAAAGCTCCTCGGGGCGATGGTCGAAATAGTCGCTCACGCGCGCGGCGTCGATATAGACGCGGTCGGCGGCGGCCACGTGAAAATGCTGCGCCAGTTCCTTGAGCCCGAAGCCCTCGAGCTCGCGGCTCGCGATATCGTAGTGCTGGGCCAGAATCCAGGTGTCGATCAGGCTGCGGCCGCGGATGTCGTAACGGCGGTACGCGATCGAGCGCTCGGCGATTTGCAGGCGCGAGGGGCGCGCGCTCATCTCTCTGCGATCGCGGCCAAGCGCGAGATTCACGCGATGGCGCCGGGCGCGCGCTTCCAGATATTCCAGGTCGAAGCGGAACAGATTGTGACCCTCGATCACGTCGGGGTCGCGTTCGGCGACGATCCGCACCAGCTCCTCGAGCATCGTGCGCTCGTCCATCGCGTCGCCGCGCAACACGCGCTCGTAGCCGGCCGAATCGCTGAGCGCGATAGCGAGTACGCGGTCGCCCTCGCGCGCCGCTGTCGGGAACTCGAAGCCGGGACTGATATAGGTTTCGATATCGAGCTGCATCCGGCGCAGCTCGCCGAACTCCATCCCGATGAAAAACGTGATGCCGCTCAAAATGAGGTACTGCTCGACCGGGTCCGCGAGCACCAGGTAGGGGGCGTCGGAAACGCCCGGCGCTTTGGCGGTGAGCTTGCGCAGATGGCGCCGCGCAGCTTCCAGCGCATCAAGGCGGTCGAAGGTCGCGAGCCATCGAAAACGGAAGTTGCCTTCCAGCGGCTCTACCTTGTACGGCGCACCGAGCCCGTTGAGCATCCCGGGCTCCGCCAGCAGCGCGAAGAGCTTGAGCGGACGGCGCTCGCGCGTGAGGGTGGAGCCGACGCGGCGGAAAATCTCGACCTCGGCCGGAGCGACGACCTCGACCGCCACGATTCCGGGTTCGGCCGGGTCACCAAAGAGCAGCCGGTTGTCGTAAAACTGCCGGCAGATCTCGTGATAACGGCTCATCGCGGGTTCCGAGCAGGAATTGTGGCTCGCGCGCGGCGCGCATCACAACCATAAGCAAGATAGCGCAGTCTTCGCCTCGTTCCTCGCTAGAGAGCGCCCAGCCATCCCAGGCCTGCGATAAAGGCCGCATAAGCGGCCCCGCCCACTATCAGGGTCGGCGTGCCCAGCTCGCCATCGCGCAGGTTGACATAGAGCAGCGCGGCCGAAAGGATCGCGATCGCGCCACCCAGCACCTCTGGCGGGCTCAGATGCCAAGGCGTGAAGACCAGGCCCAGCGCCACCGGTATGCAGCTCTGAAAAACCATCGCGCCCGTGATATTGGCTAGCGCGAGGTTATCCTTGCCCTGGCGAATCCAGACCACGGCGTTGTATTTCTCGGGCAGTTCGGTGGCGAGCGGGCTCAGGACAAGCGAGAGCACCCCGGGGTTGAGGTTAGCGCGGCGCGAAAGAAAAACGATCTGATCGACGAACACGTACGCGCCAAGCAGGATCGCGACAACCCCGAGGAGGACCTGCAGGACGGTAGTCCAGCCGCGCGGGTCAGCAGGATTACCCCCCAGCAGCAGTTCGAGATGCAGCCCATGCTCGACTTCGGTCTCGGCGTCGCGCTTGAGCCTCAGGATTACCACCGCATAGCTTGCATATACGGCCAGCAATATCGCTCCGACGGCGTAACGCGCGATTGGCGGCAAACGGGCCATCCCGAGCACGAGCGTCCCGGCAAACACCGGCAGAAAGAAGCCGAGGTCGCGCCGGGCGTCGACGCGGGGGACGCGGAGCGCGACACGCCCGCGCCGGTTGCGAAAGCCGAGCGCCGCCATTCCCATCACGAACAATGCGATGGTCGAAAGCATCAACGGCGCGCCGACAATCGCGCCCACGCCGACCTCGCTATGGGCGCCCGGCGCACCGTGGCTCATCAGTAGCGCGACTGCGGGAATCAACGTCTCGGGGAGCGCCGTGCCGACGGCGGCGAGCAGGCTGCCGACGGCGGCCTCGGAAAGACTCAAATGATGACCGACCCACTCGACGCCGTTGGTGAACATCTCCGAGCCTGCCAGGATGACGGCAAAACTGACAATCAGGATGGCAATATGAATCGGCAAGGGACGCTACCTCGGGCTCGTATGGCTGACGGAGCCGTTTGTGCAACCGGCTGCGGCCCGCCAGCGTTATGATCTTTGAAGGAAGCCATCAAGGCAGGCAACGCCGCGGAATCTCCCGGATGCGCGAAGGCAAAATAATTGCTAAATTGGAGTTGCGGGGTTGGATGGAGGGTAGCTGAGAGGCGCGGAATCGAAAAAGAATTCCCTCTTTGACTTGCCTGATAACGACCCATATAATGGAGTGCTTTGCCAGAATCGGCCTCTCTCATTCAGTTTAATCTTTCTGAAGTGGCGCGCAGCGGGTGCTTGCCGGGCTTTGGTCCGCGTGCCGCAAGCCCGTGTATTGATCGACCCGCCGCCGATAGCCGGTACCGACGGCCAGGACGGACGCTAATAGCATGAAGCAGAAGTACGAAGGGAAGGATCTCCAGGGTCTGGTCGACCTCGGTCGCGAGCAGGGCTACCTGACTTTCGACCAGGTCAACGATTTCCTGCCGCAGGATGTGGCTTCGCCCACCGACCTGCGCGCCGCGCTGGAGAGCTTCGAGGACATGGATATCAAGGTCCTCGAGGAGGTCCCCACCGAGGGGGCCGAGGGCGAGATCGACGCGGAGCCCGAAAAAGAGGCCGAAGAAGAGGCTGCCGACGCGGCGGGCGATTCGTCTGACCCGGTACGGCTCTACCTCAAGGAGATGGGCAACTTCCAACTGCTCTCGCGCGAGCAGGAGGTCGAGATCGCCAAGCGGATCGAGGCCGGCGAGCAAGAGGTCGAAGAAGAAGTCCTCAAGTCGCCGGTCACGCTGGATTTTCTAATCGACTTGGGCGACCGGATCGAGGCTGGCGAGGCCGACCTTCGCGACATCTTCGAGGAAAGCGAAGAGCCCGCCGATCCCGACGAAGAGCGCGGGCCCGAAGCCAACGAGAAGCTGCTCAAGAAGCTGCACGATTCCACAAAAAAGCTTAAGGACTTGCGCGCTAAGCTCGAAGAACTGGAAGAGGAATTGCGCGAGCGGCCCGGGCCGCGGCGCAAACCCAAGCTTGAGCGCAACTACGTGCGGATGCGCGAGCGGGTCAAGGCCGCCTTTACGACGATGGGGCTGTCGCGGCACGTGCGCGAGGCCGTCATCTCCGAAATGCGCCATCAGCTCGAGCAGTTCCGCCAGGCCCATCAGATCGTGGAGCATTACGAAGATGCGACCGGCCGCTCCAAGACTCAGCTAATCAAGGAGGCGGCCGAGGCCGAGGACCGCCGCCACGTGCTCAAGGTCAACGGTACCCGCGAGAATCTGATCGACATTGCCGCTCGCATCCGCGAGGCGCAGCGCACCATGAAGGCGGTCGAGCGGCGGGTCAAGGCGACCGGCGAGGAGTTCGGCCGTTCGATCGAAATCATCGCAGCCGGCCAGCATAAGAGCCGTCGCGCCAAGAAGGAATTGACCGAAGCCAATCTGCGCCTGGTCGTGAGCCTGGCCAAGCGCTACACCAACCGCGGCCTGGGTTTCCTCGACCTCATCCAGGAAGGCAACATCGGCCTGATGCGCGCAGTCGACAAGTTCGAGTACCAGCGCGGCTATAAGTTCTCGACCTACGCGACGTGGTGGATCCGGCAGTCGATGTCGCGTGCGATCGCCGACCAGGGCCGCACCATCCGCATCCCGGTGCACATGGTCGAGACGATCAACAAACTGCTGCGAGTCACGCGGTTGCTGGTCCAGCGGCTGGGCCGCGAACCGAGCCCCGAAGAGATTGCCGAGCAGATGGAGATGCCGCTCGACAAAGTCCAGAAGGTGCTCAAAATCGTCAAGGAGCCGATCTCGCTGGAAACTCCGATCGGCGACGAGGAGGAAAGCTCGCTCGGCGATTTCGTCGAGGATGAGCTCGCGCCTTCGCCGGTGGAGGCTGCGATCCAGGGCAACCTGGGCGAGCAGACGCGCAAGGTCCTGGCGACCCTGACGCCGCGCGAGGAGCAGATCCTGCGCATGCGCTTTGGCATCGGTCAGAAGACCGACTACACGCTGGAAGAAGTCGGCAAGCAGTTCGCGGTGACGCGCGAGCGGATCCGGCAAATCGAGGCCAAGGCGCTACGCAAGCTGCGCCAGACCGGGCGTTCGCGCAATCTCGAAGGATTCATGGAGCGCGAGTAGCGGCCGCGGCGCCCCCGGGCGGGCGCAACGCGCTCACGGCGTGTGTCGTGAGCGCGCTCCATAGACCGCAAACGATTTGCCCTTCCACAACAGCTCATGGCCGTCGAGCGCGCGCTGGATATCGGGCCACCAAACCAGCATGTTGCCGAAGCCGGAGCTGATTACCACTACGATCCGTTGCGCGCCATCTATCTGCCGCATCAGCCGCGCGAGCTGACCCGGCATCAACTCTCCCGGAGTGAAATGGTTGGCGAACGGCGGCTCGAAGCGGGCCGAGAGCAACGGCCCCCATCCCATCGCGGTCAGCAGCAGCGCGCGATGGCCGTCGATCGCCCGCTGCGCCTGTTCCCAGTCCCGCACTTCTTCGGATGACGCCCACATCCCGGCCGTGACCGGACTCGGCGCCGTGGTGCGCCATTGACCGGCGATTTGCGCGAAATGGGAGACGTTGCCCAGCAGAGCCATCACGGCAAGCAGGCCTGCGATTCGCGCCGATTGCGGATCCCGGATGCTGGTCGCGGCGACGCCCATCACCAGGATGTAGCAGTAGTAGCGCCAGCTCACCTCCGAGCCGAAAAAAACGGTGACGAATGTCACGTGAAGTATCGCGCAAGTCAGAACGAATTCGTCGGTGGTGATGTCGCTGGCGCGCGGCGCCGATAACAATCTCCGTCCCGCCTGCACTCCCGCAACGATTAGCCACAAAGTCGCGGCAATCCAGAAGCCGACAACGGAAAAGAGATAGTATGGCAGCCCCAGATGCGGCTGATACCAGAAATCGCGCCCGACCCCGCGAAAAAAGCCCGATGCCTGGTTATGATGCGCCGCCATTCCGGCCAGCGGCAGGATAGTCTTTGCCAGCGCGAGCGGCCCATAGACGGCGGACAGGATGAGTATCAGGACGGCGCCAGTGATCGCGGCCGGTGTGACCGTGCGTGATACGTTCGGCCAATCGATCGAAGAGCCCGCAGCATCATCCAGCGAGCCGCGGTCATCATGCGGCCGCCGGCTCTCCCACAACAATCCGAGCAACAGCACGAGGCCATAGAGGTACGCCATGCTGGGATTCACGAAGCACGACGCCGTGGTGAGCACGAGTGCGATCGAGCGCCTTTCTGCAGCCTGCTCCGCCAACGCATTGGATAGGAGTGCGGCCTCCAAAGCGTAGGTCAGGGTGAAGGTTGGAAACGCAAAGGGCAGCGCGACTACGAGCAGGACGATTCCCAGCGTGCCCAGGCGCAGCGCGGCGGCCATCCGCGCGATACCGATCGCGACCAGCAGCGCACAGACGACCATGATCCCCTCGTTCGCCTGCGGAGTCGCGCCGAAGAGCGCAAACCACAACTGCGCCAGCAGGATCGGCGCGACACCCCAATGGTAGCCGAAATCGATCGCCGGGCGGCTGCCGTGCGCGACCAGGTACGAGATCGAAAGGAAGTCGCCCCGATCGCCGAACGCGTTGGCGTCGAAGCCGAGATCGGTAGGCAGCCGAAACAGCGCATACGCCAGCGCCTCCGCGCCGAACAAGCAGCCGAGCCACATCGCGCTGCGGCTTCTTGGCGGGGACCATAGTGCGTCGCCGAACAGCAAGCCCGCGCGTGCCGGCGAGGATTCAGGCTCCGGCGCGCTAGCCAATCGCCCGAGCCTCACGCAGGCGGGTCAGCTCCTCGAGGCTGAAGCCGCGCGCCGTCAGGACTTCGGTCGTATGCTCGCCGACCAGCGGCGGCCGCGTGACGTGGCCCGGCGTCTCGGAGAGTTTCACCCCGAGGCCGGTCGTCATGATCTCGCCGCGCACTGGATGGGGCAGGCGCAAGAGCATCTCGCGCGCCGCGATCTGCGGATGATTGAACATCTCCTCGATAGTCAGGATCGGACCGGAGGGGATGCCCGCGCGGTTGAGGCGATCGATCCAGTGCGCTGCGGTATTTGATGCGAGCGCGAGGTTGATCTCGGCGGTCAGCGCCGCGCGATTCTTTATCCGATCGCCCAGCGAGGAGAAGCGCGAGTCGTCTTTGAGCTCGGGGCGTCCGATCGCTTCGGCCAGTGCGTGCCACATCGTCTCGTTGCCGCAGGCGATATTGAAGGGCCGATCGGAAGCCGCGTGGACGCCGTGCGGCGCCGCGAGCGGATGATGGTTGCCGGCCGGTCCGGGCGTGCGTCCCGTGTCAAAGTAGATACCCGCCGACCAGCTGAGCACGCTGACGATCGCTTCGAGGATCGAAGTCTCGACCCGCTGGCCGCGGCCGCTCCGATGACGCGCCTGGAGCGCGAGCAGGATGCCCTGCGCGGCGAAAATTCCGCCCAGCAAATCGCAGATCGCAATCCCGACGCGCATCGGGCCGGTCTCCTCGGTGCCCGTCACGCTCATCAACCCGGAGAAGCCCTGCGCGACTTGGTCGAACCCAGGCGTATCGCGCATCGGACCGCTCGCGCCAAAGCCGGAGATCGAGCATACGATGATGCGCGGATTGCGCGCGGCGAGCGTTTCGTAACCAAGGCCCATCGCCTCCATCACGCCGGGACGAAAGTTGTCGATCACCACGTCGGCCTGATCGGCAAGGCGCAGCATCACCTCGCTCCCGGCCGGCTGCCGGAGATCGATCTGCACGCTCTTCTTGGAGCGGTTGGTGCTCATGAAGAAGTAGCTATCCTTGCCGGTATAACCTCCCATCTCGGAGCGCGCGCCTTTGACCGGCTCGATCTTGATGACCTCGGCCCCGTAGTCACCGAGAATCTGCGTGCAAAACGGCCCCGCCAGGTAGCGGGTAAGATCGACGACCGTGATTCCGGCGAGTGGGGCAACGTCCGGCATCGCGCTTGGCACCTCCTCATAACGATCGCGGGAACAATATCGCGGCAACAATATAGGATGACGCGGCAGGGGAAAACCGAAGCCCTCGGGGTGCTGCGCGTGACGGATGACAGCAGGGCGGCGCGGGTGTTAGCATCGGGCATCTCGACCCACGGAGGACGCTATCGTGGCGGTGATGCGCATCGGACACGTTTCGGTTCGAGTAACGGACATCGAAAAAGCCCGCGACCATTACTCCAATGTGATCGGGCTCATCGAAACCCATCGCGAAAGCGGCGGTACGACTTACTACAAGGCCTGGGACGAATGGGATCGCTACAGCGTGATCATCACGCCTTCGGACCACTCAGGCGCCAACTATATCGCGTACAAGGTAGAGCGAGACTCCGAACTCGACACGTTTGGAGACGCGATCGCGAAACGCGGCATCGAGGTCGAGCAACTCAAGCCCGGCGCGATCCCATTCGTGGGCCGCGCGATCCGCTTCACGCTGCCGAGCAGCCATCGGATGGTCTTGTTCGCGGAGAAGGAAGCGGTGGGCAGAAGTGTCGGCGTGGTCAATCCTGATCCATGGCCGGACGACGTCAAGGGCGCGGGCGCGATGCATCTGGACCACTGCCTGCTGATGGCCGAGATCGAGCCGTCTCAAGGCATCAACCGGGTCGCCGACACCTGCCGCTTCTTTACCGAAGTGCTCAACTTCCAACTGACCGAGCAGGTGATGGTTGGTCCGGGCAACAGTGTCCAGGCCGCCGCGTTTCTTTCCTGCACGAGCAAGCCGCACGACATCGCGTTCGTTGGCGGTCCGCGTCCAGGCTTTCATCACTTCGCTTTTTATCTCGATAACTGGAATGACGTCCTGCGCGCGGCCGACGTGTTGTCCAAGCATCGGGTCAAGATCGACATCGGGCCGACCCGCCACGGCATCACGCGCGGCGCGACGGTCTACTTCTTCGACCCCTCGGGTAATCGCAATGAGACCTTTGCCGGGCTGGGCTACTTCGTGACGCGCGACATGCCGACCATCACGTGGACCGAGGAGCACCTGGGCGCGGCAATTTTCTATCACGGACGCGAGATAAATCCCGACTTCACCAACGTCTACACCGAGGCAACCTGAGCGCAGCTTCGCCAAGCTTTCGCGTTGCTTTTCAGTTCGTCTCACCGAGTCGCCCGGAACCTGTGGGACGGTTCGGAGGTTTGTTAGTGGCGAGGACCTTATGAGGAGGAAGTCCGCGCCCGTGCACTTGAGGTTGATCGCCGTGATTGGTGCGATCACGTTCGCTCTGGGAGCCGGAACCCTCTTCGCCGGCGAGCGCGCGGCATTCTTGCAAAGCAGCGCCTCGTCTGAGGACACTCCGGTGGTGCTGGAGCTTTTCACCTCCGAGGGATGTTCGAGTTGCCCGCCTGCCGACGAATTGCTGAGCAGGCTCGGCGCGTTAACCACCGGCGTGATACCGCTCGCCTACCACGTCGATTATTGGGACAGCTTGGGATGGTCGGACCCGTTTTCCTCGAGTCAATGGACGATGCGCCAGGTTGAGTACGTTCGCGCGATGCAACTGAGCGGCTCGTATACGCCGCAAATCGTGATCAACGGCAGATGGCAATGCGTCGGCTCCGATCCAAACCGTATCGCCCGTGCGATCGCGACCGCCCGTGCGACGCCGCCGCCGGGCGTGGTCACGGTGCGCGCGACGCCGCCGGCCGCGGGCTCGCACAAGCTCAACGTCAGCGTGAGCGCGCACATCATACGCACGGCCGGGGACAAGTCGCTGATCGTGGTGGTCGCGATCTACGAGAACGGGCTGATGGCCAAGATCGACGGGGGCGAAAACAGGGGCCATCGGGTCAGGTACGACTACACAGTAAGAAAAATAATTCCGGCGTTCGAACTGCGCCCGACCGCCGGCTCCGCATTGGAGAACGAACTCAGCGTCGACCTCGATCCGTCATGGAAGCTCGACCATCTCGGCGTGGCGGCATTCATCCAGGACGAGACTTCGCTGGCGATCGACGGCGGTGTCGCGCAATATCCGATCGCCAAAACCAAAAACTGATCGCCTGAACACGTCGCGGCGGCGCGCGCCGCTATTCGACCGTCACCGATTTCGCCAGGTTGCGCGGCTGGTCGACGTCGGTGCCGCGATAGACCGCGATATGGTACGCGAGGAGCTGCAACGGCACAGTCGTGAGCACCGGCATCAGCATCCGATGCGTCGTCGGGACCTCGATTATCTCCCACGCGACCTCCTCGAGCTCGGGCGTGGGATGGTCGGTGATGGCAATGATACGGCCGTTGCGCGATTCGGCCTCGCGCAGGTTCGACAGCGTCTTTTCGTAAACGTTGTCGAACGGGATGATCACGACCACCGGCATCTCCTCGTCGATGAGTGCGATTGGCCCGTGCTTCATCTCGCCCGCCGAGTAGCCCTCGGCATGGATGTAGGAAATCTCCTTGAGCTTGAGCGCACCCTCCAGCGCGACCGGGTAGTTGATGCCGCGGCCGAGATAGAGGAAGTCGCGCGCCTTGCCATACTTGCGCGCCACGCGCTCGATCTGGCGCTCGCGCTTTTCCAGCACTTCCTTGATTTGCGCCGGGATCGCGAAGGCCGGCTGGAGCATCGCGTTGACTTCGCGTTCGCTGAGCCTGCCCAGGCGTGCGGCGAGATGGATCGCGAACAGATAGAAGGCTTCGATTTGCGTCAGGAAGCACTTGGTGGTGGTGACGCTTATTTCGGGGCCGCAGCGGGTATAGAGCTGCGCGTCGGCCTTGCGCGCGATCGAGGAATCGACGGTGTTGGTGATGGCGAGTAGATGGCATCCGCGCTGGCGCCCTTCTTCCAGCGCGGCCAGAGTGTCGGCGGTCTCGCCCGACTGCGACACCGCGATCATCATCGTGCGCGCGTCGATCGGCGGTTGGCGGTAGCGGAACTCGGCCGAGTAGTCGACCTCGGCCGGCACGCCGCAAAGCTCCTCAATCATGAATTTGCCGATGAGCGAGGCGATCCATGAGGCGCCCGCGCTGACCATCACGATTCGCCCGATCGCTTGCGGCCCGGCCGCCGGCAACAGCTCGCCCTCGAAGCGCACGGCGCTGGAACCGGCCGCCGCGCGTCCGCTCAGCGTATCGATCCAGGCCTGCGGCTGCTCGGCGATCTCCTTGCGCAAGTAGTGCTGGAAGCCGGCCTTGGTGGCGGCTACCGCGTCCCATTCGATAAGCCGCGGCGCGCGTTCGATCGCCACGCCGTCGAAAGTCATCAGGCGCACGCCATGCGCGGTGAGCTCGGCCAGTTCGCCGTCCTCGAGCACAAGAGTGCGGCGGGTGTGGCCGAGGATCGCCGGGATGTCGGAAGCGACGAAGTTTTCGCTGTCGCCCAGCCCGAGCACCAGCGGCGTCGCGGTCTTCGCGGCGACCAGCTTGTCGGGCTCGGTCTCGGAGAGCACCACGATCGAGAACGATCCGCGCAATTCGAGTACGGTCTGGCGCACCGCCTCGGTCAGCCCCAGGCCGGCGCGCACTCGTTCCTCGATGAGATGCGAGATCAGTTCGGTGTCGGTCTCGGAGCTAAGCTTGTGGCCGCGCCCGGTAAGCGTGGCGCGCAGTTCGACGTAGTTCTCGACGATGCCGTTATGAATTACCGCGACCGGACCGGCCTTGTGCGGATGGGCGTTGCCCTCCGAGGGGCGGCCGTGCGTGGCCCATCGCGTATGGCCGATTCCAATCGATCCCGTAAGCGGTGCGCCGTCGAGCGCGCGGCGCAGATTCTCGAGCTTGCCGACCGCGCGGCGGATTTCCATCCCGGCGCCGTTGATCGTCGCCACACCGGCCGAGTCGTAGCCGCGATACTCAAGCCGCGCGAGCGCGCCCAGCAAAATCGGCACCGCCTCAGACGAGCCCACGTATCCGATTATTCCGCACATCCAAGTTTCACCTTTCCCGGCCTACCCATAAGTTTGCCGGTCCGGGCGAGGCGGCGCCAGCGCTAATCCGAGCCCTTTCCGTCGGCGCGATCACCGTGGCGGCGGCGCCAATCGGCCGTCCATCCCGGCTTGATCTTCTGCGGATGATGCGAAACGCAGAGCGCGCCGTCGGGGACCTCGCGCAAAATCGTGGTCCCCGAGGCGACGTAGACGTCGTCGCCGACCTTAACCGGTGCGACCAATTGCGTGTCGCATCCGATCATACAGCGGCTGCCAATTCGCGTTAGATGCTTGTCGTAACCGTCATAGTTGACCGTGATCACGCCGCATCCGATGTTGGTCTCGCGGCCGATCACGGTGTCGCCCAAATAGCTCAGGTGGCTCGCCTTGGTGCCCTCGCCGAGCCGCGCCTTCTTGGTCTCGACGAAATTGCCGATACGGTTATGGCCTTCGAGGTCGGTACCGGCACGCAGGTTGGCGAAGGGACCGATTTCGCAATGCGGCCCGATACGGCATTCCTCGGCGCGCACACCGAGCTTCAGATGGCATCCGTCGCCGATCTCGACGTCGCGCAGATATGCCGTGCCCTCGATCCGCACGCCTGCGCCGACTTTGCTGCGGCCGAGAATCTGCACGTTGGGGCCGACGGTCGAGTCGCGCCCGATTTCGACCTGCTCGCCGATATACGCGGTCGCCGGATCGACGATCGTCACGCCCGCCTCCATCAACTTGCGATTAACCGCCGTCCTGATCTCCGCTTCCATCTCCGCCAACTCCTTGAGTGAATTTATTCCGGCGAACTCGGCCGCGTCGGGCGCGCACCAGGCCTGCACGGCAAGGCCGCTGCGCCGCGCGATCGACACCAGGTCGGTAAGATAGTATTCGCCCTGCGCATTGTTGGGGCGCAACTCCGCCAGCGCTGCGCGCAACACGGCCGCGCGCGCGAGGTACACGCCGGTGTTGACTTCGCGGATCGCAAGCTCGGCGGGCGTCGCGTCGCGCGCCTCCACGATCGCCGTCACCGCACCCGCGTGGTCGCGCACTACGCGCCCATACGCGCCCGCGCCGTCGAGTGTCACGCTGATGAACGATACGTCCGCCCCCGCGCGCCGATGCTCGGTGATGAACGCCTGCAACGTCGCCGGCCGGACCATTGGCATGTCGCCATAAAGGATCAGCACGTCGCCGTCGAAGCCCGGTGGGAAAGCCTCCAGGCCGCATCGCGCCGCGTCACCCGTGCCACGCTGCGCGGGCTGCGGCGCGGCCTCGACGCGCACTCCCGGCACGTCAGCGCGCGCGGCTGCCGCGACCGCCTCGCCCTGATGGCCGACCACAACGACCAGCGGCGCGGGCGCAAGCGGCACGAGCGAGCGAATCACGCGAGCGACCATCGGCTCGCCGCCAAGCTCGTGCAGCACCTTGGCGCGCGCCGAGCGCATCCGGGTGCCAAGCCCGGCGGCCAGGACGATCGCCCCCGATGCTGTCGTCATGTTTTTTTCTTCTTGAACAGCGCGTCGAGCCGCTCACGCGCCGCGCGCTCCGGCGACGGCCGGGACGATGCCGGCTGAGATGATGCGGCAGCGGCGCCGGCATTGGGCGCGAAGTACTCGCAGAAATTCGAGCGCTCCTTGTCCACCACCCGCTCAGCCATCGTCTCGCGGCACTGATTGTTGTAAGCCGGATCGTAGAGCGAGCAATTGCGGCATACGTGCAGCGGCCGATCGCATTGTGGACAATGCGCGTGGAACCCGACGCGCTCGATCGTCTCGACCTGATGGCCGCACTTCCAGCAGTTCATCGCAGGGAGTTCACGGTACGTCTTCGCGCGATACCATAAGCGGCGCGCCGACCGTGCTTTTGCGCGTTGCGCCCGCTTGATAGCATAGCCTTTGGATTAGACCCGAGTCGATGCAGGCGGAAATAGAGTCATTCGCGGCTGCGCTGGGCAAAGCCTCGCGCGCGGCCGACAATACGGTATCGAACTATCGCCGGGACTTGTGCGATTTTCGCCGCTTTCTGCTCGAGCGCGGGACCGCGCCTGCCTCAGGTGGCGAGGAAATCGACCCCGACGCGATCACCACGGATCATATTCGCAGTTATCTTTCCGAAGCGATGAGAACGCTAAGCCGCGCCACCGTCCAGCGCCGCCTGTTCGCGATCAAGGCGTTCTTTCGCTGGCGAGAAACGATGGCATCGCCGGCGAGTCCAGCAAGCCCGGCGCGCGCCCTGCGGTCGCCGCGCACTCAGCGCCGCCTGCCGGCGATTTTGCCCGAGGACGACGTGCGCCGGCTGATCGAAGCCGATAGCGAAGACGGGGGGCCGGCCGCTTTGCGCGACCGCGCGATCCTCGAAACGCTCTACTCCTCGGGTCTGCGCGTGAGCGAGTTGGTCGGCCTTAACTGGCGCGACCTCGACGACGAGGTCGGGATGGTGCTGGTGCGCTCGGGCAAGGGCAATAAGGATCGGATGGTGCCGATCGGCGAACCGGCGCTCGACGCGCTCAAGGCGTGGCGGCGCGCGATGCCTAAGGCGTGGGAACTCGACGGCCCGGTGATCACCAACCTGCGCGGCGGGCGGCTGACGACGCGTGCGGTCGAAAATATCCTGGCCCAGCGTATCGTGGCGGCGGGACTGGGTTCGTCGATCACGCCGCACGGGCTCCGCCACTGCTTCGCGACGCACATGCTCAACGCCGGAGCCGACCTGCGCTCGATCCAGGAGATGCTCGGCCATGCGAGCCTCGCCACCACGCAGCGTTACACTCACGTCAGTGTCAAGCATCTCAAAGAGGTTTACCGCCGTGCCCATCCGCGCGCCTGAGCCCGACACCTTAATCCGCGGGACGACGATCCTGTGCGTGCGCAACGCCGGCCACGTGGTGGTCGCGGGCGACGGCCAGGTCAGCGTCGGCCAAACCATCATGAAACACGGGGCGCGCAAGGTGCGCCGATTGCACGACGACAAGGTGCTGTCGGGCTTCGCCGGCTCGACCGCCGACGCGTTGACGCTGTTTGAAAAATTCGAAGGCAAGTTGCAGGAGTTCAACGGCAACCTGCGCCGGGCGGCGGTCGAGATGGCCAAGGACTGGCGCACCGACCGCGTGCTGCGCCGTCTGGAGGCGATGCTGATTGTGGCCGACCGCGAAAGCTCGCTCCTGATCTCGGGGCTGGGCGACGTGATCGAGCCGGACGACGGGATCCTGGCGATCGGGTCGGGCGGCAACTACGCGCTGGCCGCGGCGCGCGCGCTGGTGCGCCATGCTCCAACGATGAGCGCGCGCGAGATTGCGGAGAGCGCGATGCGGGTGGCGGCGGAGATCTGCGTATACACCAACGATCGGTTTATAATTGAGGAATTGTAGAGCCGGCGCCCCGGCGCACGCCTGTCGGAGAGAGGCGCGCGGAGAAGGCGGCGCTATCAGTTAATGAAGGAACGATGGCAAGTCCGTACGTGATGACTCCGCGCGAGATCGTCTCGGAGCTCGACCGCTATATCGTGGGGCAGCACGACGCCAAGCGCGCCGTGGCGATCGCGTTGCGCAATCGATGGCGCCGGCAAAACGTCGCGCCCGAACTACGCGACGAAATCGCGCCCAAGAATATCCTGATGATCGGCCCGACCGGGGTCGGCAAAACCGAGATCGCACGCCGCCTCGCGCGCCTGGCCCAGGCCCCGTTCGTCAAGGTCGAGGCCTCGCGCTATACCGAGGTCGGCTACGTCGGCCGCGACGTCGAATCGATGATCCGCGACCTGGCCGAAATCGCGGTCAAGATGGTGCGCGAGGAGGAACGCGCGCGGGTCGCGATCCAGGCCCGCGACGCCGCCGAGGAGCGCCTGCTCGACATCCTCTATCCGCCGCCTACCAAGGTCCGTCGCCCGGTCGGACTCGCGCCTGACGCAGCCGCAGAGGGCGATTCGCACGCCGACACGCGCGAGAAGCTGCGCAAGCTGCTGCGCCAGGGCCATCTGGACGATCGCGAGGTCGAAGTCGAAATCAGCGCGCAGTCCACCCCGATGGTCGAGGTGCTCGCGCCTCAGGGCATGGAGGAGATGGGCGCGAACATGCGCGAGCTGCTGGGCCAGTTCATGCCTAAGAAGTCCAAGCGGCAGAAGGTCAAGGTGCCGCAGGCGCTTGAGCTGCTCACCCAGGAGGAAGCCGCGCGACTGGTCGACATGGAAAAGGTCGCACACGAGGCGATCAACCGCGCCGAGCAATCAGGGATCGTCTTTATCGACGAGATTGACAAGATTGCCGGTCGCGAAGCCGCTCACGGCCCCGATGTCTCGCGCGAGGGCGTGCAGCGCGACCTGCTGCCGATCGTCGAGGGCTCGACCGTCAACACCAAGTACGGCGCGGTGCGCACCGACCATATCCTGTTCGTCGCCTCCGGCGCGTTCCACACTTCCAAGCCCTCCGACCTGATTCCGGAGTTCCAGGGCCGCTTTCCGATTCGCGTGGAGCTGCGCGCGCTCACCCGCGAGGACTTCATCCGGATCCTGACCGAGCCCGAGAATGCGCTGACTCGCCAGTACGTCGCGCTGATGGAGACCGAGAACGTGCATCTGACGTTCACCGGCGACGCGGTCGCGGCGCTGGCCGAGATCGCAGCCGAAGTAAACTCGCGCTCGGAAAATATCGGCGCGCGCCGGCTCCATACGGTGCTCGAACGCCTGCTCGAGGAGCTGTCGTTCAGCGCACCCGAGCTCACAGAGCGCACGGTCACGGTCGACAGCGAGTACGTTCATCGGCGGCTCGACCCGATCGTCAAAAACGAGGACCTGTCGCGCTACATTTTGTAGCGGCCCGGTTAGCACTGTTTAGGATGCAGGATCCAAACACGATTGCGTCGGTACTGGTCGAGGCGCTGCCCTATATCCAGCGCTTTCACGGCAAGACCTTCGTTATCAAGTACGGCGGCCACGCGATGGAGTCGGCTGACTTGCGCGAGAGCTTCGCCCAGGACGTGGTGCTGCTGAAGGCGGTCGGGATGAACCCGGTGGTGGTGCACGGCGGCGGCCCGCAAATCAACCAGCTCATCGAGCGCTTGGGGCTAAAGTCGAGCTTCGTGCGCGGGATGCGGGTGACCGACGAGCCGACGATGGAAGCGGTTGAGATGGTGCTGCAGCGGCTTAACAAGGACATCGTCGCGCTGCTCTCGCGCCATGGCTGCCGCGCGGTTGGGCTCTCTGGCAAGGATGGCGACCTGATCGTCGCGCGCAGGCTCGAAATGACCCTCAACGACGAAGCCGGCGTGCCGTCCAAGGTCGATATCGGACTGGTGGGCGAAGTCGCCGAGGTAAATCCCGAGGTGCTGCGCACGCTCGAGACCGCCGGCTTCATCCCCGTGATCGCACCGGTCGGCCATGGCCGCGACGGCCTGACCTACAATATCAACGCCGACGTCGCCGCCGGCGACCTCGCCGCCGCGCTCGGCGCGGAAAAGCTCATATTGCTGACGGACGTCGAAGGCGTGAAGCGTAAGGACGGCAAGCTCATCCCGACGCTCACCGTCGGCGAGGCGAAAAAACAGATCGCGGCAGGCGCGATTAGCGACGGGATGATCCCGAAGGTCGAGTGCTGTATCGCAGCGCTCAAGGGCGGCGTCGGCAAGACCCACGTGGTTGACGGACGCACCCCCCACGCGATCCTGCTCGAGATTTTCACCGAAGCCGGCGTGGGCACCGAGGTCGTTGCGGGCTCTTAGACCGCGACGGCGCGAGCAGGCGCTCCGCGTCGCAAGAAGGCCGAACCGCCGGGGCGAGCATTCCGCGCCGCCCTGTGGCATACAGCTTAGGCGGCCTGCCGAGTTCCGCGTCCCCCTGCTCGAGAGCAAGCGGCTGGACGCGGAGTGGCCGGTTTGCCACATAGCCAGGAGATCCAGGAAGAACTACGATGAACAACGCTGAGATCGTCGCCCTCGCCCATCAAAATTTGATCAACACGTACGGCTGCGTGCCGCTCGCCTTCGTGCGCGGCACCGGCGCCTATCTCTATGACGCCGACGGCAACCGCTACCTGGATTTTTTCTGCGGCCTCGCCGTGACTTCACTGGGGCACGGCCATCCCCGCGTGGTGCGCGCGATCAAGGAGCAGGCCGAGAAGCTCACGCACGTCTCCAACGTTTTTCACACTGAGCCGATGGCGCGGCTGGCGGCGCGCCTGTGTGGCCATTTCGGCGACGGGCGGGTGTTCTTCTGCAACTCGGGCGCCGAAGCCAACGAGGCCGCGCTCAAGCTGGCGCGGCGCTGGGGCCACGACCGCGGCGCCGGCCGCTTCGAGATCGTCTCGACGCTCGGCTCCTTCCACGGCCGCACCTTTGGCACGCTGAGCGCGACCGGCCAGGAAAAATATCACATCGGCTTCCAGCCGCTGGTGCCGGGCTTCCGCATGGTTCCCTATGATGACGTCGAAGCGCTGGACAAGGCGGTCCACGACGAAACGATCGCGATTATGCTGGAGCCGATCCAGGGCGAAGGCGGCGTGGTCACGCCGCGCCTCGACTACCTCAAGCGGGTGCGCGATCTCTGCGACCGGCGCAAAATTCTGCTCATCCTCGACGAAGTGCAAACCGGCATGGGGCGCACGGGCAAGCTTTTCGCGTGGCAGCACGTCGCGGTCAAGCCGGACATCATGACGCTCGCCAAGGCGCTCGGCGGCGGCTTGCCGATCGGCGCGATGATCGCCAAGAGCGAAATCGCCCAGAGCCTAACGCCGGGCAGCCACGGCTCGACCTTCGGCGGCAATCCGGTCTCCTGCGCCGCGGCGCTGGGCGTGCTCGACGCGCTCGAGCACGACGGAGCGATGGAGAACGCGACCAGCGTCGGCGGCTACATGCTCGAACGCCTGCGCACGTTCGCCAAGGGCTGCGCGCGGGTTTCCGAAGTGCGCGGGCTGGGCATGATGATCGGTATCGTGCTGCACGGCGAGGCCAAGAGCGCGGCCGACGCCTGCCTGCGCGAGCGGCTGCTGGTCAACGCCACGGCTGAGAACGTGCTGCGGCTTTTGCCGCCGCTCACGCTGACGCGCGACGAGGCCGACGCCGGGCTCAAGATAATCGAGCGCGCGCTTTCCGCCGCGCCGGCGGCCGCATCGGCCTCTACACCAACCGCTACACGATGACGAAGGGCGGGGCACAGCGCCGGCCCGCGCATCCCACGAGTGCGGCGCGCAAACGGCGCCGGCCGAGCGCCAAGCGCGACTTTCTTGACCTGGGCTCGCTCAGCGCCGATGAGCTGGCGCGGCTGCTCGGGCTGGCGGCGCGCCTGAAGGCCGAGCTCCGCGCGGGCCTGGAGCATCCGTACCTGCGCGGCCGTACGCTCGCGATGATCTTTCAGAAGCCCTCGCTGCGCACGCGCTTAACCTTCGAGACCGGAATGGCGCAGCTTGGCGGCCACGCCATCTACCTCGCGCCGCAGGATATAGGGATCGGCGAGCGCGAGTCGGTCAAGGACGTGGCGCGCAATCTCTCGCGCTGGGTCGACCTCATCATGATTCGCACTTTCGCTCACGAGATCTGTGTCGAACTGGCTCTGGAAGCCACCGTGCCGGTTATCAACGGACTCACCGACCTGCTGCATCCCTGCCAGTTGCTGGCCGACCTGCTGACCCTGCGCGAGCGTTTCGGCGATCTGAGCAAGCTGCGAGTCGCCTACGTCGGCGACGGCTTCAACCTGGCGCAGAGTTGGATCGAGGCGGCTGCGCTCGCGCGTTTCGAGTTGCGACTCGGATGCCCGCAGGGATATAAACCGCAGCGCGAGTTCGTCGAGCGGATGCGCCACGATAAATTTGGCATCCTTACGCACGATCCGGTCGAGGCGGTGCGCGGAGCCGACGTCGTATATACCGATACCTGGACTTCGATGGGCCACGAGAAGGAGGCGGCAGAGCGCCGGCGTGACTTCAAGGCCTTTCAGGTCAACCGCGAACTGCTCGACCACGCGCGCCGCGGCGCGGTCGTGATGCACTGTCTGCCGGCCCATCGAGGTGAGGAAATCACAGACGAAGTTCTCGACGGTCCGCGCTCGCTGGTGCTCGATCAGGCTGAAAATCGCCTCCACGCGCAAAAGGCTGTGATGGTATGGCTGCTGCGCCCGGCGATAATCGGCACCACCGATGCGTCCGGCACTACTTAAGGCGCGGGCGCGAATGCCTTAAGATGTCGGGGTGGCGACCACCGAAATAAAAAAACTGGTGCTCGCATACTCGGGCGGGCTCGACACGTCGGTCATCCTGCGCTGGGTGCGCGACTTTTACGGCTGCGAAGTGGTGGCATACTGCGCCGACGTCGGCCAGGCGGAAGAAACCGCGGGGCTCGAGCAGAAGGCGCTAGGGACGGGCGCGAGCAAGCTTTACCTCGAAGACCTGCGCGAAGAGTTCGCGCGCGACTTCGTCTTTCCGATGATGCGCGCCAACGCCGTTTATGAGAGCTACTACCTGCTCGGCACTTCGATCGCGCGCCCGGTGATAGCGAAGCGCCAGGTTGAAATCGCACACGCCGAGGGTGCCGACGCGGTTGGCCACGGAGCGACCGGCAAAGGCAACGACCAGGTGCGCTTCGAGTTCACGTTCGCGCGCCTCGCGCCGGAGTTGAAGGTGGTAGCCCCGTGGCGCCATCCGCAATGGCCGTTTCGCGGACGCGCCGATATGCTCGCATACGCGGCCGAGAAAAAAATCCCGGTGCCGGTCACCGCCGAAAAGCCCTATTCGATGGACCGCAACCTGGTCCACGTGAGCTACGAGGGCGGCATCCTCGAAGATCCGTGGCGCGAGCCGTACGACGATATGTTCCGGCTCACCGTTTCGCCGCAAAGCGCGCCCGACGCGCCCGAGTACGTCGAGGTTGAATACGCGGGCGGCGATCCGGTGGCGATCAACGGCAAGCGATTTTCTCCGGCCGCGCTGATCGAGCGCGCCAACGCGATCGCCGGACGTCACGGCGTCGGCCGCGTCGACCTGGTCGAAAACCGCTACGTCGGGATCAAATCGCGCGGCGTGTACGAGAGCCCGGGCGCGACGATGCTCCTGCACGCTCATCGCGCGGTCGAGCAGCTCGCGCTCGACCGCGAGACCCTGCATCTGCGCGACTCACTCGTCCCGCGCTACGCCGAGATGGTGTACAACGGGCAGTGGTTCGCGCCCGAGCGCGACGCGATGCAGGCTCTGGTCGATCGCGCGCAGCAGAGCGTGACCGGCGTCGCGCGCCTGAAGCTCTTCAAGGGCGGCGTTTCGATCGCCGGGCGCAAGTCACCCAATTCGCTCTACGAGTCGTCGCTCGCGAGCTTCGACGAGGCCGGCGGTTACCAGCAGGCCGACGCCGATGGTTTCATCCGGCTCAACTCGATGCGCCTGCGCGCGCTCGCGCGGCTGGGCCGTCCCAAACCCGAGGACAGCCGTTAGCCGGTACGCTGCGCCATGGGCAAAGTGATCCAATTCAGGCCCTCGCGTCCGACGCCGCGGCTGGTGCCGCGTCCGGGACAGAAATGCCCCAAGTGCAATCACAAGATGGACGTTCACATCACCCATCCCAACGGCGTGACGAGTTGCGCGGCGCGCGGATGCTTCTGCCGCATCGCCGCCCCGCGCTGACCCGGAAGACCTTTACCCGGGTGAGATTCACTCTTCTATCTGCCGGCGCGTCTCTCCAACTGTCTGCGGTCTAATCGATGATTTGGCTTGCACTACGGATGTCCCTTCACAATCGGACCCGGCTGGCGGTGACGCTGGTTGGAGTCATCTTCTCCTCTTATTTGACCCTAACCGAGGTCGCTCTCTATATCGGGATGATGAAAAACGCCACGGCGGTGATTCGCCACGCCGGCGCGGATCTTTGGGTCACATCCAGAGGTATACGAAACTTCGACTTCGCCAAGTTGTTCCCGGAAGATCGCGTGAAGCAGGTACTGGCGCTGCCGGATGTGCTTTGGGCACGACCGATCATGCTGACGTGGGGTTTTCTGAAATTAGCCGACGGAGCCCAGGAGCAAGTTGAAATTGTCGGATACGATCCGCTTAGTCTGGTCGGCGCTCCCTGGAAAATGGCCAAGGGTAGCGCTCGCGACGTCCGGGGCGGTCCTTTCATCATTCTCGACGAGAGCGCCGCGCGGCATGTTGGCGATGTGCGGATTGGAAGCTCCTGGGAGTTGAACGACACTCCGGTCCGGTTGGTCGGTATATCGCGCTCGGCAAAGACGTTCACTACGGCACCGATCGTGTTTACTTCATACTCGTTTTCGCAGGAGGTATCGAGCGATGTAGTGTGGCGCAACAGCACCTCTTTTCTTGCCGTCAAATTGCGGCCTTCGGCTGACATCGCCCGAGTTGCTAGTACTCTCCGTGAAGAATTGAAAGACAACGCTGTCCTGTCCACCAATGACTTTGTCAAGCTGACGGTATTTTACTGGACAGCCGAAACTGGAATAGGCGCGGCGTTGTGCCTGACTGCTTTGCTAGGCTTGATAGTCGGCGCTGGAGTCATCGGCCAAACAGTTTTTGCCAATACGATGGAACACACCGCGGAACTTGCCACGCTGAAAGCGATCGGAGCATCGAACGTGGATCTGGATACCATTATTTTTGCGCAAGCGGTGCTGGACGCTGGCGCTGGTTACGGCATTGCCGCCGCGCTCGCTATCCTTACTAAGCCGGCGCTCGAGCAGACCGGAGTGTCGCTCGCCCTCGGCGTGCCTCTCATTTGCGGCTTGCTGGTTCTGATATTAGGGATCAGCGTCGCGGCGGCGTATCTTTCGATCCGACGGGTGCGCCGACTCGACCCGGCGATTGTTTTCCGGAGCTAGGATGAGCGGACGCCTGGAAGCTCTTGACGTCTCGAAGACCTACCAACGGGGGTCAATTGCGGTTCCGGCGGTTCGATCGGTATCCATGGCGGTTGACAAAGGACAAATCGTACTCGTGATGGGACCTTCAGGCTCCGGAAAGACTACCCTGCTCTCAATCCTCGGCTGTATTCTTCGACCAACCTCCGGCTCCATATATCTGGATGGAACGGCACTCAGCGAATTACCCGAATCCCGATTACCCGCGATACGCAGATCGCGCTTCGGGTTTGTCTTCCAGACTTTTCACCTCTTCCCCTTCCTGACGGCGCTCGAAAATGTGGAGATCGCGATGCGCTTGCAAAGAGTTCCTCGCAGCGTCAGCAAGCCGCAGGCGATGGATTTGTTAATGCGATGCGGTTTGGAACAGCGGGCCACGTTCTATCCCGAAGATTTGAGCGGAGGCGAAAAGCAACGCGTTGCTTTCGCCCGCGCGCTAGCCGGGAACCCTCAGTTCGTGTTGGCGGATGAACCCACGGCCAATCTCGACTCCGCGACCGGTGAAGAGGTATTCAACATGCTGCGCCAGTGCGCAAAAGAACTGAACAAGGGAGTAGTGATGGTTACGCACGATCCGAAAGCGCAGCGTTTCGCCGATCGAGTCTTTAGTATGACTGACGGCCGAATCAGCGCGTCGGCCTGAGCAAAAACGGCTGCGTCCTCGAGTTACCTTGGAGCCGTTTCGAATCGTAGTCCATTCTGATCCTTCTGTGACCCTTCGAATTTGCAATACACCGGGAGCGATCCTGATCGCACTCGCGCTCTTGCAACCGCTGCGCGCGCTCGCCGCGCCCGATCCGTTGGCCGAGACGAAAACTGCCATCAATCAGGTGGTCGCACTATTGAAAGACCGATCGCTCGAATCGAATCCGGCCACTCGGCGCCAGCGGCTGGACGATGCGGTCGACACGCATTTCGATTTCGCGATGATGGCGCGTGCCGCCCTCGGCGTCCACTGGAATGAACTATCCGAGCAGCAGCGCAAGGATTTCGTCGAGTTGTTCACGCATCTGTTTCAGGTTTCGTATGTCACACGGGTCGAGAGCTATTTCGTCCAGCCCATCGTGTTCGTTAAGGAGTCGATCGAGGGCACCGATTACGCGCAGGTAGATACCAACATTCTCAACCCGGCCGGGCAGGATCCGACCAGTCTTAATTACAGGTTGAAGTTCGAGAACGGCCGCTGGCTGGTATACGACGTCATTGTCGACAACATCAGTATGGTAACGAACTATCGCAACCAGTTTGCCCGCGCGCTGGACAACGCAGGCGTCGATTCCCTGATGGACCATATGCGGTCCAAGCAGAAAGACCTTGATGCCAGACACGCGGAATAGCCCGGTGTTGTAGTCGTCCTAAAACCGGATTCGCCACGACGTTGTATGAGCCGAAAAGCTGAAGCATCTTCAGTTAAGGCGAGGCGCGTCTGAACTTCGCCTCGGCGTGCTGTCTGCCGTGCCGGCCGGGACCCACGTCACCTACCCTTGCGTTTTGACATCAACGTAGACCGTGTCGGCGCAGCGGAAGATTAGAAGGCTCGGGTTCTTCAGGTGGCCTGCTCCCCGATGCCCGTCAGATCATAGATAGAGTCTTTGGTTGTTTTCCCCGTCCTGGGGCGGAATCAATTTCTCCATTTTTAGCTGCGCGAACTCGACTGGCGTCAGAGCGCCGAGG
>Ga0073928_10000189_pt1 | contig 148166 bp, 136 predicted proteins | sample PaiPotPPA55metaG_FD_76969 | JGI IMG/M metagenome (GOLD analysis project Ga0073928, IMG submission 76969) | Iron sulfur acid spring bacterial and archeal communities from Banff, Canada, to study Microbial Dark Matter (Phase II) - Paint Pots PPA... ... | reverse complement strand
GGTTACGCAACTGGATGTCGGTGTACCGGTGCAGTTCGGTGTCGTCAACGAGGTTGTAATCGTTGAGCTCTCGAGAAAACCATCGGTCAAACCGACGCCAAAGAACAGCCGGTCCGTCGTGCCATTGTAAAACTCAGTCAATGGGGAGCATTCGTCCCCTTTTGTTGTGTTTACAACAAACTTGGATGAACCCGTGCTCGTGATAATGTGGCTGGCATTAAACGGGAAGAAATACATCTGGGGATTCGACGGTACGCCTCCGTTATTCACGAATCCACATGCGATCATATGACCTGATGCGGAGCCGTTCACCCAGAATGCGTTATCGAACGCCCCCGAATGCACGTTTTTCCCTGTGCAGTTTCCGGTTCCGCTCGCCGATCCCAAATCCACAGTGTTTGCCGTGGTAGGCGCGCCGGTCGCGAAGTTCGCCGGAAGCTGAGTGATTGCCCCGCCGATTCCATTCACTTGGCTGCATCCAGTAAACGCGAAGACCTGATCGGTTGCGGAATTGGCGGGATCCGTGACCGCGATCGGCGGATCGACAATTCCCGTCCCACTGCCATGAGTCGCCCACCCAACCGTCTGCCGCGCGGCGTAGGTCTTGACCGGACTGGTAAGTTTGACGGAATACAGATAACCCTCGCCGTCCCCGAGAAAAATCAAACCGGCAGTGTCATCCACGACCGGAGCCGTCAGAATCTTAATCGTTTGGTTCGAGACCGTGACCGGCCAGTTGCTCGGATCGTTCACCAGTACCGGCTGGCCGCCTCCGAATACCGGCGAGATTTTATATAACAAGCCATTGTCAGCGCCGACGTATGCCGTGTCCGTGCTGTAATCCACCCAAGGCGAGGAGTTCGAATTGGTCGCGGTACTTTCGATGGTTAACGTGGTCATACAACCAGGGGTTGTGGGCCGGGTACACGAAGTCGGAGTCTGCGGACTCAAAACCGTTCCTACGTGCGACGGCGGCGCGGGAATCGGATTCGGCAGGACTATCACGTGAAAATAAGAAGCCCCGGCTGTGCTCTCCACAAATGCCACCTTCGTTCCATCGATAGAAAGCGCCGGCGACGTCTTAATCTGTCCCCCGGTCTGCGTGACCGTATTGTAGGCGAATGCCACCCAAGGCGATCCGCTATTACACTGCGGAATCGCTCCCGTGTACAGGTTATTAATCCCTACCAGGTTGGCTTGGGTCCCTGAGTTCACGGTCAATCCAAGCACAACGTAATCAGAGTTGCAATTTTGCGTCGCCACGTCAAACCGGTATTTCGCCGGAAATTGGTTCTGTGGCACGTAGCCATTCTCTAGTGAAACGGCCCAGTCGATCTTCATTTGGGGATGCCGGCGAGGTATTGGGAGGCGAAGATTTTCCCCAGCAACTTGACGCATCACCATGTTGTAAACGTGACGCGGCTCGTGGTCTCCAGCCGCCAGGACGTCCTCAGCTCGCATGCCAGGCATTAATAGGTGTCGCGAACTCCAGTCCTGGGGATACCCCAAGTGCGACTGTTCGAACCCTCCGGCCCCCGAAGAGGCTCCTTTTTCTGTGGCCTGACCCCAAAGCGGAAGGCCTAGCAGGAGCAACCCAGCCGCCATAAACAACTCGCGGACTTTCTGACGTCGAATCACGTTGTTGCTCAATTTCTCACCCATGATGCCGATCCTCAACCACATTAATTCTCGCTTACTTCTTGGAATCCTGAAGGTACCTTTCGTAACCAAAAAGTTGACCCGATTCCCACCTTGGTTATCAAGGGGCACGACCCTCGATCCGACCTGAATCCCACCAAAGGTCGCCCCTCCCCTTTACCATTCCGATCAACTCACATTGGTAAGGCTCTATTGTGCGACAGTACCGGGATTCGATGACTCAGGAGAGGCATTGGATCTGAATCAGTGGGCTTGCGTGAATTGATCCCGTCCGAAGGAGCATATTCGCCGAAGGGATACCAGTTCGCTGGAAAGACTTCTCGCAATCGGCGGTCGACGGTCCGCGCATGTTGCCCTCCATAAAGGCCAAGCCGGGACATCGCGTACATGTTCCCACGTGGGAGCAGGTCGAGCAAGTGGGAAGATCTTTGGCGCGAATGGACCGGACTTCGTTCAACTGCGGAGAATGACGCCAGATGTCGAGGAATTTCTGGCGGCGCAGGTTGCCGCTCGGCAGCGGGAATTGCACGCAAGGAAACACATCGCCATAAGGAGAAATGTAGCAGGCGGTGTGGCCGGCGCTGCACGGGTGGCCCTCCATGATGTCTTCGCCCGCTGGGGGCGGAGGAGCGCAGAATTCTTCCACGTTGCCCACCAGGTCCGGGTTGTGGAAAACCTGCTTGAGGGCAGAGCCTGGAATGCGCAAGGCGAGAATGGATCTGTCACCATCCATTTTTGGCGTGATGGTTGGGTCGAGCGTGTAGTGCGCCCCCAACTCTTTGGCTAAGGCGATCACGCCCGCCTGGTCGGAAAAATTTCCAGCCATGAGAACGTTGGCGATGGTGACCTTCAGGCCCTGTGACTTCAAGAATCGAATGGCCCGGATGGTTCGCTTGAGTGACCCCGGCAACTTCGTAATCGCATCGTGAACTTCGGGGAGATGCGAGTAAACGCTGATCTGTATCTGCTCGACGCCCAGCTCGCGAAATCTCGCAGCTTCCTTCTGGTGGATCATCACTCCGTTGGTCTTAATCTTTACGTTGAACCGCAATTGCCGCGCCCGTTCCACAATTTCAAAAAAGTCACGGCGCATGAGAACTTCGCCTCCGCTGAGCGAAAGAAAAAAGACCCCGGCATCGGCAAGCTGCTCTAGCACATCGGTGACTTCTGCCGTCGTCATCTCGCCATGATCGTCGTGATCGAGATAGCAATGAACGCAGCGCTCATTGCAGCGGTAGGTTACATCCAGGTGAACGCTGATCGGTACACCCAACTTCAGAGCTTTTTCATTCATCTCCGCCAGAAGACTCATCGGCTCACCTGTGCAGCGGGAAACTCTATAAGGGGTTTATCCGATACCAGCAGAATGCAGTACTGTGAGAGTTCATCAACGAAGCGCTCGGCGTCGCGGTGCGCTTGTTCCTGATTGACGTCGAATTCCTGGCAGATCTTGCCGTCGACGATTTCTGACAGCGGCGTCAACCCATCCGCTGCTTGCCAAATCGCAGAAGCAACTTCATTGAGCATAAAAAAAGTCGAATCTGCCGACATGATCATCATTTCGCTGCCCAGGAGACGCGCGGCAAGAGCTGAGCTTCGCGCAATGTATTTTTCCGCCAATATTTTTCTCCGGTACCTAACGTATTATGTCCCAAACCCGCTGATCGGGGACGAATACTAATCGACGAATGGGAACCAAACTAACAAACTCGCACGCAGCCTGGAAAACTGCTTCCACAAGCCCGGGGTCATCGGCGAAGAACAAGATGTTTCTCAAGAGTCTCTGCACGGCGTCCGTGGCGCCTATCGGTTCGATCCTGTTCTCGAGGCCTTTCTCGAGCAGAAAGACTGTGCTAAGTGGGGCGGATTGGTTTTCGCCAACTCGTGCCAACTCCCCAGCAAAAGGCGTTCCACAGGCTACATAGCGATTCCCTTCCCGCCGCACACAGGAGATTTCATCGGTGAGTAGCGTCACATCCGGCGGCGCGAGGCGGGAAATCGTGGTCTTGCCCGCACCAGAAACTCCGGAAAACAGAAAAGCTTTTCCCCCGCGAATCGCACTGGCGGCATGAACCAGGAAACCGCCTTGCTTGGCCAGGGCAAGGCTGTGGACGATACGCAAGACGCAATCGATAGCGTACGGACTACAGGCTTGACGGATGTGACCGTAGCTAGTCTTCGGATTCCAGCGTGCTCGGAAGTCGCCCCTCGTCAGCAACCATTCGCCCGCATCCATTCTGACCTCCAGTCCATGATCGACTGCGGAGCAGTCCGATGGCTCGAAAAGGTCGATCTCGAACTCAAGGTTCGAGTTCCGCGAATTCCCGACGAAACCCGCGTAGCGATTCTCGATGAGGCGGCGAAATGAGGAATCGAGCGTGCGCACCGCAATCGTCATGCCGCCAATCTCGATCGATACAGCGTCGGTCGCGGCGGTCGGGATGGCAGTGGTCATGGACGAGGAGATATAGGAATGTCAGAAATCATCCACACTAAACCGAAGAGTCTGCAGAAAAATTGTCCGACGCGCGTCGCGCTTGACTGTAAGCTCGCCGCATGAAGATGCAGCATGAAATTGCGGAACCTGGCGCAGTGACAGAGCACCCAGGCCAGACCGGATTGAAACACCGAGGCTCGACGCTTCGGAGCGAAACTGCGATTGTTGCGGCGAATACGGGTCACTCGGCCTAGCAACTGGGAACCAGTAGCAGGGGGATCGTTATGGGACATTGCGTCGCCCTTCATGATCAACAAAAGGCAATCCTGAACTAGTCGCCGTTCGACCAACCGGTGAACAAAGAATCGGTTGTCACGCAGAACCAACAGGATGTCTCCAACAACAGCCTCGTCGTCCGCTACGCTTTGAATCGTGACAAGATCGCCTGGCCAGACCGAGGGAAGCATGCTCGCTCCCCGCGCTTTGAGGTGAAGGGTGCCGTGGCCACGAAGCAGTTCGGCCGCAAGACCAAGTTTCGTCTCACCCGGAGCTTCCAGCATGTATGGCATTGGGTATCAGCAAACTAAGAAGTATGCTTGTTAAATCTGCACTGAAGTTCGGTTGCGTTTACTTTGCCGCACGATAACGCCATCGTTTCGAAAACGCATTCGTGCCTGAACGCGGGTTGCTGATAAAGCTTCTTCGCCGCGTGTCTAGTTTGATCTGCTTTCTTATCGTGCCCTTGGTCATTTTTCTCAGCCATAGGAAGCAGGTGAAGCCTCGAAATCGAACCCGTGCAACAACTAAAACGCTGTAATCCTCGTGAGCCTAGCACAAGTCAGGTAGAGAATTGGTTTACTTTCTAGGCGCTCCTAGCTTTTACCGCTGTAATCGGAGGCCTGACGCACTAAGGCAAATGTCGCGCACCAAACAAACCGGCGGTCCGAGAACGCTCAGGGCTCCAGTCTGACATTCCATACTTCCTCAAGGCTGATCTGCGGATTGACAATCTACTATCCGATCCACGCTTTCAGGACCTGCTCCATCGTGTGGGACTGCCGCAGTGACGATGACGCGACCTGCACGTCTGTGCAGTGCTGAGCGGGCGCGTTGGGGAGTACGGCAAAAAACTGGATGTTGAAAACGGAACTGGTAAACGTTGGGACGTCACGCGCAATTGTTCGGGAAACTGCGAGAAGTGAGGAAACCGACGGACATTACGGTGATGCCGCTGATGACTACGCAATGCTCAGCGACAAGGATGCAGCGTTCGCGGCGTTAGAAAAAGCATCTCCCAACCGAAGCGGAGTCTTTATAATTAAGTCCGACCCGAAACTCGACAGCATCCGTTCCGACCCACGCTACGCCGACCTGTTGCGCCGGATCGAACTGCCGCAGTATTGGGAATGGGCCTTCTATGTGGCCGAAAATGAAAACCTGTTTTGAAACGGAACATCATGAGTGTTACCACGTTGCATCTACCTACAATCGTTACGCCTCCTTCTATGACCTTCTCTTTGGCAAGGTACTGCACCACGGAAGAAAGAAATTTGGCGCCGTCTTTCAGGGCGAGCCCGGACAGACGGTCCTCGAGATTGGCGTCGGCACCGGACTAATGCTTCCTTTCTATCCTCGGCATCTGCAGGTGCTCGGAATCGATCTCTCCGCCAACATGCTCGGACAGGCGCAGGCCGCCGTCGACCGTCACCACTTGGACAACGTGACTCTTAAACTCCTTGACGCCGAGCTCAGCGGACTTCCTGCCTCTTCGTTCGACTATGTCGTGCTACCCTACGTCTACTCGGTCACGCGAGATCCGCATTTGCTGATGCGACAAGCGTTCCACCTATGCAAACCTGGCGGTTATGTCTGGATCCTCAACCACTTCAGCCAGTCGCGCCTCTGGGCTTGTCTCGAGCGGCCTCTGAATCCCTTTGCCAAATCCATCGGCTTCCGCACAAACTTCGCATACTCAACCTACGTCGCCAAGCAGAACTGGGATATCGTCGCCGAGTATAAGGTTAATCTCTTCTCTGTCTCCCGCCTCATCAAAGTCCGCAATTCTGCCGAGGGTCGGAACGATGGCGGGTACGACAACCCCAACCACTCCGCAGAGCCTGAACAACTCCCCGTGGTCCGCGACGGAGAAGGTGCCGGCAAGGAGGGCTTGTTCGGAGGGTGCGAGTCCGCCGCCGCAACCCTGCACTCGCGCGAAGATGAGGATCGGCATCCAGCCCGACCGGCACCAGCACAATGACTTCTCTAACTCACCGCGTCAAGACATTTTGCCCTCTTGTGCTCGTCGCTCTCGCGTGGACCATGCCGGTCATTGGAATGCGGATTGTTTTGGGTGTTGGGGGCCTGCGGCTCCACTTCGTCCTCCTACTCACTCTCCTCATCGCCGCGTTGCTCCCGTTCGTCCCGAGGACGGCGGTGCCCAGATGCTCGATCCTCTTCGGGCTCGTTTTCGGCTCGCTTAACGCTGCGCTCGTCGCACTCCACACCTTCATCCTTTTCACCTACCTCACCTTTGGCATAGTGCCGAGCGCGGACGAGCTATATATCGCCCGCGCCCAGGCCTCTAGCACCCTCGCGCTCTTCGGCCTCGCACCAAAAGACCTGCTCGTCGCCTTCGTCCTCGTCTGGGTCGGACTTGTCTTCCTCTACTACCGCGCGAGCCGCCCACTCCTCGCCACGCTTAGCTCGCTTGACTCTTGTCTTCGTGTCGGCACTCCTGCGATGGCTAGCCGCCTCACGCTGCGAGCCGTCGCCTCTGTCATCTTGTTGTGCGCCGGCGCAGGCTATCTCTCCACCTACCGTCTTTGGCGCCGGAGCGAGCCTATCCATCGGCTTGCCAGCACCGACAGAAGCCACGCCAACATGGTCCCGGATGGAATACTCCAGACACTCGGCCAGCGAGCCCACCTCCGTGCGGCGGACGGGCCGCACACGTCGGCACCACGGCCAAGAAACCTCATTCTCATCACTGTTGATGCCCTACGCAGCGATCAGATGAGCGTCTACGGCAGTCCCTTCAATGACACGCCCTTTCTCACCTCGCTCGTTCAAGCTGGCGAGCTGCGGCGCATAGACAACGCTTACTCCACCTGCACCCTTTCCTTCTGCGGAATCCTCGGCATCCAGGCGTCCAGTTACTGGCACCAACTCCCGTCCGCATCCCGTCCGCTCGCCGACGTCCTCGAACATTACGACTATCGTACCCACTTTCTTCTCGCGGGAGATCACTCGCACTTCTACGGACTGCAGCATTTCTACGCTTCGAACCCAACTGAATTTCGCGATGGATCAAGTCTCCCCCATGCGCAGATCGACGACGATCACGCCATCCTCCCTTGGATTCAAGCAGTCCGCTGGCCAAAGGATCAGCCCACCTTCCTCGCCATCCACCTCATGTCTGTCCACTTCGCGGGTCTACGCCATCCCGAGTTCGCGCGATGGCAGCCTAGCGTCATTGCCCCCGAAGAACTGCTTGCAGGTGCTTCCGTGGCACAGCTTTACGCCAACCACTACCGCAACGGCATCTTGCAGGCGGACGACATGATCCGCCAGATCTTCGGCATACTCGCCGCGCGCAGCGTGCTCAGAGATGCCTTCATTCTTATCACCGCCGATCACGGCGAATCTATCGGCGAAAACGGTATTTACCTACACGGCCACGAGCCGCGCGAACCCGAAGTCCGCATCCCGCTGCTCATCTACGACCATCCCGAAGCTCATCTTGACGCTCCCGCGCTCTATACCGCTAGACCACTCACAAGCCAGATCGACATCGCCCCCACCTTCCTTTACGCCATCGGTGCACCCATCCCGCCTGCTTGGTTCGGCATTCCCTTGCAGCTCCCCACCACGCGTCAATTCATCGACTTAGGCACGCACGACACCAACGGCATTGTCGCTCAGACGGCTATCGGCCGCTTCAAGTACTATCAGCTGGTCGCCGCACACGAAGAACGCCTCTACGATCTCGACACTGACCCGCTCGAAACAAGCAATCTTGCCCGGCTTACTTCCGCAGCCCCGATCCTAAACAACATGCGAGCCTTTTACCGCCAGTCTGGTCAACCTTAGCTCCCCACCGCGCTATACCGGTAGTCTACGTGCTAAAGCGCCGCACTCGGTGTTTCCGAAGTATTCGAGCGCTGACGGGAAATCGGTTCAACTTGATGCCACAACGAAGACGCGAACGGTACTCTGCTTCCCGGTAAGCGCAGATGTTCGCCAGCACTAGCAGTGGTACGAAAGTCTTCGAGCCGGTATTCTGCCTGCCTATCAATAGTTTCGCGGGTCTATGCTCCAATGCCCAAGGGTGGCACCTTAGCTGCTTTCTTAATTGTTCCTTCGGGGTGACATAATCGCCGGTGGACAGCGTGCGGGAGACTCTGTTCTTGTGCCGGTTGCGCCTGGGGTTACACTTCGGCCGCTTCAAGCTGCACAACGCAAAAGGTAAGCCGCGTAACGGTGTGAAGACCACCTATTCGCGGGAACGATCGGATCTTTCTTCCGTCGGTAGGAGGTATTCCCAGTTCGGGCGACCGGCCAATGCCGGTAACGGTGAACATCTCAAAAGCGCGGGGAACGAGCATGCTTCCCTCGGTCTGGCCACGCGATCTGGTCACGATTCAAAGCGTAGCGGACGACGAGGCGGTTGTTGGAAACATCCTGCGAAAACTGCCTTCTGGCCACGCGTGGCGGGATCGACGAGATTTACAACCTGGCTTCCGCCAAGCATAAGTCAGATAGAGAATCGGTTTACTTTCTAAGCGCTCCTAGCTTCTCACCGCCGTAATTGGAAGGCTGAAGCACCAAGCCAAATGTCGCGCACCAAACAAACCGGCGCTCGAGAATCCTCAGGGCTCCAGCAAATTAAAGTGCTGCCACAGCGAGCGATGCATCTGAGATCCTCAATCTGCGCAGGACATGTAGGCGCCTATTCCGGAGTCCGCGAGAACAACAACGCAACCCATGCCGCATTTAGGTCCGAACCGGGAACTCAACAATGAATTATCACTTGCGACAAAGGTAATCGAACAGCATGCGCTTTGCAATGCCGGCTTTTTGATTTTCCTTGCAGAAAAACTGGAACGTAAGTTGTGCGTCTCGAGCGCTCGGCAGTAGAATCGAGTACAACCTATGCAGCGTGTCCCGGATTTCCTCTTTCGACTGTTGATCCTCGTGGTGGCATTATTCGTTTTCGGTCTTTTTCAACTAGCTGCGGCTCAGGACGGTATTCCTTCGGAAAATCCCATCCCCCAGCAACAGAACGCACAACAGGAAGGCACCCAAAAAAAACCGCTGGGAAATTCGATAGAACCTGTGGCTGGCGATTTAGAAAAACCAAGCCATATGGAAACGAATTCCCTGGCGCTCGTCCTCGGCCCGGGAGATGAGGCAGACATCACTGTGTATGGGGCGCCTGATCTGTCGGGACACAGCCGCGTCGGTGCCGACGGAAATATCTCGATGCCGTTGATCGGGTATGTTCGAGTAGCCGGACTCAGTAGCAGCGAAGCGGAAGCGGCCATCGAAGCACAGTTGCGAGGGGCCAAGGTCCTTAACGACCCGCGGGTCTCGGTATTCGTGAAGGAATACACGAACAGCGGGATTTCCGTATCCGGCGAAGTCGCCAAACCCGGTTTTTATTCTGCTGTCGGGCCTCACCGCTTGTTTGATGTGTTGCAGGCCGCCGGTGGGCCCACCGATCGAGCAGCCAGTAAAGTGGTGATCAGCCACCGGGGCCAAGCGGAGACGACGACGCTTGACATCTCGAAAGATCCGGTCCAAATGGCGAGCAACAATGTTGCCTTGCAGCCCGGCGACACGGTCGTAGTTCCGAAAGCAGGCATTGTCTACGTGCTCGGAGAGGTCACGCGGCCGGGCGGATATGTGATGAACTCCACTGGCGGAATTACGGTTATGCAGATCGTCGCTGTCGCGGGTGGACCGACTCATCTGGCCTCTGCCGGAAAGACCAGAATGCTTCGTCGCACGGCGAATGGGTTTCAAGAGCAACGGATAGATTTGAAGAAACTTCTACGCGGCCAGGCTCAAGATGTTTCCGTCCGGGATGAGGACATACTGTTTATCCCGACCAGCGGAGTCAAGAGCGCGCTCAATGCCAGCGCACTGGTTGGCACGGTGGGAGCTGCCGCGATATATCATGTTCCCTTCTAGCAACTAGAATCGGCTCCTACCAGTCGACCCTTTGGTTTCGCTCGTGACGAGTTGTGTTGCTGGTTCCAACTCTCTGCCTTGCGTTGGATAGTCGCGGCCTGGTCTTGAGTCATACGACTTGCCAGATCTTTGGCAAGATCCTTGCTGCCTTCCTAAATGCCTGATTGAGGAGACTGTACGCTGGCTGACATGGGAACCCAAGGATCGAAGGCTTGTAAATATTAACGTGAGTCTGCGAAACGGATGCAGAGGGAAAATCAGACCGTCAAGCTATTTGACGGGCAACATTTACAGACGTGTCTGAATCTCCAGACGAAGATCTTCTGGGCCGCCTGGGCAGAACGCGGACAGCGGGCCGCCAAGAGTATCCACTGTTCGAACCTGATGCCACTAGACCGCTAGGAAATGAAAAATGTAAACTGGGCCTGCCTACTTAGGTATTGATCCTCAGGGGAGAGGTGTATATTGCAACGTGCTCTGATTACGGGAATCACCGGGCAGGACGGCTCCTATCTTGCTGAACTGCTTCTGTCAAAAGGCTACGAAGTGCACGGAATCATACGTCGTGCGAGCACTTTCAACACCGGAAGGATAGACCATATTTATGTGGACCCGCACACTCCCGACGCTCGGATGTTTTTGCACTACGGTGATCTCTCAACCAGCAGCCGCTTGATTGATCTCATCTACAGTATTCGTCCGGACGAGGTATACCACCTGGGCGCCCAGAGCCATGTAATGGTTAGCTTTGAGAATCCGGAATACACGGGCGACATCACCGCCTTGGGAACAATCCGGCTTCTTGACGCAATCCGCCAGAGTGGCGTCACCACGCGTTTTTACCAAGCTAGTTCCTCAGAGATGTTCGGCGCTGCGCCGCCTCCGCAAAACGAACAAACGCCGTTCCACCCTCGCAGCCCCTACGGTGCAGCGAAGGTTTACGCCTTTTGGGTGGCCATCAATTGCCGCGAGGCCTACGGGATGTTCTGCAGCAACGGAGTGTTATTCAATCATGAAAGTCCACGGCGGGGACCAACATTCGTCACCAGAAAAATCACGCGCGCGGTGGCGCACATTCTCGCGGGCAAGCAAGAAAAACTGTACTTGGGAAATCTGGAGGCGAAACGCGACTGGGGGTACGCTCCAGAGTATGTGGAAGGCATGTGGCAGATGCTGCAGATGGAACGTCCCGATGATTATGTCCTGGGTACAGGTGAGTCGCACACCATCCGCGAGTTTGTGAAGGAAGCATTTGAATATGCCGGGTTGGACTACCAAAAGCATGTTTTCATCGATGATCGCTACAAGCGCCCCGCGGAAGTCGACTTTTTGCTGGCGGACGCGAAGAAGGCAGAGGGTGAACTAGGATGGAGACCCAGGATCAACTTTGGCGAGTTGGTACGTATTATGGTCGACGGAGACATGGAGTGTCTGGGACTCAGTTCACCTGGTGAGGGGACGCGAATTTTGCGCGAAAAGTTTGGCGCATGGCATCAGTGGGATAACAGTGTCTCCGTTAACTTGAAGGCCGCAGCAGGAGCCATGCTTGGCTAGGGAAATTGGTTTCTGGGCAGACAAAACGGTCCTGGTAACTGGAGGCGGCGGATTTCTCGGGCAGCATGTCGTCGCGAAGTTGAGAGCCGATGGCTGCGAAAGGGTTATTGCGCCGAGCAAGCGGGATTACGACCTGCGCGAAAAGGAACAAATTGTCCGCCTCTTCGAGCATTCGCAGCCAGCCATGGTTATTCACTTGGCGGCAGTCGTGGGTGGCATTGGAGCGAATCGGCTCCATCCGGGTGAGTTCTTTTATGACAATGCCATTATGGGGATTGAACTCATCGAACATGCGAGACGCATGAACGTCCGCAAGTTTGTTTGTTTGGGAACGATCTGCGCTTACCCGAAATTTGCTCCAGTGCCCTTTCGCGAAGAAGATTTGTGGAATGGCTACCCGGAGGAAACCAATGCGCCCTACGGTCTGGCGAAGAAGATGTTGCTCGTTCAGGCACAAGCGTACCGACAGGAGTACGGGTTCAATTGTATTTATCTGCTGCCCGTAAACCTCTACGGCCCTAAAGACAACTTCGATCCTCGCACCTCGCATGTAATTCCAGCCCTAATAAAGAGGTTCCTAGAGGCGAAGACACGTGGCGAACGTACGGTCACGTGCTGGGGAACCGGCTCAGCTTCGCGTGAGTTTCTGTACGTAGAGGATGCTGCGGAGGCTATTTTGCTGGCCGCGGAACATTACAATTGTCCGGAGCCGGTGAACCTCGGAGCAGGACATGAAATTACCATTCGACAATTGGCGGAACTATTACGTGAATTGACGGGGTTTGAAGGCGAACTCGAATGGGACGCAACACAACCTGATGGCCAACCCCGACGGAGCCTCGATGTCAGTCGCGCGAAGCGTGAGTTCGGTTTTATCGCCAAGACTTCACTAGCGGACGGATTGCGCCGTACGATCGAATGGTATCAGACTTATGAAATGCCTCTTCTGCTCGGAAACTGATTTGCGGCTATCTTCTGCCTGAGGGGCAAACGACTCAGCGGATCTTTAGACCGTTGAATCCACAACATCGGGGGCATAGCTGGGCTGCACATTTCCAGCGATACCAAGGATCGATAGAATTCTCGATACTCCAAGTGGTTTGTCGTAATATTTCTCAAAGGCACGCCGGGCCCGACCACCCGCCTCCCGCACCAGATCCCGATCTCGATCCAAGCGTTCGAGAAGTTGAACGAGACGATCCACGTCGCCCGGCTCGATTCGCCACCCGCATCGGTGTCGTTCAAGCACGCGTGCGGGGGTTGCGCCTTGCGGTCCGATGTACAGCACCGGCCGCCCCGCCGCCATGATTCCATAGGTTTTGCTGGGCACAACGGCCCCTATAGTCCCGGGAATCTGCGTCACAAGCCCCACGTGCCCCTCTGCCAGACTGCGGCCGAACTCCGAGCGTTTTTCATAGGGCCGAAACTCCGCCGTCCCGATCCCTTCCGCTCGGCAATACTTCTCCAAGTGCTCACGACGTGCTCCGCCGCCGGCGTACACAAAGCGAAAGCGGTTGTCGTCACGGAGCCTCCGCATTGCTTCGGTAATGGTATGTTCTTCATGAGCCAGTCCGAACGTACCGGAATAATGCACCACAAGAGGCCCTTCCTCGAAGGGCGCGGGCTTTATCTCGAGTCCGTCGGCCCAGTTTTCGGCGACAAAAATCTTGTTTTCGGGAATGCCTCGAGCGACTAGCCGAGCCTTCATATCATCGCCTAGGGCGATGATTCCATCGGCTCTCTTTCGCGAAAAATCTGCAACGGTGCCGACCAGACGGGTTACGACGGATCTGGCCTTCATGACGTTCAGCTCAACCGCAATGTCCGGATACAAGTCCATCTCCCAGATGAAGTGCCGTGAGCCGCGCAGAATCTTGAGTAGAGTCCCCAATAACGAAATTAGCGGAGGTGTCGTCAGTGTGACAACCAGCACCGGGGGCGGAGCCCAAACAGCACGTGCAACCGCACCTAGGAAGAAGGATGCATACGAAACGACACGACCTATTTTGCCTCTGGAAAATGCTACCCCGCCCGAACGAACAATCTTTACTTGGGGTGCTGAGTCGATATCGACCGCGCCGTAATCAGGGGTCCCACACAACACTGTTACAGAATTGACTGTCGGATCAATCTCACGCGTAACATCGGTCAGCAACTGCCCAGTCGCGGCGGTATCGGGCCAGTAGAACTGATTGATGAACAGAACTTGCATAGTGTTACGATGCGACTGAAAAGGTTGGAGCTTGGGAACTACGAACTTGAAGCACCACAAGTGGGCTGGTTTTTTTGTATCAGGCCTAGCACCACATGGATGATGCATTATGTGTATGTGTACTTTTTCCGCTCGAAATTCCTTGCAAACAACCACCAGCATCGGGGCTCAACCGCCAAGCCTGCGCGTCCAATCAGGCCACGGGTGCATCCCTATTCAGTATCCTTCGCAGCATCCCATGATGACTCATCCCGTCTGTAACTCGGCAAATGATGACCGATTCTCGCTGAGGTGCAGATTTTCTTCTTTACGCAACAGGAACCCGCCGATCGATAGAATGTCCATCCGCGTTCGCAGGAAGCAATCGATCGCCTGCGTCGGCGTTTGGACGATAGGTTCGTTTTCATTAAACGACGTGTTCAACAGCACTGGTACTCCTGTTACCTCGTCGAACTTGTGAATCAATTTCCAATATCGCGGATTCACTTCGCGATCAACTGTCTGGAGCCTTCCCGTACCATCCCCGTGCGTCACCGCGGGAATCCGCTCCTGTTGCTCTGACTTGATCTTGTACGCCATTACCATGAATGGTGACGGATAATCGGTCTCGAAATATTCGCCCACTCTCTCAGCCAAAATTGAGGGACAGAATGGACGGAATGGCTCGCGGTATTTAATACGGGTATTTAGAATCTCTTTCATGTCCTTGCGGCGCGGGTCGGCAAGAATGCTTCGATTTCCCAGCGCACGCGGCCCAAATTCCATCCGCCCTTGAAACCAACCCACGATTTTGCCCTCGGCAATTGCCTCCACTGTGCGCGAAATCAGCTGTTCCTCTGCAAGTCTGTGATATTCGCAACCGGAAGATTCAAGATCTCGAAGGACTTCAGCGTCCGAATATTCGGGGCCGTAGTAGACGTGTCGCATCTCAAAGCATCTCGGTAGATTCAACTCTTGATGCTGAACATAGAGGGCCGCGCCAATCGCGGTTCCAGCGTCATGTGCTGCCGGCTGTACGTACACGTCTTTGAAGTTGGTGCGTTCGAAGATCATCCCGTTGGCCACGCAATTCAAGGCCACTCCGCCTGCTAGACAAAGCGCCCTCGCACCAGTCTGCTTCTGTACAAAATTCAACAGCTCGAAGTAATTTTCCTCCAGCACTAGCTGCACCGAAGCTGCTAGGTCCATATCCTTCTGCTGGATCTCGGATCGGGGAATTCGCTGTTCGCCGAATTCCTCCGCCATCTTGCCCGAAAACACCGTGCCCAACACCGGTTCTCCACCATGCCATGTCATTTCCACGCCTTTGGTGTGGTGAGTGAAGTAATCCAGATTCAGCCGACACTGATCTCCCTTCGTGCGCACCACGCGGCGCACCTGTTCGGCAAACCGAGGCTCTCCGTACGCGGAAAGGCCCATCATTTTATATTCGTCGCCGTACTTGGGGAAGCCGAGGAATTGCGTAAACGCGGTGTAGAAAATCCCCAGAGAATGCGGAAAAGAGACGGAACCTCCTATGTCTATCCGATTGCCCTTCCCCACACCCCACATCACGCTACTGAAATCACCAAAGCCATCGATGGAGATAACCGCGGCCTCCTCAAAAGGCGAGGCGAAAAATGCACTGGCCAAGTGCGCGCGGTGATGCTCGACGAAATGCACCTGCCGATTCTCCCGAGGCGCAATCCCTTCGCGAGCGAGCACCTTGCCTACTTGCGCGATCTGAGCACTGTTAGCGGCCCGCGAGGCCAGGCTCACCCACCGGTGCGGGCGTAATACCGCCCGCAATAGTTTGTGCGCCAGGCGAGTCTGGGGATTACGCGAAATCGCTATATGGTCCGGTTGCTCTCCCTGAAGACAAGCCTTTGCAGCCAGCAAAGGCAGCCCGGCCCAGTGTTTGATGCGATTCAGCCGCTCCTCTTCGAGCGCCGCCACCAGTTGACCGTCGCGGAGAACTGCTGCCGACGAATCCCCGTGGAAAGCGTTAAGTCCTAGGATGTTCATTTTTTAATCCCTTTCGCAGGTTCTCGATCAAGCCCGATCATTTCTTTCGGAGGCTCAGCACAGATCCGAGGCAACAATTGAAGATCGGCAACTCTTTGACGCGCTCGCCAATTTAGTCCGACGGAGGGTTCGAGAAACGAGATTTCGTATCGTCGTAACATGGCTAACCGCCCCTAGTGGGATGTCTTCTCAGGCTCGCTCGCCCAATGCCACGTCGTAGCGCATTCCGTAAGCTTTCCAAGACAGAGCTGGCCGTCCGGGACCAAGCAAATCACGAAGACCCTTCATTGATCGAGCCTTGTCCAGAGCGATTTGCAGAGCTGAGGCCAGTGCAGTTGGATCGTCGGAAGCTACGACCGAAACCAAATCCGGATTCTGAAGATATTCGCGCAAATCCTCCCCGCCAGTTCGATCCGTACAAACGACCGGCAGCCCGCTGGCAAGCGCTTGTGCCTGAACCAGTGCCAGTCCTTCTTCCCGCGAAGCGAGGCCGAAAACATGCGAACGAGAATAGAACCCAGTTAGATGACATTGCTCAACCGGTGAATAGTGACTGAAGTTCGGTTCAGGCGGTAAGGGTGCATCGTCGACAGCGCCCACATGGATCAGGCCGACTTCACCTAAACTCCGCCACGCATCTGCCAGAACATCGCAACCTTTCCGGAGCGACCATGTGCCCGCCATCAAGATCTGAGGGCGTGCTTGAGATGGAGCGGGCGTAGCGGGAAACATATCAAGATCCACGCCGTAGGGATTCCGGAAGATTCGAGATCCTGGTACACCGCGCTCCGTGAAGCTCTCAACAACGTGCTTCGCCGGAACTACGATAGTGTCCGCCAACTCGTACTCTGCAGTTTCGCGCCGGACTGACCACTCGGAGACATATACAGCAGAAACTTTCTTTCCCGGAATATTTTCTAATATTTCTTTTTGGGAAACGATGTGACGGCTCCCGCGCTCCACAAAAATGCTCGCTTTATATCTTCGGCGGACAGCCTGAATGGAGTGAAGGCACATTCCGGACACTCCAATAAAGACGTCGCATCGGCTGATGAGTGTGGAAGCAACGCGATCAAGGGCTTCGATCAGTAACTCATTAGCGCGGGCCTCGAATGCAGTTCTCTTGGCGGCGCGAGCGGCGACATATAAAGGCGCAACGTAGGGCGCGAGCCAACGGTTACACTTATTGGGCAACCCAAATTTCCTAGTCCGCCAAGGGGGAACAAGGGAGTAAAACGCAACATCGTGCCCCAGCGAATCAAGCTCCCGGGCAAGGTCACAAATGTGAAAACGACCCGACGTCAAGAGAGCAATTCGCACGGTTCAGGACTGGAGGGGGCTTATTAGAATTTGGCGGCAATTCGTGCTACCGACCTCGTTCTCTTTTTGAAAGGCTAGCCCTCGAGAGTGTCTCACAACCCAGCGAAGATCCCGGTGCTTGTCAGACTCCTGTTTGACATACATCGATGCAGGCCGCGATAAGTCGGTCAGCTTGGTCACGGTATTAATCATTATCTGCGTACAGGCGTCCCTACAATCAGGAGCTCATCCCCGGTCAGTTTTCTTAGTGCCTCTTCTGCAAACTCCTGTAGATTGTACGGCGAGCTGTAGCAGCGTACAGCAAAACCATATAGTTCACCCATCCGCGTTAACGCCCGAGGGCTCAGCAGTAGTGGGTGCACCTGGCCCCACAGGTGATGATAGTCCTTATAAAGTGGTTCACGCGAAGGTTCGCCGTTTGGAAGAAAAAGGACCAACTTGCCCGTCGGCTTGAGTGCATCAAGTGCCCTCTCCCAGATTACCCTTGGATTTGTCAGATGCTCGATGACGTGAGCTGCAAAGAAGCAGTCCACCTTTTCTGGCAGCTTGTCGGGGGGGCACAGTTCGCATTGCAGATTCTCCGCGGCGTAACGCGCGCGGGGATGGCTGACCTCGAACGAATAAACCCGGTACCCAGCATGACGCAGCTGCCAACTCCCGTATCCCCACGAACAACCGAAATCAAAAATCGTGCTCCCTGAAGCGAGTCCCATCGCGCGGAGTACTGCGACGTAACTGGAATAGTCTTTCTCCGTGCCCGCAAAGGAGCAGCGCTTCAGTCTCGTTAGCTCATGAGGCGAGGGGCAATCTGTGGTGAAACCCTGTTCATAATCGAGCTGGTAAAACTTGACTTCTTTCTCAGGGCTCGCCTTTGGAACCCGGAACATCACTTCACACGAAGAGCACCGGTACAGTGCGGTGACGCCGTACTTACGCCGCACCAGCACGGTCTGCGATTCACTACAGGCAGGGCAGGAGGTATCCGCGGTGACAAAACGGGAGCCTGCCCAAAGCAGATATCGAAGCTTGTTGGAGTAGGACACGCTAATCAAGTCTCCAAGATCCTAATTCTGAAGACACTACCCACTCCGGCGCATGATCAGCACCAGACACGCCGATACACTGAAGAGTAACAGCACTTCCAGTCTCGGCTGACTCGATTCCTCCGTTAGGGGAGCCTACAGAAGATGCAATTCGGATTCTGGCGCCTCCGCTCGCGATCGCTCTCACCGGGCGTCCCTCATCAACATAAAAGCTGTAGTTCAGACCAGATGCGCAATTTGGGAGTGTGAAATCGACTTCGGTCACGGCGCCCGTGTTTATGATGAAGTCGGAGGTCTGTGAAGCCTTGACTGAGTAGCTTGAGGCATGAGATAGAACAGTCTTCTGAATTGGCCCTTCCATGCCGGTACTGGCAAATGTATAGTACGCCGGGTCCTTACCTTGTGAGATCGAGAGCGTCCAGCGGAATGTCCGGGGGTTGTAAGTCAAATAATCCCAACTCCCATTGCCGTTCGCAACTTGCACCACATGTTCATTGACATTAGTGTTACACCCTGTTGGGGCGGAAGGACACCCTGCATAAATGAGGCTTTGAGCCGGAAACGTTATGCTAGCTAACCCGTAGCTCCACAACCCCTCCAGTTCATACCCATACTCTGGCGGGTTGAAATACCCTCCGCATCCGGGGCAGTTGTACCAGGAGTTCGCCGCAAGATTTCGAGTGGCAAGACCAAAAGTATATCCATTTGGAACGCCGCCAAGAATATTGAATATCCCACCGTTTCCAAGTGGATAAGAAGACGGAAAATACGTTGAAGTCGCAAAATGCCCGACCTTAACGCTCTCGGCTGGATAGAGCGGCGCGATGACATTATCACTCGCAGCCCAGTCGGAGGCGTTGGGGCCAAGGCTAATCGTATCGCTGAGTTTGCCGTTTTGCTGAACCGAGACGATTTCTGCTCCTGGATAAAGCACCCCGCCATTTCTGCCTGGAGAGTTTGACCAGCGTCCGCTGTACGCATTGTAGCTTCCACCCGCAGCTTCCCACACTGTCAGCTCGGTTTCCGAGGAAGAATACAGTACAGGCCAAACGTAATGAAGCGTTCCTGTAACACCTTCCATTTGTTTATCAGCTCGATCTGCTATCGTTTCAACAAACCATCCACAGGCCCCGCCTCCCCCGACGATGCTCGAGGCCTGATGCGGCTTTGTAAATGCGGCTGTAAATGTAGTCCTTGTAATCGCAGACGGGTAAACCATCTCGAAATCTTCGTTGTCTCCGATGCAGAGCAGGGTTGTATTTGTGATGCCGAACATAGAAATAGGAGTGACAGTCCCGATTCCGGGCGCGCTGACAGCAGTTCCGAGCTGCGTGTGCACGCTGCTCGGCCCGAATCCTATGGAGCTCACGACCATATGCGCAGGACCTGTTGCCGAGGTCTTGTAGTCTGAAATGGTTAGTTCAACAGCTTTTGTGATGTCCAAAAGAAAACGGTTTGCGCCCAGGGTTCCAGCGCCTTGAGAGAGATTTACGGTCACAGCGGTCGCCGCCCGCGAACTCGGTGATGCGATTGCTCCGCTAAACTCCGTGCCGCCAGTACTGGCAAACATGTCAGCCGACTCACAGCCCTCATCACCCGAAATGTAAAGTCCTCCCCAACAGTAATTATTCATTAATAGCGACCCTGAATCTCCAACTCCATAATGTCGTCCTTCAATGCGGATACCGAATTTCTGACCAGACGTGTAACTTGTGTTGCCAATGTAGAGGGGGTGCCAGAAAGTCTTGCTTGAGAGCTGTGGGGTCAAAAAATTCGAGCCTCCATCGAGAGCGGAATAATCAAGCTCGAGTCCATTGATATTGGACCATGTGGGGAAGAGATCCGGCAGTTTCCAATATGTAGTTAAGAGACTATTGCTGGCCCAGCCGCCTGACAATCGAAAGAATTTATTGCTGCCAGCTGAGGCAATTCCATCGGTGGGTGCAACCGGCTTTCTGAAGTCTTTTATGGGAGCAGCGCAAGGATTTATGAAATCGTCAGGACCGTGGTAATCTGCCGGGATGATGACGACTCTCGGCGAAATAGAGGCGCAAGCCGAGTCGATGGATTCCTGGATCGTTGGACGATACACCAACTGCAAGCCCTTTGCCGGAGTTCCGGCCACCACAACATTCTGCTGAGCCACCGCAACATTCAGCGTCAGAACACATATCAAGAGCAACCTAGCTCTCGCTAAACCGAGCACATGGTTTCCGGCAAATCCTGTTCGAGTCCTCGTGGTCAGCAAGTCGAGCAGCGCGCGACTGCCGTGGTGCTGTAAACTTTGCCCCCGCAAGTCATGGGTGATTGTCTTCATGGCGCAGCCGGGATGTCAGCATTTGACACAAGCTCAACTAAGGCTGACGCGGCCTTTCGTATCTCAAATCTGTTAAAGAAGCACTGACGAGCTCGCTCACCCATTTGAGAACGATCGTCGGCGCTCAGAGCAATCCAGCTCCGTATCAGACCCTCTGTGCCTACCAATGTGTCAGGCGCAACTATGCCCGCTTTGTCTTCTACGATCTCGCGCCAGATGTTGACCCGATTGGAAATGAGCACCGGCAAACCGCACGCCAACGCTTCTGCGACCACGATGCCAAAATTCTCCGAATGCGAAGGTAAGGCTAACACCTCCGCCGTCCGCAGGGCACCCCACTTTAGATCCCCCGTCAGCATGTCTGTCCAACAGATCCGGTCAGCGACGCCCAAGGTTCTACTCAGGTCTATAAGGCTTTTCCGCCACCTAATTTGATCGGGACCGGCCATTACCACCCGCCAATTACTATCGCCCCCGAGTACTCCTGCGAAAGCCTGAAGTAATAGGTCACAACCTTTTTTAGGATGGATCCGGCTCATAAACAGGAGCAACCTCTTTCCCCGCAACTCTGGATATTTTGCGAGAAAGACTTGCTTTTGCGCTTCGGAATCGCTCGATGGTGCCGCTGTCCCGTAGCTCACTACAGCTTCCCGACACCGGTATAGCCAAAATGATTGGCGAGCAAGCACGCGCTCCTCTTCAGAAGTAAAGAGCACTGCTTGTGCATCTCGGAGAACGCGATATTCCGCCCACGGCCAATAAAGCCACTTCTTGATGTGCTTTATCGGGTAGCGGCGCTTCGACCACGGGTCAAGCATGCCGTGGGTGAAAACAAAGTATTTAAACTTGCTTCTACGCAAGGCATACCAAGTGCCAAAGCTGTGATATTGCCACAGTCCGCGGACGAAAATGGCATCGTAATCTGACGCGTGTTGACGAAGCCAAGGCACGAAACGCGCAGAATACCCATAAGATCCTGCACTTGGACCCAGTCCATGGGCGGGCACGCCAAAGCCTGTGACCCATGTTGCGCTTGGTGAGTCTAGGCTCGCCACCTCGGTCTGGTGCCCGACCGCGCGCATAGCCTCCGTAAGTCGCGTTAATGCCTCAATCGGCCCACCTGATCGGGGATCCAGCGACCTAACGACGTGCAGATATTTCATCAGCTTAGAGATAACCGCGATTTCGAGCCATGAAAGGAAGCGGCTTTTACTGACACCCTGATAGTAAATCTTGGTTTACTATTTCAGCCACAGTAGGAGCGAGCGAAGGACTGTGCGAGACTGAAGGCTTATGTGCTCGCAGGCAGATACTGTAGTCAGGCCACTTAAGAAACTTGCCTAGCCTCCCCTCGAAAAGGGGCAGCACTCTTACAGGTAAGATGGCTGCCCACGCTAACAGCCGATTTACTCCACAACCGACACGAAACAGATAGGTTGCTTTCTGACTCATGAAGCCAGAGCATGACGAGATTTCGTCAACATCTAAGCCCGCACGTGCGCATAAACTTTCAAGATCAGAATCCGAATACCCTCGACGAACGTGGCCTCCACCCTCAGTGGTCGATAGCTGGCCATCATCCGGCTCCGGTCCTATGGCGCGGAATCCCTTGTAAGGAGTAGTAAGCAACAGGGTGCCCGACGGCTTAAGACATGCAGCTATATCCTTCATCAACTTCAGGTCGTCCAAAATGTGCTCAATCGTCTCAAGACAGATAACAACATCGAATTTGCAGAGCAGATCGGAACGACTGCCTAACTGACGGACGTCGCAGACATCGAAGCCCGCGGTCTCGGCCTTCACAATGGCCGCTCTTTCCCGGGCTACCCGTTGGTTGCGCTCATCCCAACTGAGCCCTAAAGCTTCATAGCCCATTCGTGCAGCGCCAATCGTAAACGCTCCAGATCCGCACCCGACGTCTAATAAGCGACCACCCCTATGTTTTCTCAACCTTGGCTTCAACCAGCGCCACCTATCCCAAACCAACGTGTCGCCATGGACAAGTGTCGCCGGAAACCCGAAAGCTTTAATTAACTGATCCACAATGAACCTCCATACTCTCCGAATCGAGCTTTAACATATAAAGTTCAAAGGTCGAACGAAACACTGTATTCACTTAATTCTTGTCGGGTACGACCTCATACTGAGATTGTTTTTGTGGAGAGCATGGCGGGCGGCTGGTTTCTTCCTTCATCCGACATTGATGTTATCGATTCGGGCATCACGGTGAACGCTATTTTCCAGAGAATAGACCTCGATCAAGCGCGACACGCGATCATCGTAGGTATGCCGCTGTCCTAATAGCGACGCCCGGCCTGCCTTGCGCAACAGTTCGCGATGATCATCATTCGTCAGCAGCAAAAGTACTTTCGATACGAGTTCGTCGGTTGAGTTTGCGTCGAAAAACTCCGCCTCCACACCTTCCCGATAAAAGGCACGATGACGAGCGGTTCGCTCGGCTAGAAGAACTCCGCCACATGCGGGAATTTCAAACGTGCGCTGGGTGTAATCATCACGATTCTCCTTACGAAGAAAAGCTAACGAAATCTTCGCAGCACCGATGGCCTTCGCCATTTCCCCCATCACAATCGGTCGCTCACGAAGGAATGGCTGCAGGGGAGAACCGCGTGACACCTTCTCCCACTGTGATCCCCAGATCGAGTATCTTGCGGGCACGCGTTGTACGAGCTCCTCCAACTGCCGGGAGCGATACCTTTCCCACGTTCCTGCAAATAACACATCCACAGCCCACTGGCGCTCCTCCGATTGCGTCAATGCCACAGGTCTGTGAATTCGGGGACAGTACGCGAAAGGGAAAAACTCTACCTGCTTATTGAGGCAATAAATCTCTTGCACGTTAACTTCTCGGGTGGTGAATATATAGTCGTATTCAGGGATCGCAGAACGTTGCAGCAAGCTCCAATTATTTCGATTATGGCTGAAGAAATCATCGTGGTTAATATTGACGACCCAGGCGCCTGTAGTCTTCACTTTTCGGATATCTCGAAAATCAAGATGGAGGCCCTTCAAAATAATCACGACTTCCGGTCTTTCTTCACGCGCCAAATCGATGAGGGCATCGACATGGCGTAATCTGTGGACTGGAAGAACTCGGTGAATGGTCCGACGGAACAGCCTCAAAATGCGCGAGGTATTGTAAGCTTGAAGATGATTGTCTGGGCTAAACGTGACCACTTCATGACCGAGTCGGAGCAAAGCTTCCGCATAACACCAGGCACCACTACCTAACGCTTCACATTCGCCGTACAAAAGGACCTTCATCTGAAGTATCTATACGCAGCTGGCGCGTGGATTCCGACTAGCTTCGCGCGACTCTCGTGCTTCGCACTTCTTGCGAGGATTCGATTGACGCTATATCCCACCAGACACAGCCACAAAACATAAGTCGTCGTATTTACCATCCCAACGAGGTCGATGAACACGAAGAATAAAGCTCCGTTGACCATCAACGACATAATAGGGCGCTTAAAGTTGTGATCCACCCACTTGTCTAACCAAGTGGCCGCCAGAAACGTAAACGGAAGGGCCGCGACCAAGCCTAAAATGCCAAAATTCCAAACCGTTTCGGCCAGATAGTTTATTCCCCAACTTGTACTTTTATCCTCTTTTCCAACCAGCCCTATTCTGCGCGCCAGATAATAGTTCCGCTCCACGTTGAATGATGGCTTCCCGGGCCAGAGTACGCGTGGCACTAATTGCTCTACGGCCTCCAGATAGCTCGCTCCATAACGCGGCGAGATCAGCCCGTATTTGAGTCCATGGATCACAAAAGCGAGTTCGCGGGCACCATCAATCCGCTTTGCCCAAAAGCCCGTAAGGAACTGCATGCGTTCATCGATTGGCATATCGATGGTTTTTTCCAAAGCACTCATCGGGTCTGATGAAACTTGCTCATAATGTAGTTTTTTCTCGTTCGCGAATGGCAGGAGAATCAGCACTGTGAAAACAAGGATTATCGGTGCCATCCACAAAAAACGGCGCCCCTTTAAAAGAAGACCCATGCTGATCGACGCGCCAAGCAAAACAAGCTCAGATCGCCAAGTAGATGTCACAGCCAAGTAGCCGGAAACTGCGAAAAGGAATGAAAGCAGGACGACCGTATAGGGTTGCCGGACTCGAACCATCAAGATCGCGACTACCAATGCCGGATAGCCAAACAATTCAAGAACCGGGAAAATAGTACCGGAACCAGAAGCGACAAAATCGGAGCCCGCCATCAATTTTCCCATTACCGAGAGCATCCATAATCCGATTAGTACAGCAATCGTCTGGACGGTGGGTTCCACATTTGTGACAAGCGGTAAACGGTTGATATTGCTTTGACTTCTTCTTTCAAGTAGCAACGCCACGCCATATGCAGCGGCCAGAAAGAGCCCAGCTTCAGACCAAGCACTTGTTACGAGAGCAAATTCGCGTTGCGTAGCTGTGCTGTCCCAGCTATAACTCAGCATCCCCAAACCGAAGAATAGCAGGATGTTGAGATGTAATCCGCCCGCAGCAGTAAGTAATCTTCCTGACCGGATCCGCCTCCATATTGCATAAGTGCTCATTGCAATGATGGCACAAGCTAGTAGTCGACCGTAGATCAGTTCGGAATCCATAAATTCAAGATCTTGCCTATGCGGGAAGACAAGTTGCTTTCATGTCGAACAGCTTGTCACGATCCAGAACGAATAACCTCCCATTCATCGAAACGAGCCAGAATAATACCTGTGACCAGGGCTGACCATATGCTTTGATCGCCTGCCAGCCACGGGTCATGGCTTCGAAATCGCCGCGTAGAAGTGCCTTGACAATCCAGTGAACATGCTGGCGACCTCGTTCAACGACCCAGCCTCGTCTAAGTTCTTTTTCTGAAAGAACTCCAGTGAGCCGCTTTTGCAGCTGATCTAACACGGGCAATTCTTCTTCAATCGTGGTCATTTCCTTCTGGCCCACACGTCCAAGCTGCAAGGAATGCTCGCGCAATTCAATCGTTTTCTCACAAATAAATCCAATATCATGGCATTCACTCACGCGCACCCACATATCGTAGTCGGGAGCTTGCTGATAGCCGATTGAAAAACGGCCAGCTTTCTCCCATGCGGCCCGACGAAGCATCACCGTGGAAATGTTGCCTGGCAGGCAACCGTAGCACCAAAACAGCAGAGCCGAGAGTTGGGGCTCAGCCACTTCCGGTGTTCGGACTCGTTGGTTGCGATATAGCAACTCTTTGCCTGTACGCCTACCGTCGGCATCAATCGAAAAAAAATCCGAATACATCATTCCCGCAGAGGGATGAACTGCGGCGAATTCCACAAACATCCGTAAGCTTCCTGGAAGCATGATGTCATCGTGCGACCAGATCCTGATTAGCTCCGTTCTTGCCTCTTCAAAACCGCGATTCAGAGTCTTGAATAGGCCGAAGCGGGAAGAATTTCGGGAGTAGTGAACTCGAGGGTCGCCGGTCGACTGTGCTATAGAGGCACTTCCATCCGCAGAATCGTCATCCAGAATGTGTAGTTCGAAATCCTGCAAATCCTGATTGAGAATCGAGCCCACTGACTGGGCAAGATAATTCTCGCCGCTGTGCACCGGAAGAAGGATGGTCACGCTGGGAATATGCATTTGCTAAACCGCTGAACCCACCGGATTTCCAAGCCTCTCTGCCCAGGAAGGGGGGAGTTGATCACTTATTTCAATCGCAGAGGGACATTCGGTGAGCGGAGGAATCGGACGTTGGCGTACAAACTCGGCCATCAGTTTCAAGCCAGTCGCGATGTCAACCATTTCCGAGTAGACGCGCGGAAAAATGCGATACGCCAAGTCGTGATTGCAGTGAGCACTTTGAACCTCCTTGCGGGACGGCAGCCATCGGATGTCTAAGGGAACTCCCATCACTTTAGCAATTTCGCCGGCGAGCACGAGAACAGACATCGACTCGTCGCCGCCGACATTAATCACGGCATTGCGAGCAGCGGGCGTGGTTGAGGCCTCTGCAATACAACGAGCAACAGACGTTATATAGGAGAAGCTACGAGTTTGTGATCCATCCCCGAAAACCGGCATCGGCTTTTTCTGCAGCGCACGTGACATAAATATTCCCACCACATTGCGGTACGGGTCGGAAATATTTTGGCACGGGCCAAAAACATTGTGCGGCCGGAAAATCGTGAATGAAGGGCCCCCGAAGTAAGACTCAAAACTACGGATGTAATTCTCACATGCAAGTTTTGCGGCACCGTATGGATCGCAGGGTTCACATGCCGCCATCTCATCAAAAGGTTCTGCGTCGTGAGGATGACCATAGGCTGCTATTGAAGAAGTAAATACGAAATGCTTTGCGCCTGCGCGGTATGCGGCAGAAAGCACATTGGCCGTAGCGACCGTGTTGTTCATGAAATTGAAAACCGGTATATGGTGAGATAGCCCTTCTGCCGCATAGGCGGCCAGATGATAGACCACATTGGGACGGTACGACTGAAAGATCGGATCCAATGGATCGAGCACCGAGCGCTTCTCAAAGTCTGCGCCCGAAGGGACGTTCGCCTCGAACCCGCCGGAGAGGTCGTCGATTACTAGAACCTTGTGGCCTTGCTCAAGTAAGATTTCCGCAACGTGAGAACCGATAAAACCTGCCCCACCCGTGACTATAGCATCCATAAATTCATCTCCACTACGGCGATCGATTTCCGACTTCGGCGGTCAGCGAATTGCCAAATCTTCGATGTCTGAGCCAGCTCCTAGCCTCGCGACCACTTCTAGTGGGCCACCGTCTCGAAGCGCGAAAACCGACGCGCGATTTGTTCCATCATTATCCGTTTTGCAGACTACCAGCAGGCCATTTCGCGTTAATCGTGCACGAAGGTTGGCTAGCATGAGCTTCAGTGTCACTTCGTCGAAGTAGTCGCGATTCAGGATATTGGCAGCGCGCACTATATCAAAAGCCGCAGAGAATGCGTTGCCCGCCAATATATCATCTTCGATTAAGCGGATATTTGGCTGCTGTTTGAGCCTTTGACTGAGAAGCGTCACCGGCCGACAGACAAGTCCCGGAATATTCGAACTCCGCGGTGTCCCCATCGTGTTAAAAAGCAAGTTTAGTCCCCCGTACCCAAGCAACAACGGCACCAAGTTTTTGAGAAGAGCGCGTTTGCCTGGAAGCGGGATCGGAAGGGTTTCACGGAAGACCTCGAACTGCAATGGATGACCACTCTTATCCGTCAGTATGTGAAGGTTGTTGCCGATTGAGACTATGAAGCCAAACATGAACGAATCGCCAGCTGTCATTTCGTGATCAATGCCAGCTTTATGAAGCGCTTGAATCCACTCCAGTGTTGTGGTACCGGATGAAACGGCGACATCCATGACCTTCAGGTGGCGGCGCGGGACAAGCTGGTTAACGAGATCATTCAGATTATCCAGCCGATGAGAACGTGTGATCTTGTAGGTGCCGTTTTTCAACCTCAACGAAGAAAAGAAACGTGCTTCATCGTCTTCCGTCGCAACCGATTCTGAAGGCAGCAGGACGGTACGGGCGCTCGGCACTTTCTCCAACGAAGCTGGTTTCAGCACTTTACGAATGGGCTCCCGATCACCTGTCGATTTCAGCACATCCCGATTCTTTATTCTGCGAAATTGCTCCCAGCACATTCCCGAATTGGTACTCCCAGCTATACCGGCGTTCATGCGCCTTCCTGCCTGCTTCACCCAGTTTCATTCGTAGCGCGGGGTTGCCCATTTCCAGTAAAGCCTGATACATCTCTTCGACTAGATTATCCACCTGCAGCACGCGAAAACAATCGACTTCCTTGTGGATCGCATCCAACCTGGAATCATCGTAAGACAGCACCGGCAATCCTGCAGCCAAGTACAGAAACAAGCGATTGTTCGATAAACTCGAATTCAGTTCGTATAGGCGTTGCATGCGCCCTGGGGGGAACGGGCCATGGATTAAGTGCCCAACGTCCGCACCTTGCAGCGCTTTGTTCCAAGCCTCATCCGATGGCTGTTCCCACAAAAACGCCCGGTTCCGAAGGCCCAGTTCGGCAATTCGTGCGAGCAATTTGGTCTGGTATTCGCGCGTTGGCCGACCCATCATAAGAAAAATATATTCGCCAGGCAATCTCCGGAGCGCTTCCAGGGTAGCCTCGATTCCACCGCACTCTCCAACAGCTCCGGCCCGCAAGAGAATACAGCTCTGATCACAGATTTCGGCACCTTGCCGCCGCAGTTCGGTCCGCAACCACGGATCGCGAGGCCACGTAGGTTTAGGAAGATCATGGATGGGCGGACAGTTATGACACACCAGTGGACTTCGCCCCAGTTTTCCAAATTCGCGCGCCAGTTCCGCCTTGTACACGTCGCTGCTCCAAACAACGTCAGCGTCGCGAAGACGATTCCACCCCTTGCGGAAAATTTGTGAGTCCAAGCGTCCTGCATCCCGGGGTGAAGGAATATCATAAACGCAGGACACAAGCGAGAAGGGCTGATCGGGATCATCAGGCAGTGCAGCGAGCGCATGAAGCATGATCGTCACTACCAGTTCCGGCCTGTTTGTCTTGATCCAGAGCTGTAACTCTCGACGAAACTTGTGCCACTTGGCTATCCGATAGAGCGGGCCTATTGGGATCGAAAATGTTGGTCCAGGGCATTCGAACGCACGAACCGATGTAGGGACCGAAGAAGAATGTCCATCCCCTGGAGGTGCGTGAAAAACATTAACCTGCCAGCCAGCGTCAGCAAGAGATGTTGCTGCCTGCCGGGACACAGGGTCATTCATTGCGTAAAAGTAGTTGACTAGCAGACAGGACTTCATCGTGATGGTTGGCACTCCGGTTCGCACGCTCGATCGCAGTCCTTTCAAACATCAACCCGATTGGCTTGGATGCGTTTCAGAGTGGGAAAGTAGGCATCCCGCAACGAAAGAAATCGTGACTCGATCATCTTGTAGGAAACGACACCCAGCGCTAGCGTTCCGACTATATATACAAGCATTGTGATCGCGTAATCATGGTGTGAAGCATTCACATCGTAGATGTCCCAATGCACAGATTTGTCGATTTCTGATTTGGGCGATTTATACTGGCGACCAATGGCCTATGACAATCTTCGCGCCGTCCTCCGTTCCGGGAGAGACCTGCGTTCGCGCTTCTTGTTAGGGCTTGCGGTGGCTGCAACGAGTCATCCCCGACTGCGCAGTGTTGTGCTACCTATCTTAAGAGTTTTCTCGGCACGGGGTGCGGTGGCGGTGAGCTATCTTGAGCCAACGTTGAGCGTTCCCCTTTCTGCTTCGCTGCGACTTAGTGACCTCCGTAGCGACTTGCAAACTTTCCTTGAGCTTGGGACCCGGGACTGCTATCGAGTCCCAGCATCATTCACTCCTTCAGTCGTCATTGATGGAGGTGCAAACATAGGACTCTTTACCCTTTCGATGGCACGACGATTCCCCGATGCAGTCCTAGTAGCATTTGAACCATTACAGGAAAATATCAACGTTTGCAAAAAACACTTTGCAGAAAATAGCGTTCGAGTACGTGTTGAGAACTTTTGTCTCGGCGCACGGCAAGCCACCGGCAAGTTTGTTCGGCGAGATGCCAATCGAGGAAGCCTGTCCGACACGGGCGAAGGAATGGAAGTGAACGTCGTACCATTATCAGAATTTGTTCCCAATTCCCCAACGCTAGTGAAGCTGGATATTGAAGGAGCTGAGGTTGCCGTAATCGAGTCTTTCTTGAATGCCCCTCGGCCTAACGTCTTCATTGTTGGCGAGCTTCACCATTGGCCAGAAAACGAATCAGTGTTTCTGAAGATTCTTGAGCGCAGCGACTGGACCGCCTCGTTTTTTGAAAGGGACGCCGTCTGTGTCCTTTTCCACGCGTACCCGCGTGCCTTCCAGAAAACAGCTTGCGCGTAAACTGTGCTCGCCGGCTGCGGTGCCACGAAAACATTAAGCTTTTTTCTCTTGCCAGAATGTATCTGGGAAGTGCATCACAATTGCGAAAACAACAGCTGCCATTCTCTCTTTTCTACTTCCTCATCATATTCTCTCACCACCAAATCATAAGCGGCTTTAGCACAACGTTCGGCAAATGGCCGATCGGTCAACATAATTTCAATAGCATGCGCCAGAGCCTCGGGCGAACCCACGGGTACTAGGGATCCTGTGTCTCCGTCGCGAACGAGTTCACGATTTCCGGGAATGTCCGTTGCAATACATGGCAAACCGGCCGCCATTGCTTCTATAAGTGCGCCCGGGAGTCCCTCCAAAGTGCTGGGAAGAACAAAAACGTCGGCTGCCGCGAGCCAAGGAATAGGATCGGAATGGCCTGGGAATAAAACATGGCCGGCTATCAATTTGTCGCTCAATTCCCGAAGAGAAGAGTGGTCCGGGCCGTCTCCCAAGAGTGCAACATACGCTCCGGGAACTTTTCTTAAAACCCGGGCCGCCGCTTGGATTAGCGTGCTCTGATTTTTGTGATCGCAAAGCCTTCCCACGCACACAATGAGCTTTGCATCAACGGGCAGGCCCGCCTGTTTGCGAAGATTTACCGAATCAGGCCGAAGGTCATGCACACGTTTTGCAATCTTGACGACGGGGCGAGTATTAGGAATAGCAGAGATTCGGTCAGATTGAAGATTGAATAAATTACTATAGTGAGCCACCTGTGAGTAGCCGACCATTATTACTGCCTTCGCCCTGCTCACCACAAAGCGTTTTATTGGAACCGTAAGTCGGCTCTTAGAGAACGAGGTCCTATCGGAAGGTACCGACCGTTCCACCAATATAAAAGCTGAACGACGCAATGCTAAGGCAAGTTGAAGCCAACGATTGCTATCAGGGTGATGCGACCAGACAATAAACAAACCGTCTGGAAATTCGCGGATGTTGCGAAACGCTGTCATAAGTCCCGAGAACGACTTACGCCAGGAATTGCCAGACGACGTGGCCCTCGCTTTTAACTTCTTGCTCATAAAGAACTGTGTAAGTACCGGATCAATATTGAACGAATGGAGGACGACTGATTCGTCGGTTCCCACCATCGTCAGGACGCGCATCAGGTCCAACTCTGAACCGCCCAGTCCAGGACTGTCTATAGACCACACGCGAATCCCTTTGTTCAGTCCCGGAAACTCCTTGCCTCTTGAAGCGACTAACAAATCGATACTCCACTGAATTCAACCTACGAGGGGGCTAGAGCGCGACTTTTTCGCTATCACCACGACATTCGGAGCGTAAATATTGAACGCCTTGCAGAGAAAGTTTGCTGTCAAGGCAAGGCACCCTAGAAGTCGCGCTACCGGCACGACAAACCAGCGATTTTTCGTTCCCTTGAAAGGGTTCCAGAAGAAATCCGTATGAATGAACGGCTGAGCATGTAGATATTCAAGCGTCTCGATCTCGAATCCCACCTTGCGGAGTGCTTCTCCCAGCTGTCGCTTGCTAAAGCCATGATAATGTCCTTTGGTCCAGCCCCAAAGATTCTCTAAGAAGCAGGTCCGTGCAGCTCCATCCCCAACAAAACCTTTGAGAAATTGCCCTAGAGCCCGAATTGACCACTGCCTTGGGTCTCGCATCAAATAGATAGGGAGACTGCAAGCAAAAGTCGTTGTGGTTAGGAAAAGAAACCCGTTCGGCTTGAGTAAATGATATGCGTTGTCAAGGAAGGCATCATAATCGCTAACATGCTCTATTACCTCAGATGAGAAGATTACATCGTAGCCGTCTCCTTCAGATCTAAGTCGTTTGCCGAGATCCATTTGAGTAAAAGCGTTGTAGACAGGTCGGTTCCCCGAATCCTCGACACACCTGCTAACATCGGCTCCGGAAAGCTGATCCACATACCCCCGCAGAAAATTGCCGTAAAAACCATCCCCGCATCCAAAGTCTAAGCCCGTAGCAAAGCGCCTTCCTTCGGAGAAACGTTTGAACCTCTCCGTAATGAGCGGGTAGCTCGAAGCATGCCATCCGTCCATTCCTGATTGAAAATAGGAGGAACTGTAATCGAAACTCAAATCGTGTTTCGCGTTTATAAGCGGGGGCACATTGTAGTCTGGAGGGGGAAACATACGAAATCTACAATCTCTCTGCCAGCGGCCTCAACAAACGCCAAAAGTTCCCTTGCAATTCTGTATGCCAGGCCAGGAGCAACCAGAATGCGCTCCAGAGCAGAAAGGTGGCAGCAACGCCGATCACAAGCTGGGTCAGGGACGCGGAAAAATCCATGCGGCACGCAGTCACACCTACAACTAGCGCCATACTGCCGAGGAGAGCAGTGTTGCGGCTAAATTCATGGGCCATAAATCGCCGACGGTAGAGCAAGAATCCCATGACGGCCACCTGAAGGGCGCTAGCTACACAGGAAGCGATGATCATCCCCAGCATACCTTCACTCCGCACCAACGCAAGCCCTAGAAGAATCTTCACGACGGCTTGAACGATTCCAAGAGTTGTAGGCACTTGGGCGCTGCCGCTGGCTAGCCAGAACATTCCAAACAAATTTCCGAAGACGCGGAGTGCGACGAGTAGCGCCATACCGAAAGCTATAGCCGCGCCATTGGGCAGAGCATAGCCCTTCCCGATCCAGGCGCGAACAAATGCCGGCAGCCAAATGCTGATGCCCACGAGCGCGAGTGTTGCCAGCCCGACAGTGAGTTGCCCGATTTTATTGAGCAAGCGGCGTGCATCCTCGAATGATTGCCCATGACGCTCGGCAAAGCCGGGAAATGCGCTAGTCGCCAGACGCGTGCAGAAATCGAAAATCATATTGGGGAACCGCCACCAGAGGACATATACACCGACGGTGCCAGCCCCCTGGTAGGCTCCGAGAATGAAGAGGTCACTCGTTGCCTCGATAGTCCAGGCCACGCCTCCTAGCGAGGTCAGACCGCCGAAACCCATCAAATCTCTTAAGACCGCAGAATTCTTTTCCACCGGACGAGGCCGCAGCCAGAAGCACCGCCGCGTAGTCTCTCTGTGGAGATAAGCCAGCGCAAGCAATCCAAACACAAAACTCGCCACCGGCATACAATTGATACCGAACCCTGCTCGGAGCAGACCATAGGCCAGCAGCGATGTACCAATGGTCTTGGCCACGGTGCTCAGATTCACTACGTGCTGAAAGTGGGTACCTATAAGGGCTGCGGCATAGCGTCGAGAGAAGAAATTAAGTACCTGCGCGGCGCCGGCAAACAACGCGATGACGGCCGCCACATGCCCCTTGGCGATATCGCTCACTCCAATTCCGCGCCATAGAGCGGCCGCAACGATAAGAACGAGGAGCGTCCCGCCCAAGCCGATATACCAGTTGAACCGCGCCACTTCCCAGTGCGAACAATTCGCGCCCCCTCCGTCCTGCCTTCCCACGCACTCTGCGATTTTGCGAGCCGCCGCAAAGTCGAGACCCAGTTGCAGGATTGCTAAATAGGCTGTGACTTGCAGCACCAGAGCATAAATACCGAAGGTGCTGGCGGGAATTTCCTGGGTGATCTTGCGCAGCAGCCAGAAATTGGAGATAAGACCGGAAAATACCCCCAACAGGCTGGTGCCGTAAGCGGAAAAGATACGATTCCCTAGAGCGTGCTCAGACTTCAAAACCGGTCCTCAATGTTTGATTGCACTCAGGCTTCTATCAACCGATTCATCGCATTACGAACGTCGGCTGCAAACTTCTCGCGACCGAAACGAGCTCGTGTCGCTGCAGCAAGCGCAACCGGGTCAGGCTTAGGCTTGTTAAGAAGGCGCACGATGGCACTTGGGAGCTCGGACTCAGATACGATCGTTCCGAGCTCCCCATCGGCGAGAGCGTCCCTAGTGCCCGCGATGTTGAGGCCAAGCGCAGGCGTGCCGCTGACCATTGCCTCCAGGAACGCGATCCCGAATCCCTCTCCCTTCGACGGCATGACGAAAAGATCGGCCATGCTGTAAAGCGCTGTTAGCACGCGCAACTCGGTGGCACCGAAGAAGCGCACACGATCACTTACACCCACCTTGTGCGCGAGGGATTCCAGGCGGGGGCGATCGTCACCCTCGCCTACCACCGCATATTCCACGTTATGGCCGTGCGCGACGACATACGGGATGGCGGAAATGACTCGGTCTTGACCTTTGTACTGCTGCTGTGAGTCCATTCGCGCCACAGTCAGCAGGACCCGCTTATTTTCGATTCCCAATGCAGCCCGCGTTGTCCCGCCGTCTGCTGGCATGAAACTTTCTTTGAAGGTGTTCGGTACTACCAAGACCCGGTCGGGCGCGATCGCCGCCCAAGAGAGCACTGTGGCACGTGTGTAACGCGAGACGCACAACACGAGATCAGCCGATTCTAGGGCCGCGCGCTGAAGTCGTGGCGGGCACGGCCAAGCTTCAATTCCGTGAGTTTGCATGACGAGCTTCGCAGCCTTTAGGCGCGCTATGAGTGCCGCTAACGGAGCCATAAAGATGTGCCCGCAGAACACGAGATCGACTGACTGCGCGAGCGCGCATCGCAGTGCTGCGACCGAATAGGCGACACGCCCGGGCCGGGCAGGCATTTGTGCAATGGGCTTGGGCGGCTCGGGTGGATCAGGCGCGTGCCGCGGTAGAACTGTGATGGAGGACATAATTCGAGATTCGGCCAACGCTCCTAGAAAATCACGGTTGTACTGGGCGATGCCTCCGCGTCCTCCGAAGGCGTCCGTCACGATAGCAAGCATCGCGGGAGACGGCTTCATGACGCGCGTACTTCCGGTTCTACGTTTGCTGAAGCCATGCCGTTAAGCACTGCGAGCGACCAGCGTCGAGAAACGAGGCCCTTGGCTTCAGTTGTGCGGCTCGCCTGATGCGAACCTCTGTCAATAGCGGCATTCATCCAGTTACCCGTGGGTACGTTGAAACCTGTCTTTGCACGTACCACGATGTTGTTTGGGAGTGGTTTCGACGGCGCATTGGCGAGCGCTGCTTTTCCCGTACCCTCACGGAGCGTCGGGATCAGAGGAGCAAGCGCGTGGAGAAGCGTGAAGTCCACCAGGGGGACCCGGATTTCCAAGCTGTGTGCCATCCCTACCCAGTCTGCGTCACGGAGAAGCTGATTGCGCATATAGTGTGCAGACTCAAGCACACAAACCCGCGCGCCATCGGAGCTCGGATCGGGCACGAGGGTCGCGTTGATACGCTGCAGCGGCTTCAGCCGGCGCAAACCCTCACGTACGATTTCGACGTCTATCACCTCATGCAACTCGCTCGGCATGAATAAGCCGCGTCGCAGAAGATACGCGCCAGCCCAGGTGCCCGAATGTTCGAGAACCCCGAGCACCTTAGGCCGCGCCCGCGCGAGACCGGGGACTATTCTACCGAGGACTTTCCGGGCAAAAAGTCCGAGGCCCGGAATCGCCGCCAACGGACCAAACCACTGTCGCCAACGGGGTAAGTCCGAGAAGCTAGGATAACCACCGAGAAGTTCATCGCCGCCGAGACCCGAAATCGCAACCTTAAGCCCTGCCTCTTTGGCGGCCTTAGAGACGAACCAAGAGTTCACACCGTCGATCGAGGGCTGATCCATCGCCTCCAGTATCGCCGGGAGATCGTCGAAGAACTCCTGCTCACTCACGGCCCTCACGATGTGGCGTGCGCCATAATGCTCGCACACGCGTGCAGCCAATGGAGCCTCGTCCTCCGATGTGCCTTGGAACTCGGCGAATGCTAGGGTGATTGCGCGAATCTCACGTTGCCCTGCATCTCGCATAAGACCAAGCAATGCGCCAGAGTCAACGCCTGCAGACAGAAAAATACCGACTTCCACGTCAGCCAATAAATGCGCGCGCACGCTGTCCAGCACTCCGGCGCGCAGGCGTTCGCAAAGCTCAGCTTTTGGCACCGGATTCGCCGCGCCCCTAGCTAAGACTTCGGCAAGATTCGAGAAGGGCTTGGGCTCTCTCGGGCCGGTCGCGTCGATCCATTGCGTGTGTCCGGCGGGTAAAGAGCGAATTTCGCGATAGAGCGTAAATGGCTCGGGCACGCTGCCGAACAGATGGAAGCCGACTATGCCCGCTGGTTCAGGATCACGCGACACATGCTCGCCCGCGAGCAGCGCCTTGACCTGCGAGGCGAAGCGAAAGGTCCAGCCGTCATTTGCTATGTAAAGTGGCTTGATCCCGTATGGATCGCGCGCTAGAAAGAGGCGACGCTGTCTCACATCCCAGATGGCAAAAGCGAACATGCCACGGAGCCGATGTACCATCTCGGCGCCATGTCGGGCGTAAAGATGCAAGAGCGCCTCCGTGTCGGAAGTCGTGCGGAAGTGGGCACCATCAGTCTCGAGTTCGGCGCGCAATTGAGGATAGTTATAGATCTCGCCATTGAATACCACCACAAACCGACCATCGTCACTTGCCATCGGCTGGGAAGCTCGTTCGGAGAGGTCGACTATCGAAAGCCGTCGATGTCCAAGACCGCAACGCATGTCGACGCTCCACCAAGTACCTGACCCATCGGGACCTCGTGAACGCATCGCATCTCGCGTTCTAAGAAGCTCGGTTTCTTGCGGAGAGCTCGAGGCCGAGTGATATGCGAAGATACCGTTTATGCCACACATGAAATTGTGAAGGGCTGGAAATCCGAAGTTTCCTGAACTAGTAAGACTTCTCGAAAGACCGTTTAGTTCTTAGACAGAGAGAAGGTTTTGGGCGCTAGAGAGAAGGTTTTGGGCAAGCTACCGCCCTTTACCACACATGTGGTCTTTGAAAAGTTCAGACGTTACGCTTAATAAGCGGGGTTGTCAACGCTCCCAATAGAGCCAACCCACATGCAACGGGATCGTCTCGCTCCGCGTTGGAAGAAAGATCTTACCAAGATTCTTGCGCCCTCGCTCTCGTCGCGAAGTCTTCTATCCGAAATCATGGGCGAGATCAGGGGATCAAGCGGTTCTAACTCTAAAACGACCTGCCTTCCCCAAAAAACAACGGAGCAACCGCATCTTTTTCGATGACGACGGAAACAGCGCGCTGGAGCAAAGTGATGGAAACGACCAAATGGTACTCACCTTCAAGCCGCAAGAAAATCCCCTGCGCCCCTGTGAGAGGACCAGACCGTACACAAATCCGCTGACCTGATTTTAGGAAAGTCCAAGGCTGAACAGAACGTCCGGACAATGCAAGAGTTCGGATAGACGCGATTTCAGTGTCGTCAACGGGCTCCGGTCTATTTCCCCGTCCCACGACTCTTACAATACCAGGGGTCATTAGAATCGGCAGCCGTTTGTTCGAGTCAAATTGACAAAAAACATACCCTGGAAATAGCGCTACTTCGATTTCGGCAATGCGATCAACTCTCTGGCGCTTCGTTCGATAAGACGGAGAAAACACTGTGTAGCCCTTGCCTTTCAAGCTACTTACGACTGCCTTCTCATGTTTTGATCGAACGTACAGAGCGTACCACCTGGTATCAGCATCAGGCGCAACTCGGAAATGAGGATGATGAACGATACCTACCGATCCCGCGTCACCGAGAAGATGCGCGCTCTCCCACCCTTCCAAGACAAGCCTCCTATAACACTAACTGGGGCGAATTCCTCACCCACCGCTCATACCAAAACGGAGTTGCTACAGCATTTTACCTGAGTGAGGCAGGTTGGGGTTCTAAGGTTGAAAAGTTATGTTCCTCGTGGCTGGAAATCAGAACTCGTGAAAGAACTATAATTGGACTGCTTCCCCATGTCAAAGCTTCGGTGAAGATTTCTGGTGACGGTGAAATTCGTGGGACCCTGTACCAGGGATTAGCCGGCTCCGCTCGAGAGGTGCACCTCTTGATGGCAACCAACGCACAGTGTAATCAGATTTTCTTCGGAATCGTGGCCAGAGTGACTGCGAAACTGTTTGTGATGCACTTCCAAACTTGCCATTGTGCCGCAACATTGACATCGCCAGCCATCACGACGGAGGATCTGCTGCCGGAGGTTCTCGTATGACGCAGCATTTAGTCGGAAGCGGGGGAGTTTGGGTCTAATTGAACTCACGACGCCTCCTTGCTCAAACCTTCAAGAAATGCCTCTCGCTGACCTTGAGGTAGGAATTTGAAGAATCTCGTCATGGAAAATAGCAGCGTCTCTGGATCACAATTGTCCAGGTTAGCGCCTGCGAGAAAGTCCGCACAGATCATTTCCAAACAGTAGCCTCGAGATCGGTCGCTTCCCAGCATTAGGGCGGCCGTTTCAATCGCGCGCTCAATGACCGGCATTTGGCTCTGGTAGAGCTTAAAATAGATGATCTCCCACGGTTCCGTTTCTCGTCCGGTCAGCTCCTTCTCGACCTCCAGTTTGAAGTCCTCTTTGGGCATCTGACCCGCCTTGTGCAACCAGGTTGCACAATCGAAGCGCTGCCGGTCCCTTCTGGCAAGTTTGGCGAGCTCGATCCCCTTCGTCCAGCCTATTTCCTTTAGCTGCTTTCTTGCCTGCGGTGGCAGATGTTCGTGGATCGACATCAGGTAATAGGCCTTCCGCCGCGATCCAGGAAACTTCTTCTCTAAGAACTCATCAAAAGACTTCAGTTCATCCAGCCGCCAGTACTGTCCCGCCCGTACCTCGCATAAGTAGCGTCCCAGTTCGACAAACTTGGTGTCGCGTTCGGTCTCTTTGCGCTGCTCCCACGCCAGAATCTCGTCAATCTTGCCCAGTACGAACGAGGCTCGGCGGCGATTGAACTTGGGCGGCATCGGGCGGGTTCTCAGTAATTAAGCTCGTCAAGCCAATCAAGACTTTCTGCTCCTGGTCGTCTTATCAAGCTAGAGCTGGCAATTCCCTGCTTCCCTAAGCAAAGTCCCACATACGGGCAGCGGCTGCAGGGATTCTGCGGGAAGCGGATGCCACTGTGCGGCAGAAATTGTGCAGATTCGATTCTCTGAATGGTGTCTTCTACTAGGCGCCCGAATTCGTCGCGCTGTTCCTCGCTGATTCTGGTCCGCAGATATTGCACTTCAACCTGTCGCTTGCGGACAAAGACGATCTGAGCGACGTCGGCAATACCGGTCATCCACGAATAGCAAACCAGTTGCGGATCGAGTGCCAATAATCCCTCAGGCTCCTCCGGGTATCGGCTGGAAGAGGTCTTCCATTCCAATAGACAGCGCGTGCCATCGAGTTCGCCAATGGCATCGATGTAGGCGACGAAGTCGTTCTTTCCGGTCACTGGCCGCGCAAACTTGATCTGCATATTCCGTTTGGGTTGCACGACTCGGACACGATCGTCTTGACAGAATCGGGTCAGCAACATGATTCCCTGCCGCAGCATGCGATCCCAGGTGTCTCCCTTGGAGTACTGCAAGTCTGGTTGCTGACAGGGGGACCATTCCGAGAACAACGCGGCACCAGGATCTTCCCGCCGGAAATACGCAACCAGCGCTTGTTCGAAAGCGCGACCAAAAAGCATCGCGGCTCGTGTGTCCTTTTCCTTCCAGCCGTCAAGGTAGCGATGGCGATAGCGTCGCGGGCATGTTAGGTACTGGCTGATCTGAGTGTAGCTGTAGGTCATGTCAGGCCACCTGCGGATTGTCCAGGTTTGCCGGGGAGAGTTCTTCCCAGCGATCGGAAGCCGCAAAACCGTCGAGCCGGATCAGCGAAGAACCGTTCATCACTATATGGGTGATCTTCACGATGCCCGTTAGCCCCACGAACCGAGAGTCATCGATTTCATCTCGCCCAATCAGGTCAATGTCGTAGCCAAAGTCCCGCAGAAACCAGTTCAGTTTCCACAGGGCTTTCGCACTGCAGTAAAGCCGGCTCGAAATCGCATGAGCGGCAAAGCGGGCGGGCTCAAGAATGGCCAGAGTGAGGGTGTAATAAGGCTTTCGCTCCCACCGGTTAAAATGGACCTTTTTCACCCGTGCCAGGAATATGCCGTCGGGAATCTGCGCGGCGGCACAGCGATCGGCGGCGTGCAAACCTGTAATCTGGCGTCTCATGCTGCACCATCTTTCGGAACTGGATAGCTGTTGAGTTGGCACAGAAGCGCATCACGATTCTTTTCGGCCTGGTCGGCTAGGTGCGTAACGAACTTTTCAACTTGCTCGCGAGTAGCCTCGCGGAGAGTGTCGACGCCGCAGAAATCGATGGCGTAAATCTTGACGAGATCGGGATCGAGCTGATGCTGACGAATAATCTGGCAAAGGCGGTCGCGAACCTTTGCCCCACCGTTGTTTCCGTTGGCGGGTTGCCGCGGAAGTTTTTGTGCCTCGCCGGAAGATTGCCGTGGTGGGGGAAACAACCCCATCTCGTCCACTGAGCAGATGCCGATGCCGTAGGCCTTGCGCAGAGCTCGGTTGACAGCCCTGGTTTCTGCCACGCGCATTTCGGAACCACGAACTAGCGCAGAGACATTAGAGGGATTGGCATCGCCATACCCGACGAAGTTTTTTGTCTTTGACTTATTGACAATTGCTTTGAAAACCCAGCGGCCTTCTTTTGGCTCAGAAACACTCTCTGCCAATTCCGTTGTTATGCCCGAGCAGCGTCTTCTGTGTGCGACTCGCAGCAAGCCAGAATGAGTGACGTACCATTTCGCATCGAGCAATATCAGATCGCCGTTGCGTAAAGAGAAACCGAATGTTCGGCTCATCTCCTTAAGAGCTAGCAGTTGCGAGTTGGTGACGTCACCGTAGAGTTTCTTGACTGCGCGCGAATTCTCGCGTATTAGCTTTGCGTTAGGGTGAATAACAACAGAAGCTCGCATACGTTCAATTCCTCGTGATATCTAATAGATATCATAGTGATATCATGAAGTCAAGAAGGAACTCCGAGGGGGGGTCGCGCAGAGAAATGTCAGAACGCAAAGTTGCTTTATTGCTCAGAATCCAGCAGGCACTCAAAGATCGCCTCACGTCGCTTGCAAAATGTGAGCATCGCTCTTTGAATCAGCAGATTGAGTTCCTGCTTGAGAAAGCCGTTTCTGACGCGGCTAAGAAGCGCAGTGATCTACAAGGGCGGGAGAAATAGCCGCCGTAAAAGCGAGACTCACTTTTGACGTACTGGTAACGTGGTTCCGTAAAGCGCTCCAAATCGAGGAAAAATCTCTTGCTCGATGAACCGAACGTCGGTTATATTTTCTTATGTTAACTACAAAGGGACTATGTTAGGTCGGGTGGATGTCAGGAATGAAGCTAAATCTAGGGCTGTCGGATGTCCAATCTGGCTCAATAGATAATCGACGGATCGGAAAGCCTATTAAGCAGGTGTCAGTTCGGAAGGTTCAAGCCAACCGGCAGAACGCATTGAAGTCTACCGGTCCCAAGACCCCCCGCGGCAAAGCGTACAGTCGACAAAATGCTATCAAGCATGGCCTATTTGCTTTGGATTCTGTTCTTGGCGACGGTATCGACTGCGGAGCTTCGCAGCAATATCACCAACTCCTTGACCGGTTGATGGAAACATGGAAGCCCGTTGGGGCTACCGAACAGCTGGAGGTCGAGCGCATTACCGCTTGCTGGTGGAAGTTGGGGCGGGCTTGGCGGTACGAAAATGCAGAGATTACCATACTCCAGGCAGAGGGTGCACTCCGGGAAAAACAGACAGGGGACTCTCTACCTCACATGGCTTTACTGATGCGTGCCAAGAACGAAATCGAGACCACAGGGGCGATCTCGGAAGAGGTTCAAGCTAAACTTTTCGCGTACCCAGAATTGCGGCAGCTATGGGAATCGCTTGAAACGGTACTAAGAGATTCGATGGGAGATACTTTGGAGGGGCTGAGAACGCCACCTGGAATTGCAAAGCACCATCAAAAAGACTTCTCTGCCTCCGTGCTTCTCGCCACCGCTTTGCATTCGATTGACGCGGTGGGCAGTCGAAGAAACCAGCTAATGAAAAATCTGAGCGATCAAGTCGCCGTACCAGGCAGCGAGGTTCTCGACCGAGTTCTTCGCGCGGACGCTGCTGCCGAAAGAAATCTGGGTCGGGCAACCGACCGGCTCGAACGTCTTCAGCGGCGACGTCAGGGAGAGGCGGTTCCTCCTCCAATGAACGTTCGGTTAAGCCGGTAGAGGGAACTGTTGAATGCAGGTGTGGTCGTCTTTGCGAAATGAAGGCAAATTTATCGCGGGTTCAAAACAGAGCAATTTCGGCTTCGCCTGATCGGGCCGCTCAGTCACTGAGAACGCGCGTCTCCTGTTTAAGACGGAGGAAATCCGTTCCAAATCGGTTTTCGTTAGTTTATTAAAGAATGGTAATGCGAAGTGCGGGCGGATACGGATTCTGTTACTGGAAGAAAATACAAATTGCGCCATGCCTCATCACAAGGCCGCCTATGGATCAGGGCGAAATAGCGTCCGCAAGCGATTTCCGCTGAAGCCAATCGGCTTAATACCGCATCCCGCTGAGCCGTCGTGAATCTTTCCCGCAGGCGGACAACATATCCGAACCAACTGCTGCGACCCTGGGGAATCCTCGCAACCGGGAGTATCACATCTCCACAGTTTTCGAGCAGTTGATGATAAGAGCGCGCAACTGTCTCGCGTTCTTTCAGCATGGTCTCGATACGCCGCATGCGGGATCTGTCTGCGTTTGCGGTCATCCAATTCACCCAAATCTGAAACGATAATGCGGTACGGAAACCCCTCTCAGCCGGCCCACAAGATTGATTTTGCAATATCGTAACCGAGGAGCCTCTAAGCAACGCAGCGAGTTTAGGAGCTGTGATCGAGATGCAAAAAAGTGTCCGACCAAAAGCGGAGAGAAGTGTTAAAATTCGCTCACCCTTAGACGGACTAGGTTCGCACAGCATTGTTCAGCCGCTTGTGCGACCAATGGGAGCCATGGGAGCCAATTGATGGACTTGCAGTCACAAAACCACAACTCTAACGGGTCCGCAAACGGGTCTGGAGACTTAGCACCGGTTGAACTCCCAGCTTTTGAAAGACGTCACCACCTTCCGTACCCTGCTCTTGCTGAAGAAGAAAGTCCTCTGCTTCACTACTGGCGGATTCTCAAGAAGCGACGGTGGACCGTCGCTTCCACAGTCTGCATCATTTTTGCACTCTCGGTAATTTTCACACTCAAGACGACTCCGCTCTACCAGGCAACATCGAAAGTTGCGATTTTCCCAGAAACACCGAATGTTTTGGGATTCAAGGACGCTGGAAACGGTGTCCCTGATTACGATTACGAAGCGACTTTGGAAACCCAATCCGCGATTCTTCGCAGCGATGCTCTGGCCACGAGGGTGATCGAGGCGATGCGCCTGGACCAGAATCCGAAATTTACTACCGCAATTCGCCCCCTAGCCAAGGATTCTGATCTCGTTTCTTCGAGCATGCAACCTGATCCGGAACAAGCTGCTGCTCTCCTCGGCAAATTCCGCAGTGGACTGAGCGTCCGATTAGTCCCCAACTCCCGTCTCGTTGAAATTAGCTACACGCATCCTGAGCCTCGACTAGCGAGCGAAATCGCCAACGCTTTGGTAAGAACTTTTGTCGAAGAAAACTTCAAAACAAAATACGAGGCGGTTACGCAAACCTCAGATTGGCTTTCGACAGAACTGGCGGATTTGCAGTTGAAAGTCCAAACGTCGGAAGAGAAACTTGTCCGCTACCAAAAGGATCACGGAATTTTAGGAGTGGATGAGAAGCAAAATATTGTGACGGCCAAGCTAGACGAACTGAACCGGGAACTAACAGCTGCCCAGACGGATCGCATTCAGAAAGAATCGAATAACAGTCTGGCAGCGAATGGAATCACTCCCGAATCCTCCAAGCCTTCCCGGGAAGGGGCGAGCAGCATGATCGAGAGGTTGCGGGAACGAGAGGCCGAGCTCAATACGCAGTACGCCCAGGCGACGACGCAGTTCGGAACCGGTTACCCCAAGGTTGCCGAGTTAGCCAACCAGCTCAAACAACTGCGTACTGAGATGGCGGCCGAACAAGTCAGGATGCAAGAGGAAATTCGCAATGAATACGTGGCTGCACTCCAACGAGAGAATTTGCTGACCACTGCATTTAATGCGCAAAAACAGGAAGCAAACCAACTTAACGAAAACTCAATTGAATATTCTGTGCTTAAGCGCGATGCTGAGGCGAACCGTCAACTGTACCAGGATCTTTTACAGCGACTGAAGGAAGCGGGAGTTAGCGCGGGTCTGAGATCGAGCAACGTCCGCATCGTGGACGTGGCACGAACTCCGACACATCCCATCAAACCAAATGTGCCGCGCAACCTTCAGCTCGGACTTCTACTCGGGTTGGCCTGCGGTATTGGGCTCGTGTTTGTGCTCGAGGGTCTGGACACGAGCATTAGGACCGTGGAACAAGTGGGGACTGTCTCAAACCTGCCGTCGCTGGGTACGATACCGCTGCAGATTACAAGTGACGCCTCGTTGCGTAAACGGTTGAAAACGGTGTCGGTCGCTGCCCAGACATCTGAATCGCTTGCCCTCGTCACCTATGCGCGGCCAAGGTCAGAGGCAGCCGAGGCGTACCGATCTTTGCGCACCTCGATTCTTCTTTCCTCGTACGGTAGTCCACCCAAGGTAATCCTAGTCACCAGTGCATTGCCGCAAGAGGGAAAAACTACAATCAGTGCAAATTCGGCGCTAGTTCTCGCGCAACGAGGCGGCCGGGTATTGTTGATCGATGCGGACCTTCGCCGGCCAGGTATCGCCAGGATGTTCGGTATTCGCTCTCGCGGCGGTCTCAGCACACTCATCAGTGGAGGCGATAAATTCGAAGATGTCGTCGTTCCTTTTACCGACGTCCCGAACTTGTGGATTTTGCCAGCGGGACCAATTCCCCCACAACCTGCCGAGTTGCTCGGATCCACTGTCATGAAGGACCACCTCGCGCGCTGGCGAACCGAGTTTGAACATATCATTATCGACACGCCTCCATGCTTATCCGTCACGGATGCAGTGGTTCTATCACCCGAAGCGGACCGAATTATTTTGGTCGCGAGGGCGGGCAAGACCACAAAAGTCGCTCTTCGGCGAGCCTGTGACCTGCTGTTGCAGGTCAATGCCAGAGTTATGGGTATTGTTTTGAATGCTCTGAACATGCGTTCGGGCGAGGGGTACTACTACTATAGCGGGGTCTACTCCAACCACTACTACAGTGAGGAACCTCGCGAAGATAAAACAGTGGAGCCGGTCAGCAAGGTTTCCTGACGCGATTCCCTAATCTTGCGCGCAGTCGCTGGTGCGGAAGATAACCATCTCCTCGACCGGTGCAGATCAGATGCGGATTGAATTTTGCTCGACATCTCGCAAACTTTGCTTTGCCGTCGCCGGCCTTATTGTTGTCGGATTGTATCTATTGTTAGCCGGGCGCGCGTACTGGGCGGCGCATTTGGCGGCGAATCCGGACTTGCACAATGTCCAAAGAGCTATTCGCATGGAGCCATCGAATGCCGAGTATCGTGAACTCCTCGGACGTAATCTAGCACTCTCTGGCGCAAGTTTAGATGACGCTATTTCAGATTATCGGACCGCGGTTGAGCTCAATCCTTACGAGTCGCGCTACTGGCTGGATTTGGCGAGTGCCTATCAAGTCGCCGGTCGCTTCGAATATCAGGAGCAAGCTGTGGAACGGGCGGTCGACGCGGACCCCACGACGCCGCATGTTGCTGCGGAGGCAGCGAATTTCTTTTTATTACAAGGAAATTTAGAAAAAGCGCTCCGCCATTTCCGCACGGTGTTGGCCAATGATCCGGATGCAGTTTCCCCCACCCTTCAGCTTTGCTGGCGTGTAAGTGGCGATGCAAATCAGATTTTTGACCAAGCCCTTCCGCAACGAACGGATCTTTATCTATCATTTTTGCAGTTGCTTGTTTCCAAGCAGGAGGTCGGCTCCTCGGAAAACGCTTGGGACCACCTGATTCGGTTGAAGCAAACTTTTCCCGCAAAGCTCGCGTTCCCTTATTTTCGACTCCTTATCGCGAAACAAGAAGTCACGGCCGCACAAACTGCCTGGCAGCAGCTGGCGCGAATTGACGAAGCGGTTCAGCCCTATCTTCCCTCTCGTGAGAACCTGATCGTAAACGGGGGCTTCGAGGAAAACTTGCTGAACGGTGGCTTTGACTGGTGGTACGAATCGAACTCGCACGCCGCCTTGTCCATAGACACCGATCAGTTTTATCGAGGGACACGCTCCCTTTCCGTGATCTTCGATGGCAGAAGCGTGGCTGAAGCAAACATCGCTCAATTCATCCCTGTAAAGCCCGACACGGACTACGAATTCAGTGCGGAGTCGAGGACCCAGGATATCGACAGCGCAAGCGGCCCGCGCTTTTCCATTGCCGACGCCTACACAAAAGTTTCCTACGTCCTCACCGATGATTTACTGGGCACTAATCCCTGGCATTTGCAACAAGCGCGATTCCATACTGGGCCAAACACCAATCTCCTCTTCCTCAACATTATCCGCCAGCCCGCGGCCCCCTTGATCCGGGGCAAGCTTTGGATCGACGATGTGAGGCTGGTGGAGAAGCAAACTAAAGCAGGATCGGCAAATTGAAAATCTCTTCGTACACAATGATCGATACCGCCGATTCGATTGACCTCGACCATTCGCAGGGTCGCGTTTCTGAATTCTTACAATGGGTACTCGTCGGCGGCTTATGCGCTTCCTTGATTTTTGCGATTTTGGCGTTCGGTGCAGTGGATGAGTGGGCAACTTTCGGGTTCGAGGCGGGCGCGGCATTTCTTTTCTTGGTCTGGGCCGCTAAACAGCTCGTTTCGAAACGGATCCAATTATCGAGAAACCCCTTATACCTACCTGCGCTCTTGTTTTTTGGAATCATTGTTTCACAGCTTGCGCTCCGACGATCTGCCTACGCGTACGTTACCCAGTACGGAATCCTGCAATACGTTGCCTACGGGATTGTTCTGTTGATTGGAGCAGAATGCGTCCGAGACGAATGCGCTCGTAAAGTGTTTAGTGTTGTCATGGTTGTTTTTGGAACTTGCTATGCCTTCTTTGCACTCGCCCAAGAGCTGACGGCCAACGGCAAGATTTTCTGGCTGCATAGTCCACAATTCCATGGTTCGATCTATGGAAGTTACGTAAATCGCGATCACTATGCCGGCCTAATGGAAATGCTGGTACCGATTCCTTTTGTACTGAGCATGGGACATATGCTGCGCGGCGCAAAACGAGCAATGATCGGGTCCTGTGCGGTGTTGATGGCCACCACGATTTTCCTTTCGGGCTCGCGAGGAGGGATGCTGGCTTTCATTCTCGAAGTCGTCTTGTTCGCCGCATTGACTCTTGGCAAGAAGCAAAGCCCGCGCATTGCATTGGGATCGTTGGCTGTCTGCGCTCTAATCCTGGCGCTATTGATTTTCTTAGGCAAAGGCCAGGTGCTAGGACGCCTCGGAGATTTGGGTCCCGGCATCCGTTTGACCATCACGAAAGACAGCTTGCGCATGTTTGCAAAGCGGCCAATTGCGGGCTGGGGGTTGGGCACCTTTCCAACCGTGTACCCGAGTTTCCGCAGCTTCTATACAAATTTGTTCGTTAACGAAGCGCATAACGACTATGCGCAGCTGCTCGTTGAGACCGGGCTGCTCGGTTTCGGACTTATGGTGTGGTTTCTCGCGGGTGTGTTCCGGAATGGACTACCCAAGTCCCGGCGCTGGGAATTTCAATGGGACCTCGCGCTTTCCTTCGCCGCTTTGCTGGGATGCACGGGAATTCTGTTCCACAGTTTTGTCGATTTTAATTTACAGATTCCGGCGAATGCCGCGCTTTTTTATGTACTATGCGGTTTAGCTGCTTCCACACCTTTAGCTGAATTATCTAAGCCGAGGCGTCCACGGTCCATCAATAAACAGGGCGCCGCAGGTCATCGAGCGTCGTCAGATAATCGCGACGCATTCACGCACCTGACGTAAGGACCAGCAACAATAGTGACTACCCGAAACTGCGGTTTCGATTAGACCGATTTTTTGTGGAGACCAAATGTCAGTGAAACGCTTCACCAGTTGGGCAGTTGTGGCGGTCTGCATTTTCGCGGTTCGTGCTACGGCGCAAAAAAACGAACTGTCAGGACTGCTTGGTCGCACCCTGATCAGCGACCAGCGCATTCCAGGTGCTCCCTCCTACGACCCGGATCTACGTTTCGGCGACGGATTGACCTTTGAATTAAATTACGCGCGCCACCTCATTGGTGGCGAGCTTCTATCTCTATCGCTAGAAGTGCCGTTCGTGGTCAATGCAGATGAGGATCTTCACACAGCACAGAACGTGATCCCGAAACAGTATTCTTCTTACTTCGTGACGCCCGCAGCACGCGTCAACCTTTTCCCTGAACAGGCGGTTTCTCCTTGGGTCAGTCTAGGCGGAGGACTTGGCCATTTCGGTGCGAGTTCCACCCTGGAATTCGCGAATCTACCGAACCTGGGCAAAACTGGAACTAACACTGGTGTATTGCAAGTAGGTTTTGGTCTCGATGTGAGGCTCTTCAAGCGCTTCACGCTCCGTGGTGAATTCCGGGAATTTTGGTCGGGTGAACCGCAATTGAATGTCATCACAACTAGCAGCCGCCAAGCCAATCAGTTTGTTGCCGGCGGAGTAGTGTGGAAGTTTTGAGCAGGAGCTAGGTCGGTGGTCGACCTGTAGTGGTCTGCCCGCGCACGCGGCAAGGACAGATCAGCGCGGCCACGTGGCTCACGTTGTTTGTTTAGAAAGGTGACACCGTCCGACCCGACCACATTGACCCAGCGTCACGACGATCTCGATCACGCGGCGGAGTGGTTCATATCCCAGGCCAAGTTTTTGATAGTGATCTGAAACCAGAATTCTATCGATTTGAAGCCGGGATACCAATTTTCTGGGCCATTCTTATCAACTCCGGCAGTGACTCTGCGCCCATCTTCTTCATGATTTGGCTGCGATGGACCTTTACCGTTCCTTCGGTCGTCCCTATCTCGGCGGCCATTTGTTTGTTGAGCAAGCCTGAAACTATCAGGGGTAGCAGCTCGCGCTCTCGGGGCGTAAGCGAGTCCAGACGCTCGCGAAGCATGGCAATCTCGGCCTGGCGTCGTCGCCGGGCACGATCCAGCCCCAATGCCACATGAATCGCATCCAGCACGTCCTGTTCTCGAAAAGGTTTGGTCAGGAAGTCGACGGCCCCAGCCTTCATGGCCTGCACCGCCATGGGGATATCCCCGTGTCCCGTGATAAAAATGATTGGAAGAGGAACTTTGGCCTCAGCCAACTCGCGCTGAATATCAAGTCCACTCTTCCTAGGTAACCGGACGTCAAGAACCAGGCAACTTGGCGCATCTGGTCGCTTCTCCAGCAGAAATTCAAGTGGCGAGCCGAAGCAATCGACCCTCAGACCGACCGAGCGGATCAGTTTCCTGAGTAGATCGCGGATCGAGACATCGGGATCAACGACGAACACAACGGGCGACTCCTCCGTAATGACACTCAGCTGTCCTCGATACGGTGAATCGAAGGATTCCCACCGTGTAACGGTCCCGGATGAAGCCAAGCCGCCTTCCAAACCTCACCTCCACAACTCCCAATCAAGAGTAAAGGGTGACAGATGCCGGACATGTTTCGTTACCGTTGATTTTTCGTGACGTTTAAAATCTCGCCGCCGTTACCTCAGTGGAGTTCGGAGGGGCGCTGGCCTTAGCGGCAGGGTTGAGGCGGGAAACGCATTGCACTTCCAACTTCGGTTGCTCTGCCAGGGGTTACATTGAACACTGCTAGCCGGGATTCCAGCAGAAGCTATATGATTGCTCGGTTGATCCGTGCAGTCGGGCCCCGCGCGGCGCGGTCGGAACATCCCGGGTATCAGCAATGAGACGGTTTGGATCATTCTGGCTCGACATAGCAAACCAGTGCCTCCGGCAGGGAGAGGCACGGGTGGCGCTCACCCCCAAAGCCTTCGGCGTGCTGCGATATCTGGTGGAGCACGCAGGGCGATTGGTCACCCAGGACGAGCTTCTAGAGGTGCTCTGGCCCGGTATCTATGTGAACCCTGGGGTTGTCAGAAAGTATATTCTGGAAATTCGTAGGGCGTTAGGAGACCGGCCCGACGCGCTGATGTTCATCGAAACGCTGCCCAAGCGGGGATATCAGTTCGTGGCTCCTGTCATCGACGAGAGCGCTGCTAGGACGTCGTCCGCGGCCGGAACGAACAGGATCTTGGGCCGCGAACCTCAACTGGCCGAGTTGTGTGGCTACCTCAGCAGAGCGCAGCGCAGCGAGCGTCAGATCGTGTTTATCACCGGGGAGCTAGGCATCGGGAAAACCGCGCTGGGCGATGAATTCCAACGTCGTGCGCGGGTCGATGCGCCGGGCATTCGAATCGCGTGCGGTCAGTGCGTGGAAGGCTACGGAGGCACCGAAGCTTACTACGCTGTCCTAGAAGCGCTGGGGCAGTTGTGCCTTGGATCGGAAGGAGAATCTGTTGTCCGGATCTTAGCCCAACAAGCGCCCGCATGGCTGGCGCAATTTCCTTTGCTCGTAAACGGCAAACAAGGCGAGGCGCTCCAACGGGAGATTCTGGGTACGACACGCGAACGTATGCTGCGCGAGATTGGTGACGCGCTGGAGACGATTACTTCGGAAAGGCCGTTGCTGCTGGTGCTCGAAAATCTGCACTGGGCGGAAGCTTCCACCGTCGATTTCATCTCGGCCATGGCTCGCCGTCGCGCGTCTGCGAAGTTTATGCTGACTGCCACATATCGGACTACGGACGTGAGACTCGCGAAGCATCCCTTGGAGGCCGTCAAGCAGGACCTGCTGGTTCATCAGTTGTGCCACGAGATTGCGCTGCAACCGCTGCAGGCAGTTGATGTGGCCGAGTATCTGGATATCGAGTTGGAAGGCGCAACAGTTCCCGAGGGCTTAGCCGAATTAATCTATCGGCGCACCGAAGGCAATCCCCTTTTTATAGTGGCATTCCTGAAGCATATGCGAGACCGGGGTCTGATCGCCGTCGAGAATGGAAACTGGCAAATCACGTCCTTGGAGAAAGTCGATCGGGAAGTGCCGGAGAATTTGCGGCGGATGATCGAACTCCGGATCGAAGGGCTGAGCGAGCAGGAACAGCAGGTGCTGGAAATGGCGAGCCTGGAGGGTGTTGGACGTTTCAGATTCTCGGTCTTTTCCAGAGCTCCGATAATAGACCTGGAGCCGGAGGCGTTTGAAGAGATCTGTGAGACGCTTTACCGACGGCATCGCATCATTATCCCGGCTGGGTCAGCGGAGTTCCCGGACGGAAGCGTCTCGCCATGTTATGAATTTGTGCACGCGCTTTACCGGCAAGTGTGTTCTCAACGAATTGCCCCGCAACGCAGAGCGCAGTTGCACAGGCGAATGGGAGAGTGGGCCGAAGTACATTGGGAACATCTGGACGAGGCAGCGACCGTGATGGCGATCCACTTCGAAGAGGCAGGAGATTGGCCGCGTGCTGTCAAGTATTTGCGGCTTGCGGCTCAGACCGCCGGACGGCGGTTTGAGCCGCAACAAGCCGCGGACATTCTTAAACACGCCCTGGAGCTGGTAAAGAGACTGCCGGAAGAAGAGGGTGCGGAGTACCAGATCACGATTCTTGAGGAGCTGGCAGGGATTTATATTGCGTGGATCCGTAAGGCCACCGGCAGCTGAAACCCTGGAATTGGGGAAAGATCGACCTCCAACGACAAGAAAGAACGATCAGTTGCCGCGACGCACGAGAACGGAAACACTCATCATACAAGAGATACAAGAGTGAACGGCCTCTTCGTTTTGAGGCAAGGAATGCCTCATGCTACTTTGTGGCGCGATGTAACTTTGCGAAGGTGACCCTGATGGGGGATGACAGAGGCGTGCTCTGCGCAGAGCTTCAGGAATAGTTCGTTTTGTGCAGTGTCGGAAAAGGCCGCAATCGGATAAAAGCAGCGCAAACGGCAGCAAACCCGCTCAGCCAATTCATTCCAGAAATGTTCCATCTCGATCGCAGCCTCCGCTTTTCCGTCCGCCCACAGCAGGGACACGACCTCGCCGCACACCGCCACCCGTTTCGGTCTGCTTTCCGCGGCGGCTTCGAGGGGCATGAAGACTTCGCGGATGAACTCGTCAAAGCACACCCTGCTCAGTTTACCGTCGACTGTCAAACGTGCCAAAACCTGGAAAGCGTCAACCGTCACGTATCGTCCCTTCTTGGCCGCGCTGCTCATGTCAACCCCCTGAACTCTGAGTCGCTCCGCAATCCCATCCCTGTGCACCGGAGTTGCGAGGACAAACACCGAATCTCCTTCCTCAAGGGCGGTGCTTATGAACCGGACGAGAGAGTCGAGCAGAGGGCCGTCACCGGCGTAGAACTGAAGTGCGTGCGGAGAGCGATCCAACTCAAGCCAATTCGGCTCCGCCGCTAGCGATCCAGTCTGAGGATCCGGGAGTCTGGCTGTGCTCATGAGGCATCCTTTCGTAGACGTAACGATAGCGGTTCAAGTCGAAGCCTTGAATACAGGAAATATTGTAGAGCCACAAAAGTCGAGCGGCCACTTGCGTCGTACTGCAGAGCAGCCGTTTTTGACCAGTCATGGCCAGCGATGGGACTGCAGCTTAAATGAAGAAGATTCAAAGTGTGGTAAAAGGGCAACATCTATCGGTAGTGTATTGAAAACAAGAAAACCGTCGAGCCAAACCTACTTCTTGCTGCTAAGACCGAGTCGCAGGCCTTTGAGAACTACCACTCCCATCCGCATTGACATCGGACAGAGTCGGTTAACCTTAGCTTCATCAGTAGGGTCTTGCAGACGGCGCAGGATCTCATCCACATAGTTCTCTCTCCACTGGTACACGTGATGTCTATAGCAAGTACGGAACCAACCTGCGGGCTGGGCTGGGAACGCGCCTTATCGGGGAATTCTTGCAAAGTGTGAAGTTTAGAGGGGGTTACCCATCATTCCACACCGTACAAATTCCATTTTGCTGTCCACTTCGTGGACAGCGCGATTCTATGCGTCTGAGTCGAGGAGAGGGTCACGTCTTTTGTGGAAACGCTACGGTCACAACATCCCGGCCGCGCGCCTTGGACTCATCATTGGTCAGCTATCTTGAGCAACCCGCTTGCTGTTAACCCATGCGCCGGAAACGCGGCCACACCTACCGAGAGTGAAATCGGTCCAAGAGTGACGGCAGGTCTCCCACACAACCCAAGTCGGTGCGCACCGCGGATAAGAAAGGTCACCAGAGTTATCATGTGACCGAAGAAGGATTCCTGCCCAGCACAAACCTGGGCGGCATCTGCTTCCCTTCACTCATGCTGATGATTGGTCTGTCATCGTTGTATAAGGATCACACCGCCGCTGCGCTTGTGCGCGACGGCCACATCGAGGCTGCGATCGAAAATTACAAGTTGCAGCCGAATGCTCCAGGTGGCATTCCCGAAGCAGCAATCCATTACTGTCTGTCGAAGGGCAGCGTCACTTGGAACGACATTGATGTCGTCGCCATCGCCAGCAATCCATTCCGGGGATGGGGGCGTCGTGCCTTCTCGCGCCGCCACCTCTCACCTTTCGCCCCAGTCGCCGCCGCCTATCAACAAGGAAAGGAACTCAGCCGGCTTGTAAAGGAGTGGACCGCGATTCGGATCTTACGGCAGCGCCTTCAGGGTAAGCACCAAAAACTGGTCAGCCTTGACCATCATTGTTGTCACGCGGCCGGCGCCTTTTTTCTCTCGCCCTTCGACAAAGGACTCATTCTCACGCTCGATGGCGAAGGCGATGGCAGCGCCGGATTGCTTGCCGTCGGCGAAGGCAGCGGGATTCGAGTCCAAGACAGGATGTCTTACTCGAACTCGATCGGCTGGGTGTATTCTCAGGCAACAGATCTGCTTGCCTTTGTTCCATCGAAGGAGGAACACAAGACGCAATGGCTGGGCCTAGAAGGCGAGCCTGTACACAAAGATGTTTTCCTCCGCGTCTTGCGTCGTCCGAAAGAAGTACTGCCCAAACTCGATCTGCGCTATTTTCGTCGCGATCTCACTGGCGGCTTCGTGCCCGCCGAATTGCTGTTTGACCAACTCGGGCTTCCCCGAAAGAAGTCAGAGTTCACCACCGAACAGAAACGAAATCTCGCCAGCAGTGTGCAAGCCGCCATCACGGAGTTGATCTCCGAGCTGCTCGCGCACTTCCAAGAGAAAACCGGTCTTTCGCAGATCTGCCTCGGAGGAGGCGTATTCCAAAATACGCTTCTAGTAGCCGCTCTCGAGCGCAAGTTTGGCGCGGGGAATATTTTCGTTCCGCCCGCTCCCGGCAACGCCGGCTGCGCGCTAGGAGCAGCTGGCTGGATTTGGCATCAGCAGATGGGCAAGCCGCGCAATCCGGAAGTCCGCTCTGTGTACTGGGGTCCTTCCTTTGCACGAACAGAAATTAAGGACGTTCTGGAAAATGTGAAAGCCCGTTACACCTTGCACACCACCAGCGACAGAACACTGGACTCTGCGGTCCAGTTGTTACGGGCTGGCAAAATCATTGGCTGGTTCCACGGCCGCACAGAGTTTGGTCCGCGAGCTCTCGGCAATCGCAGCATCCTCGCTTCTCCTTGGGCGCCATACGTTACTGAGAACCTTAACGATTACGTGAAGCATCGCGAATCTTTTCGCCCCTTTGGCGTCGCGGTTCGCGAAGAAGACTGCGCTCGCTACTTCGAAGGTTCGCCGCTATGCCGCTTCATGAACTCTCTGGCTGCACTGCGTGCGGACGCGAAGGTCTTGCCTCACGCCCTTCAACTTCCCGGCGGCTTAGTACGGCTCCACATTGTAGAAAAGGAGACGAACCGCATGTTGTGGGAATTGCTCGGACGTTTTGGCGAACACGAACCGGCGCCCATTCTGGTAAATACGTCGTTCAACCTTCCGGGCGAGCCCCCGGTGGTTCGCCCAAGGGATGCGGTTCGCACCTTTTTCTGTTCCGGCACAGATGCGGTCTTTGTCGACAATTTCCTGCTGACCAAGTGGAGCTCGGCCTATATTTTGAACGGTCGCGAGGTTCAGAAACCGCCGGTTCAGGGTTCCGCTCCGCCATTGAACGAATAAAGCGTGAATGCCCGATTACTGCATATTCACCAGAAGCAAGCGCTAAGCGCCAGGAGACGCTACGCTGCACCCGCGGTCGCAGAAGGACAGCTCAACGGCCACGTGATTCACTTGCCTGCTTGGAAAACCACCGTCTTGGATTGTGGAATTACCGATTAATGATGGTCGGAAGAGGGACTATTTCGATGGGCTCGCTGGATCATCACTCTTGACCAAAACCCACGCAGTCACTCCGAGGATGGCGGCACCGCCAATCCCGATCGCCACCGGGGAACTGAGAGCGCCTCCCCCAGCGGCTGCTGGAGCCGCCGCCGATTTCTTTTTCTTTTTCTTATTGTCTTGCTCCTGCTGGGTTTCTTCTCGGGTAGTTTGCTGGCCTTGTGCCAGCGTGCTGGTGCCTCTGTCGTCGCTAATCGTTAGGTCACCCTTCCGCGCTGCGATTTCCACTCGACCATCCACATCCCGTACCTCAAATTCGGTCCAAACACCCGCAGCGGGCGACACCACGACACTTCCAGCCCGAGTCGCTAACAATTTTGAAGTCGAGATGGTTACACCGCCGTGCTCCAAGTTGACAGCCTCTCCCTGATACTTGACCAGCGAGTCATTTAGGACCAGGACGATCGACCCTGAGGCATTTATGTTCGCGGCCGAGCTAGCGTTAGTCTCCACCAGGTCGCCGGAAAAGATAGCGGACGGCCTTGCGATAGTATTTCCGTTGAGCAACGTGGTTCCGTGGGTGTAGAGCATTGCAGCAGGTTGCTCCGCCGCAAATAATGTAGCCTGAAGGATCAGCACTGTCACGCAGCTCATGATCTTCAAGGGTAGAGTCCTCATCGTTGCAAGCAACCTCTTCGCTGATGAACTGGCTGAATGGTAACCTGAAAGACTTTCTTCGTCAATCGCTTGGCGTTAATTGGCAGGGTTCTAGCGCTTTGTAATTTCCACAGTTCCATCACTTTGCAGTCACCAGTGGCGTATGTTTCTGATAATTTCTCCATAGTAAAATTGCCCATTATGAAGAGCTAAAATTTATTATTGCCGCTTCGGGAAATCAGTGCGCTGGTTTTGTATCAAACCGTCAAATCGCGGTTTTCATCATGTGTGAGCGGATCAAGAAGATCAAAACCCCCAAATTACGAAACGAAGCCAACAAGTTGCTTGTTTTTAACAACACTGGCCACGGAGTGGACCTACCGCCCTCGGCGAACGGTAAGCGGCGCGCGGTGCGTACCATACCTCCAGAAGAGGTGATGACTCCGCAGGAGCCCTTACCGCAGTCCGTCATCAACCGAACTGCTTCGCTGTAGATGATGTGATGGGCAGAGGTTCTCGCCTATCCCAGTAAGGCGATTTATATGACGGACAAACGAATCGTCCTGACCACTGCCGGCTCGGAACAAGAGGCTGAGAAAATTGCGCGCCATCTTGTGGAGCACCGGCTTGCCGCTTGCGTCAACATCCTCCCGAATGTCACGTCAGTATACCGGTGGAAAGATCAAGTGGAAGAAGCACGGGAATGGCTCTTAATAATTAAGACGACGGCAGGAGTCTTCGCCCAGGTCCGCCAGGCGATTTCCGATCTCCACTCCTACGAGCTTCCGGAATGCATTTGCCTGACGATTGAAGATGGCTTGCCGAACTATTTGCAATGGATCGCTGAATCCGTTTCCCCAAACGAGTGACGGTAGCTACTGTTGGGCGTGAGTATCGCTTTAACCCGTGAGATCCGTGTAAATTCGCAGCCAAGAGTCTTAGATCGCGGCGAGGCCCGATTCCAGATCTTCAATAATATCCTGTAGGTCTTCAATTCCTACGGAGATGCGCACCATGCCGTCGGTGATGCCGATCGCCCTACGTCCCTTCTCGCCCAGCGCCGCATGCGTCATGGTTGCCGGATGCGAGATAAGCGTTTCCACTCCGCCCAGCGACTCCGCCAGCGAGCAGACCCGCAGTCTCTTCAACATCTTGTTGGCGTTCTTCAAAGACCCGGTTTCAAACGTGATCATCGAGCCGAATCCACTCATCTGCCGCTTCGCCAGTTCATGCTGTGGATGATCCGGAAGGCCAGGATAAAAAACCTTCTTAACCTTGCGATGCTTCGCAAGGAACTCGGCCACCACGCGGCCGTTGCTGTCGTGAACTTCCATGCGGGCCGCCAGCGTCTTCACTCCGCGCAGCAATAACCAGCACTCAAACGGAGAAAGAATTGCTCCTGCGGCTTTTTGCAAAAACGCAAGCTTCTCGGCCTGCTCGGGCTTACTGCATACCACTACGCCACCCAACCCGTCGCTGTGTCCGTTAAGAAATTTCGTGGTCGAGTGGATTACCATGTCCGCGCCCAGCGCCAGCGGTTGCTGAAAGTATGGAGACATGAACGTATTGTCCACTACCAATTCAGCCTTCCTGCGCCGGCAAATCTGGCTGATGGCGGAAAGATCGCTCAGGCGCATTAATGGATTCGTCGGCGTCTCGACATAAACCATGCGGGTATTTTTGCGGATCGCGCGCTCCACGTTTTCCGCGTCGGAAGTGTCCACGTAGGAAAATTCCAGGCCGAATCCGGTCAGCACCTGGTTGAACAAGCGCGGGGTACCTCCGTACAAATCGTTGCCACAAACGACGTGGTCCCCCGACTTCAGCATCATCGCGACCGCGTTGATCGCGGCCATGCCGCTGCCAAATACGGGCGCGGCAACACCGCCTTCGAGAGAAGCTAAATTTTGCTCAAGCCGGGTGCGCGTGGGATTCGAGACGCGCGAGTATTCATAACCCTTGTTCTCACCGATTCCCTGCTGAACGTAGGTCGAAGTGAGGTAAATGGGTACGTTGACCGCGCCGGTGAGGGGATCCGGTTCCTGGCCATCGTGGATGGCGCGAGTAGCGAAACCTGGTTGTCTGTTTTTTTTCATGCGCTGCCTAAATCCCGCCTTCGAAAATCTTCTTCGACAAATACCGCTCCGCCGAATCCGGAATAATCGTCGCCACTCTTTTTCCAGCGCCTAGCCGACGCGACACTTCCAGCGCCGCAAAAACCACGGCACCTCCACTCGATCCCGCCAGCACGCCTTCTTTCGACGCCAACCGCTTCACCGTCTCGAATGCATCATCGTCCGTCACCGCAATCACTTCATCGCACACGGAAGGGTCAAACGTCTCCGGGATGAAGTTGTTCCCGATCCCTTCTACTTTGTGCGGGCCGGGCGCTCCGCCGCCAAGGACCGAACCTTGCGTTGTCACGGCAACCGCCAGCACGCCCTGTACATGCTCTTTCATATAGCGCGCCACGCCGGTAAATGTTCCGCAAGTGCCGCAGCCCAAAACCACGGCATCGACTTTCCCATTCATCTGCTCGAACATTTCTACCGCGGTAGTTTCGTAGTGATAATCGGGGTTCGCTTGATTCTCGAATTGCCCCGCCATGAACGCACCGCGAACGCTGGCAACCAGCGCTTTCGCGCGACGGATGGCCCCTTGCATCCCTTCGTCGTCTGGAGTGCGCTCAACTTCAGCTCCGAGGGCGCGCATGATAATCACTTTCTCTTCCGAGAAGTTTTCCGGGACAAACAACTTCACCTTGTAACCGCGGTTCACGCCGATCAGCGCCAGGCCAATTCCGGTATTGCCGGCGGTGGCTTCCACAATCGTTCCGCCAGTAGCGAGCTTCCCTTCCTGCTCGGCCTTGCGAATAATCCCAATGGCGGCGCGGTCCTTCACGCTGCCGCCCGGATTTAAGTATTCCAGTTTGGCGAAGATGTCAGCAGAGCCGGCTGGAACCAGCCGTTTCAAGCGAAGCATGGGAGTGCCGCCAACCAGATCGGTAATATCGTCGGCGACTCCCAAATGGGAAACTTCAGGGGTTTTCAAGTGCACGCTACAGGGTAAGGGGAGTGGGTGGAATCGTCAATGGAGCGAAGACCTTGGTGCAACTCATTTGGCGTCTGAAACAACCCCCTGGGTCCCAGCATAGTACCCGCTCTTGGTTCGCACGACCAGTTTGTTGTGGCCTTTCACTTTGGCTTCGACTCGGATCTGCCGGAAGCCGCCGCTGGATCTGGGATTGGTTGGCTTATAGCCGATGGTGTACTGGTTGCGAATGTCGTGCGCAACTTGGCGGCTAATTTCATCGACTTCGTCGAGGGTCTTCGGGAAAAAGGCGAGCCCTCCGGTGCGCTGCGTCATGATTTCCAGCGCCCGCTTGGCCCGCTTGGGATGCTCCTCGTCGCCTAGAATGCCGATCGCGTAGACCGAGGGCCCGTTTTCCTGCTGCAACTGTTTGACCGCCTGTTCTAAAGTTTCGCGGCTAGCGTTGTCTTCCCCATCCGTTACGATGAACAACACTTTCCGCTCCAGCCGGGCGTTTCTCTTGAGGTGCTCGGCGGACGCTACTGCGGCTTCGTAGAGGGCCGTGCCGCCCTTCGCATCAATTTTCTCCAGCGCTGCCTTCAATAGCAGCAGATCGTTGGTGAAATCCTGGTCCAGGTAATATTCATCGTTGAAATTGACGACGAAGATTTCGTCCTGCGGGTTGCTGGCCCGCACCAGGTTGAGCGCAGCCTGATTTACCTTGGCGCGCTTTTCACGCATCGAGCCGGAATTATCGATCAGAATTCCCATCGCTACCGGAATGTCTTCATGACGGAAAGAAATAATGGTCTGCGGCTTTCCGTCCTCGAATACCGTGAACGCAGACTTGTCCAAGTCGGTTATGATGTGCTGCTTATCGTCGACCACCGTGGCGTGCAGAAGGACTTCATCCACATCCCTGCGAAGGACGTAAGTTCCGTCCTCGTTGGGAACTTGTTGCTGCCCCGCGGTTGGGGGAGATTGAGGAGCGGGGCTTGGCTGAGATTGCGTAGGCTGCGAAGGAGCCTGCTGAGCCTGGCCGAAAGGCTGCGTGAATACCGCGACGGCCATCCCAGCCCACAGCGAAGAGTTTAGAAGAAACGATAGGAGAGTTGCCTTATTCCTGGGGCGCGTAATAACCGGTCCTGGCATAAACACGGAGAGGCGGCAATCCTTTCGGCGGAAGTAACTTCACTTTGATCTTACGCCATTTGCCGTCGCGGACCACTTTGCTGGGACGATATCCCAACACATATTGGTTGCGCAGTTCGACTCCGATTTTAGTGGCTACGTCGGCCAGGTCGTTCGGATTCTCGACCGTAAAGGCGCGCCCACCGGTTAGTTCCGAGACTTCGCCCAACAGCGCCGGGCCCAGCCGTTCCTCTTCGGTAGGAAAATAATGATCGTAAATCCCGATGGCATAAACCATTACATCTGCTTCTTTCACTAGAGCTTTAATTTCTCCCTCGGTGTAACGGCTGTGGTTATCGCCTCCATCGGAAATAATAAGCAGCGCCTTCTTTGCATACTTGGCCTGCCTCATCTTGCTGACGCCCATATAGATCGCATCCAGCAGGGCCGTTCGCTTTCGCGGCACCGTGAATACCAGCTTGCCTTGGATCTCGTCCACCGAACTGGTGAAATCATTCACCACCTCGGGGGCATCGGAGAACGTGATCATGAAAAATTCATCCTGCGGATTGGCGGTCTTGAAAAACTCCACCACCGCATCCTTGGCGCGGTCCATCTTGCTGCTCATGCTGCCGCTGGAATCGAAGATTACTCCCAGGGAAACGGGGGCGTCCTCACTTGAAAAAGATTTAATTTCTTCCTTCGAGCTGCCTTCAAATAGTTGGAAGTTTTCCTTGTCGAGCCCTGTCACCAGGCGGTTCAAGGGATCGGTGATCGTTACTGGTACAAGCACTAGATCGACCGCGACTTTCAAGGGTCGTACGCGCGCATCCAGCGTTGGGGAGACCAGGCTTTGCTTCGCAACCTGTTCTGTTTCTGCCTTCGACTTTTCGACCTCGCGCGGCGGGATATGGACATCATTTACCGTCGTCTGCGCCCAAGCAGCCGACGGAGAACTGAACCCTGCGTAAAGCCCAGGCAACACAATGACCACGACGGCCGCTATTTTGCGCAACCGTACAGCTAGTGGGTTCCAGGGTCGAACCGGACGGGACTTCCGAACGATTTCCCGAAGCATTTCCCGAACTATTTCCCGAAGCTGGGCCTTGGGGCGGGTTGGCCGGCGCCCATCCAGGAGGGCCATAAGCACCTCGACTGGCCGCGATATTACCACGGCTTGGTCGAAGTGGATGCTATTTCTTTGTCAAATGTTGCAGACAATTTCAGAAATGGGAACGCACATTATAGATTTTTCGTTCACTCGAGTTAGCGCCGAACCCGACGACATCAAGCCATGTTGTTACAATCGAAGCTCCTCATGGCAGACATTCATCCTTTTCGCGCGTTTCGTTATGATCCTCAACAGGTTTCCCTTTCCCAAGTGGTAACCCAACCTTACGACAAGATCAATCCAGCCCGGCAGGAGCAGTACTATGCCGCAAGTCCGCATAATCTGGTTCGCATAATCCTGGGCCGTCGCGAGGAAAAAGACGATAGTCGTGAGAACGTCTATTCCCGGGCCTCGACCTACTTTCGTGGATGGCGAGAGCAAGGCATTCTTCGCCAGGATGCGCTGCCCTCAATCTATGCTTATTCACAGCGCTTCGCGCCTCCCGGGTCCGCCAGCGAACTGGAACGCCTTGGATTCATCGCCCTGGGGCGTATAGAAGACTATTCCGACGGCGTGGTCTACCGCCATGAGCAAACCCTTGCGAAACCGAAAGCCGACCGGCTTGATCTTCTCCGGGCCACGCGAGGCCACTTCGGCCAGCTTTTCATGCTCTATGAAGACTCGGGCCAGATCGATTCGCTGCTCGCCAATCCCGCCGATCCAGTGATTTCGGTCAAGGATGAATACGGTGTTCTTCATCGTGTGTGGCAAGTCTCCGACAAGGATGTGATCCATGCGGTGCAATGGGCGATGAGCGACAAGAAGCTGATCATCGCCGACGGTCATCACCGCTACGAAACCGCATTGACGTACCGCAACGAACGCCGCGCCGCCGACTCCTCTGCAGCAGCGGCGCCCGGCACAGCGCCTTACGAATTTGCCATGATGACTTTCGTCAACATGAACAGCCCTGCTCTGCTGATCCTGCCGACACATCGCATCGTGCGCGGACTGGGATCCTTTTCCGAAGAAGAATTCCGCAACGCAGCCCGAGCGTTTTTTGACGTGGAGGATGTGGATCCGTCTCTTGACGGCCCCCGCGCGACTGCCATTCTCCGCGAGTGTGGACGTGCCGGAGCATCGATTCTCGCCGTCACCGCGAACCGCGCATTTCTTTTGCACCACCCCAACCCCAACTCCACGGCGCCGGTTTTCGCCGGATTATCCCTGCGCCAGCAAGGGCTCGACGTAGTGCAATTGCACAAATGTTTATTGGAAAGAGTGCTGAACCTGTCAGAAGAATCCATTCGCAACCAACAGAATCTTTCCTACGTCCGCGACACGTCGGAGGCGTTATCTCAGGTGCGCGGCCCCAACTCACGCGCCAACATCGCTTTCTTGATGAATCCCTGCCGCATGTCGCAGGTGCGAGATATCGCCTTCGCTGGCGAAGTCATGCCTCAAAAATCGACTGACTTCTATCCTAAGCTTCTCAGCGGGCTAACCATCTATGCGCTTGACTAGAAGAAACCGGATGGGTGGAATGAGGATCGTCTTCAGCCAGAGAGGGACTTTCATTCCTGGCTCCCGGAGCCAAACAAAAAGAGAACGCGCTCTGCCGCGTTTAATGTCGCTGCTCGCTCTTTGCACCGTGCTGTGCTTTGCCGTCTTTGTGTTTTCGGCCGCTCCCGAAAAACATCTCGCTGTTTATTCCACAGTGGCCAATTATTCATTGCCAATCGTGCAACGGCAGGGGCAAGACTACATCGGCCTGCTCGAACTGCTCGATCCTCTCGGCACCGTCAGCGCAAAATCCGACCCTCCCCGCTGGCGCCTGCACTACAACAACGTGCTCGGAGAATTCATCGTCGGCAAGAGCCGCGCTCGGGTGCAGGGGCGCGATGCCGATCTGTCGGGAAACTTCCTCATGGAAAATGGCCGAGGCCTCATTCCCCTCGCCTCCCTTAATTCCCTGTTACCGCGTTTTATCGGAGGTCCGACAACCCTACACGAGGAGTCAAACCGGCTTTTCATCGGCAACATCGCCACTCACTTCACGGCCTCGGTCGCTCCGAACGACCCTTCGCGCCTGGTGTTTCATTTCACCGCACCGGTCAATCCTTCGATCGCCAGCGAGCCCGGCAACCTGCGCCTCACGTTCCGCCGCGAACCGCTTACTGCGCCCGCGTCTCCCATGCTCACGTTCAACAGCAAAACGATTCCGTCCGCTGATTACTCGGAGAACAACGGAGCTGCGGAAATTAGCGTGACCACGAACACTCCTCTTCTCGCCACGTTTAGCTCGGACGGACGCACGATCACTCTTGCTCCAGCAAAATCACAGCCCGCCGTGGCGGGAACTGGCGCAGTTGCCGCTCCCAGTTCTACTACGACCGGTGCGTCCACTGCCACAGCAGCAAATCCGGTAGCCGCACCGCCGCAGCCAGTTACGCTTTCTAGTTCCGTTCCCCGCCGTTACTTCGCTATCGTGGATGCAAGCCACGGAGGCAACGATCGCGGCGAAGCTCTCAGTTCAACACTCGCAGAGAAGGATATTACCGTGGCGTTCGCCCGCCGCCTGCGTCAGGAACTTGAAAGCCGCGGCATCACTACTCTTGTCTTGCGCGATTCGGACGCGAACCTCTCTTTGGATGATCGCGCCTATTTCGCCAATACCACTCACGCCGCGATATACATCGCATTGCACGCCGCGTCGAACGGCCACGGCGTGCGGATCTATACTGCGCTTATTCCGTACACTGGCGACGAAGACCGCGGCCCCTTCCGCTCCTGGACAACGGCACAGTCGTCCTCCATTCCTCTCAGTCGAGCCACTGCGTCGAGCGTAGCGGCTGAGCTGCGAAAGCTGCAGGTCGTCGTGCGTAATCTCACCGCGCCGATTCGTCCTTTGAATAACATCACTACGGCAGCCATCGCAGTGGAAGTTGCGCCGCCCGCCACTGACCTTTCTATGTTGACCGCACCCGACTACCAGCAACTCATTGCGGGCGCAGTGGCCAATGGAGTTGTCGCTATCCGTGCCCAACTGGGAGCCGCCCCATGATTCCTCGCCACCTCTACATCGCGCTCTCTATAATGCTGGTTGCTGTTTTGAGCATGGGACTCTACGCCTGGCACATGCGCGGTCGTGCCGCCGCGGTTCCGGTTGCCTCTACCGATACGCGTCCCGTCGAACCTCCGGTCTCAGGACCGACTGAACGCGTCACCCTGTATGTCGCCTACGATGACATCGGAGTCCTGCGCGCACAATCTGCTCAGACCCCGTTGCCGTCGGTTCGGCAGCAGCGCGCCGAAGAATTGCTCAAAGCGCTGTTCGCCCTATATCTTGCAAAGTCCTCGCCCCACCCGCTTCCTCCCGGCTCCGACGTTCGCAGCGTTTACCTGGTCGATCCCGGCCTCGCCGTCATCGACGTCAACGCCGCGTTCGCCGACGGCCACCGTTCCGGTGTGCTCTCGGAAGAACTCACGGTAGCGTCACTGGTCCAGACACTCTCCGCAAACATTCCCGGCATTCTTAAAGTGAAGATTCTTGTGGAAGGAAAGCAGCGCGAGACATTAGCCGGCCACGCGGATTTATCCAACTTTTTCGATGTAGCCGCCATCAATCAGTTAACCACGCAACTGCAGTCGACACAGTGAGCCTGGCCGCACGGCGAGTGAGAAACAATTTTGCAGGTCCGATCAGTGCGCCGCGCCCGCCGGACCCTTCCTCATCGCTTTCTTTAGCGTGAATACGATAGGCACACAGGCAAAGCAAGCCAGCGCCATGTAACGGAAGTCGTCAACGTAGGACCACAAACGCGCCTGTGCGTCCAGGGCCTGATTGAGGAGGCCGTAGCTACGTTGGACCGCAGTTGTCGGGGATGCGCCTTGGGCGCTGAGGTAGTGTTGTATCCCCTGCATCGCGCCCTGCACGCTGAGCCGGGCCGCACTCAGCGATCCCGACAGTTCAGTGCGATGTACTTGTGCGTGACGCGTGACGATGGTGTTCACCACAGAGATTCCGATGCTGCCGCCGATGTTGCGGAACAGGTTGTACAATCCGCTGGCATTGCCGATTTCTTCGTTCTTGAGGAAGGCCATGGCGGTGGTCGAGAGCGGGACGAATACGCAGCCTGAACCGAATCCGCTGATCAAGATAGCCCACAGGAAACTCCATTGCCCAATGGAGAGATTAACCTCGCCGAACCAGAGGCTGGCCGCGCCAAACAGCGCGAAGCCGAACGCGATCAGGTAGCGATTGTCCATTTTGGCCGTGAGGTATCCGATCGCCGGCATCGCGCAGATTGCTCCGATGCCGCGAGGACTCACAGCCCATCCAGCGGCGAAAGCGGTATAGCCCATCAACTCTTGATAGAACAATGGAAGCAAAGTGATGAGGCCGTAGATGCCGGCGCCGAACAGGCCGATCAGCACACATCCGATGGTGAAATTACGGTGCCGAAAGATTTTCAAATCCACCAGGGGCTGCTTGTGCCGCAGCTCCCGAACGATAAATGCCACGAAGCTGATAACCAGAATTGCGGTGGCCCAACGGATCCAGGTGGCGCCGAACCAGTCATCTTCCTGACCTTTATCGAGGATGATCTGCAGGCAGCCGAGCCATACTCCGAGCAAGCCGAGACCGATGCCATCGAATTTTCCTGGGCGGGCCGTTTTGATATAAGGGGGGTCTTCCACATAGCGCGAGATCATGAAGATGGCGAAGACGCCGATGGGAATGTTGATATAAAACGCCCAGCGCCAGGAATAGGTATCGGTGAGCCAACCGCCTAGAGTGGGACCCAGTACCGGCGCGACCACTACTCCGAGCGCGAAGACCGCCATAGCCATCCCCCGCTTTTGCGGAGGAAAGCTTTCCAGCAGAATCGCCTGCGAAAGCGGTTGAAGAGCGCCGCCGCCCGCACCTTGTACGGCTCGCGCAATCAGAATAAGGGCGAGACCGGTGGCTGCGCCGCAAGCGAACGAAGAAACCGTGAAGATGATGATGCAAGTGATGAGGAATCGCTTTCTTCCAAAACGCAGAGCGAACCATCCACTAGCCGGCAAGATCACGGCGTTCGCCACCAGATAACTGGTCAGCACCCACGTAGCTTCGTCGTTCGTAGCGGAGAGGCTGCCCGCGATATACGGCAATGCCACGGCAGCGATAGAAGTGTCCAGCACTTCCATGAACGTCGCGAGCATGACCGCAATTGCGATCAGCCAGGGATTGGGAACCGGGCGGGGTGGAGCGGACTGAGCCGAATTTGGTTGCGAAGGCGCGGCAGCCATTCTCGTTCCGTGAACAGCAAGTTCAGACGCACCGTAGGACGGCCGGATATTACAGATGCTGCGCAGACCAAACAGGTTTCACAGAATCGATATTGATTGTCTTGAATGAGCAGCTTGCGACCGATTGACTTGACCACATTTCACAAAAGGAGTTAATTGAGACGAACGATAAAAGACAAAAGATAAGAGATGGATATGACCGAACAGCTAGCCGATAAAAAATGTGTGCCGTGCCGTGGGGGAGTGCCTCCGCTAAAGGGTAAGGAACTCGATGCGCTGCACGAGAGTGTTCCGAAGTGGAGTGTGGTCGATCAGCATCACCTCACTCGCGCCTATACCTTTCCTGACTTCAAGCAGGCGCTCGATTTTGTGAATCGAGTGGGGACGGTGGCTGAGGAGCAAGGGCACCATCCAGATATTTTGTTGAAGTGGGGTAAGGTCGAGATCACCATGTGGACGCACAAGATCGATGGGCTGACCGAGAGCGACTTCATTATGGCAGCCAAGATTGATCGTCTGGAGTAAGAGGGAGGCTTTCGCTGTCCGGCTTCCGGCGTCCTGATCGCATTTTCATACTGATTTCCGGAGGCCGGACGCCGGAAGCCGGTTTTCGCGCATTGCCAGCGACCACACTGCCGCAGGAATCAGCATCGCCAATCCTGTTCCGGTCGCGACGGCGCGGGCGCTGATACCTGCATCGAGAAGTCGCCCACAGAGGAAAGCGCCCGCCGCGATGGTAAGCATCGAGAATCCCAGGTCGGCGGAAAAGACGCGGCCGCGAAAGCGATCTTCGGTATGAAGTTGCAACAGAGTTGTAGAGAAGACCCAAACGGTTGAGCCGCCCATGTGTGCGAGCATGGCGCAAGCGCCGGCCATCCATACCGTGCGGCTGAACCCAAGTGTCCCGTATCCCACTGCAGTGATCAGGTAGCCAAAAAGGATTCCGAGTTGCAACCGGCGGTCGCTGCGTCCAGCCCAACGGGCGGAAATTAGCGGGCCAACCAGCGCTCCCAAACCGCGTCCGCCCAGCAGTATGCTCATGCCGAGCATGGCGCCGCGTGCGGCATCAACATTGCGCCAGTGCACCGCAAACTCACGTGCACCGAGAACGGTGAAGATGACCCAGCTCGGGCCAATCATGAGTTCGCCGGCTTTGGCAAAGACCGCAGGAAGCAGCGTGCGATGATTGCGCACGTAACGAATGCCTTCCACCACGGGAGAGAAATCGACCAGATCGCGCGGACGCAACGGAGCTGCGGATTCGGCGTGCGGCTCTGCGAAGCGCATCCTCGCAATAAGAAATGCCGAGACCAAGAATGACAACCCATTGAGAGCAAAAACGGCGTCGCGTCCGAAGAATGCTGCCACCACTCCGCCAACCGACGCACCAATCAACAGATTCACCGACCACGTAGCTGAAGAGAGCGTGTTAGCGATGAGCACTTCTCCCTTAGCAGCAATATTGGGGATCACCGAACTGCGGGCCGGTTCGAAGAACGCGGCCATTGTGGTCTCGGCCAGCAGCAAGGGATAGACAAGCCAGACGGTCGAGCGCGAACGAACCAACAGCATGGCCAACACCACTACGACGCGGACCAGGTCGGCGGCGATCATCACATTCTTGCGCCGCAAGCGGTCATTCACCACGCCCGCCAGCGGACCCACGAAGGTCTGCGGCAGCACTTGCAGCACCAGCGCAAGCGCGACCGAGCTGGCGTGTCCGGTCAACTGCAGAAGAAGCGTGTAGATCGAAAGCGTGTAGAACCAGTCGCCAATCTCGCTGACAATTTGCGCCAGCCAGAGGTGGCGGAAATTGCGGTTGCCGCTCACCAATCGCCAATAGGACGAGAGCGAGATGGAGGGAAGACTGTGCTCGGGTTGCGGTTCCATGAGATCGACGTGCACCGACGGAACTACAATAACAGCCGCAAGTATTCGGTCCGCAAACCTTGGAACCTGCTTAGCAAGAAATCCCCGGCATCGTATGGATGTTCAGGCAAAAGGAACGGAACTGCAGAAGTTTTCACCTATTGAGCATGGACCGTTAAACCTTAAGACTTTAATCGACAGCAAGTCTTTCTATCTCAGGCAGATGCGATGACAGCCCCAGGTTACGCAAGTAACCGGTACTTGGCATGCGCCGTGCACCTATCAAGTCGTTCATTGGGCGACTTCGTCCTAAGGAGAAACATCGAGTGAGAATCACAACCTTGAAAATAGCGGCATCGGTCTTATTCGTCGCGGCCGCCCTGGCCATGGCGCCAATGGCGTCAGCGGATTCAGTCACATTTAACCTGAGCTCGAATAACCTGGGGATCTCGGGCTCTGTGGGCATGGTTACAATCGCCGACAACGGCACCAATTCGGTGCTCGTGACCATCACCATGAATCCCGCTTACTCCGTGAAGCTAGATGGCAAAGATACCATCGCCTTCAACGGATCCCTGTCCGGCCTCACGCTTTCCGGTGCTGGCACGATCAGTACCGATTTCGGTTCTGGATCGGGCTTCGACAAACTGATGTTGGGTCAGAAGATCGCCACGGGTGTGGGACCGGCTGTAACATTCGCCTTTGATTATTTCAATGCGGATGGCCTGCCGCATGGGGTTACGAGCGCTGATACAGTCAGTTTCGTCCTCACTGCACCCGGGTTGGACGCGGATGATTTTGGTCAAGTTGCTGTGCATTTTTGTGCCCTCCCGGGCTCAAATTGCAGCCGGACAACTGGATTTGCCACTGGGACTCCTGGGGTAGCTACGGTTCCGGAGCCGGGCACGCTCGGTCTGCTGGGCACGGGACTCCTAAGTCTCGGCGCACTGGTTCGCCGCCGGTTCTTGTCCTAAAACTCTGCTTCGTCTGTTTGTCCAGATCCCGGGAGAAATCTCGGGGTCTGTTTTTTTGCGCCCTACTCAGCGGGTCGAAGCTTGTGCCTCAGATCGTCCGCGATTTGTTTGCCGTGGAAGCGTCCGTTCTCAATGAAGATTTCATTCGTGCTGGAGCCGGCGACGATCACCCCGGCCACATAAATCCCCGGAACATTGCTTTCGAGCGAGACCGGATCGCAGACTGGACGGCACTGATCTTCCGAGAGCTCGATGCCCATGCTGCGCAGGAAGTCGTAATCAGGATGGTAACCAATCAGGGCCAGTACAAAGTCATTCTTTAAACGAATCGGACCGCGCGGGGTGACGATGACCACATGGTCCACTCCGATTTCCTGCACAGTACTGTTGAAATACGCTTCGATATCGCCATTCTTGATGCGATTCTCGATATCTGGCTTGATCCAGTATTTCACGTGGCGATGCAGTTGCGAGCCGCGATAGACCAGCGTTACACGAGCGCCGTGACGCCATAGATCGAGAGCGGCAATGGCAGCCGAATTCTTACCGCCAATGACGAGAACGTCACTGTCGTAGTAGGGATGAGGCTCGCCATAGTAGTGCGAGACTTTCGGCAGGTCTTCACCGGGCAGGCAAAGTTGATTGGCCAGATCGTAATATCCTGTGGAGACCACCACTTTGCGGGTGCGATAGTCATGCGGGCGGCCCGCCCGATCGGTCGCCGTAATGCTGAAGTTTCCGTCTTCTCCCATCACAGTCTTGACCCACTCGTACTGGCGAATATCAAGCCGATAGTGTTCCGAAACTTTGCGGTAATACTCGAGAGCCTCTTCGCGCGTGGGCTTTTGATGGGCTGTGGTGAATGGGATCTCGCCGATTTCGAGCAACTCGGGCGTGGTGAAAAACAGCATTCCTGCCGGATAGTGAAACAGAGAATTCACCAGGCAGCCTTTATCGACCACGATTACGTTGAGGCCAATCTTTTGCGCCTCGATGGCGCAGGCCAGACCGGTGGGGCCGGCTCCGATCACAAGAACGTCGGTTTGCATCTCAGGGTCCGGACGAACCTTGGCCTTGGGCAGAGTTTCAGTGGCGTCAGTAGTGAGAAGGTTGGGCATGCGATTTAGTGACGGTCGGGCGCACGACGTGGGGCGAGGACGTCAGAAACCGATGATTTTAGCATGCAGGCGTGAATACTCTTGCTGGGAAAACGCCGCGAAACTAATACGGGGCGTTCTCTGCCGCAAACGAGGCAGGGCGAACCTCGCGCTCGATCGTGCGTGACAGCTTGTCATGCGCAATTTCGAGATCATAGGCCGATTGAAGATTCAGCCAAAAGCCAGCGCTGGTATTGAAGTACCGTGCCAGCCGCAAAGCCGTATCCGCGGTAACGCCACGGCGTTCATGGACTATCTCTGCGACACGCGTCACCGGAACGCGAAGATCGAGCGCCAACCGGTTCATGCTGAGCCGGAGCGGCTCCATGAACTCGACGCGGAGAATCTCGCCGGGATGGATGGGGGGGAGAAGTTTTTGAGATTTGGCCATGAATGTGCTCCTGTTGAACCTATTTTGCGACGCTGTACCACGATCCTGGCTACAACTCCCTAGTGATAATCGACAATCTCAACATTGTGCGCATTTCCATCGCGCCAGACGAAGCAAAGGCGCCATTGGTCGTTGATACGGATGCCGTGCTGCCCTTTCCGGCCGCCGTGTAGTGCTTCCAAGCGGTTGCCCGGGGGCGCAGCTAAATCGCGCAACTCGGTTGCACTGCCCAACTGTCTCAGCTTTCTGGGTCCGATTCGCTCAATGGCTTGAAACCGTCGGACTGAGTGCCTATTGTGAAGCCGTTCGGTTTCGGCGCCGCGGAACGACTTAATCACTCGTTCAGTATATTCTGTCTAGCGTTTAACGTCGAACGGTAAAGAGCTTCCCTGGGGCCTTATTCACGCTTGCTATAATTCTTGGTTCTTCATTCCCTTTGGATCAGGTCGGAGATACCATGGCTGCCTCTACAGAATATTCCGCGCACACCCGCACTGAATCCGACAGCATGGGAAAGATCGAAGTCCCGGCCAACGTCTACTGGGGCGCGCAGACGCAGCGCTCGCTTCTGCATTTCAACATTGGGCGCGACACCATGCCGCCGGAATTGATTCACGCGTTCGGCATCCTCAAGAAAGCTTGCGCACTGGTGAATCAGGATTTAGGTAAGCTGCCGGCTGATAAGGCGAAGCTCATAGCACAGGCAGCTGACGAAGTGATTGCAGGCAAGCTAGACGACCAGTTTCCGTTGCGCGTCTGGCAAACCGGAAGCGGCACGCAGACCAACATGAACGTGAACGAGGTCATCTCAAATCGCGCGATTGAGATGGCAGGCGGCGAGATGGGATCGAAGAAGCCGGTTCATCCTAATGACGACGTGAACATGTCGCAATCGTCAAACGACACGTTCCCGGCGGCAATGCACATCGCTGCGGCGGATCGGGTAAAGAACACGCTGATTCCGGCGATCAAAAGCGTGCACGATGCAATTGCCGCCAAGGCGAAAGAGTTTCATGATGTAGTCAAGATCGGCCGCACCCATTTGCAGGATGCTGTTCCTTTGACCTTTGGGCAGGAGTTCGGCGGTTGGGCTGCACTGCTGGAGCGCGACATCAAGCGCCTGGAACAAGTGTTGGAGGGACTTTACGATTTAGCCATAGGCGGAACCGCAGTCGGGACTGGTCTGAACACGCATCCCGAGTTCGCGGAGCGTGCTGCAAAGAAGATTGCCGAACTCACGGGACTTCCCTTCCGCTCGCATGGGAACAAGTTTGCCGCGCTGTCGGCGCACGACGAGATCGTATTTGCGCAAGGCGCGATGGAAACGCTGGCCGCTTCTCTCATGAAGATTTCGAACGACATCCGCTGGCTCGCTTCGGGGCCCCGTTGTGGCTTGGGTGAGCTTTCCATTCCAGAAAACGAACCCGGATCTTCGATCATGCCGGGCAAAGTGAATCCGACGCAGGCTGAGGCAATGACGATGGTTTGCGTGCAGGTTCACGGCGCCACCGCCGCGGTGGGGATGGCTGGTTCGCAGGGCAACTTCGAGCTTAACGTTTACAAGCCGGTAATCATTTATAACTTTCTGCACTCGGTCACTCTGATCGCAGATGCTTGCCACGGCTATGTGGAATATATGATCGAGGGGATCGAGGTTGATCGCGCCAAAGTTGATTGGTACGTGAAAAACTCGCTGATGCTGGTGACGGCGTTGGCGCCGAAACTTGGTTATGACAAGGCCGCGCAGATCGCCCACACTGCGCACGTTGAACACAGCAGCCTGCGCGAGGCGGCCCTGAAGCTGGGATACCTTACGGGCGAGGAATTCGATCAATTGGTAAAGCCGGAGAGGATGACGCGGCCGTGAGGTGGGCGACGTACGGGCGTATATACATGGTAGATCATTAGATGTATACTATGTGTCTACACGATCCCGGGTTGGAGATTTACATGCCAAAGGCACAAGTAGCGAGGTGGGGGAACAGTCTGGCGGTCCGTATTCCTAAGGCCGTGGCCGAACAAGCTCGTCTGCAAGAAGGTGATGCGATTGTGATCGAAGCTTTGAAAGGGCACATCGTATTGCGCCCTGCCGAGCGGATTCCGACCCTGGAAGAACTCGTGGAGCAGATCACTCCAGAGAACCGTCACAAGGAGACCGACTGGGGACCTGACGTCGGGAAGGAAATCGTGGAATGGTAAGGCCGTACGCGCCAGATGCTGGCGATATTGTGTGGCTGAACTTCGATCCCCAGGCAGGCCGTGAACAAGGTAGACGCCGTCCCGCCCTCGTGTTGACCGATCTCGCCTACAATCGCGCCAGCGGCCTGGCTGTGGTTTGTCCGCTTACGAGCCGCAGGAAGCCTTATGCCTTCGCACTTCCGGTGGTGGTTGACAAAGTTGAAGGAGCGGTTCTCGTTGATCACATCAAGAGTGTGGACTTAGAAGCGCGGGACGTGAAGTTTCACTCGCGCGCGGATCCGGCGTTGCTGAATCGAGTCCGTAGTTACATTGGAGTTTTACTGCATATTCGCTAACGCGGCCCACACCCCCCTACGACGGCTCAACCAGTTCGGTTTCCGAAGTCAGCTGGGCGGAATTCGCCTGCTTTGGCGTAGTCGTGATGACCACTACACTTACTAGCACTAGGAATGTTCCCAGGACTGTGCGCGCTCCTATCGCTTCCCCGCCGAGAAAATATCCGACCAGAACAGCCACCGCAGGATTCACGTACGCGTAGGTTCCAACTTTGGTGGGAGACTCATGGTGTAGGAGCCAGACATAGGCAGTGAAACCGATGATCGAGCCGGCAACTATAAGGTAGACGAGGGCGAGCCACGCGTGAGACGAGACGGCCTGCGCGCGGAAACCTCTGAACTCGCCCAGCAGAGCGGCGGCCACGGCCAAAAGAATTCCTCCGGCAAGCATCTGCGATCCCGAACTCATGACCTTCGATGCGGGCAGAGGGATCTTGCGGGTTAGCACCGCGGCCAGAGACCAGGAGATTGACGCCACGACCAGGGCAATGGCTCCACGCGTGTCAATTGGAGCGTCGCCAAGATTTACGGAATGGCTTACCAGCACGGCTACTCCAGCAAGGCCAACCAGCAGCGCGACTCCCAGCCGGAGGGTGAGTTTCTGCGTACGCAGGATGAGAATCTCCGCCAGCGCCATGAAGGCTGGGATGGTCGCCATCATGACCGCGGCAATGCCCGACGGCACACGCTGCTCAGCCCAGAAGAGCAGGCCGTAATCCAGCACAAAGATCAGCAGCCCCAGCAACGAGGCGGATGCCCATTCGCGACGAGTGGGTGAGGGCGTCCCGCGCGCGCGCAACCAGGCATAAAGCACAATTCCCGCCGTGAAGAACCGCATTGCCGCGAACACGAACGGCGGGACCTCGCGCACTCCAACGCGAATCGCCAGGAACGTCGATCCCCAGACGAAATAAATGATGGCGAAAGCCAGCAGAACCTTCCAGAGGTGAGGGCGGGGAGTTGCTTCCATTGGCATCGAGGGGGTCCGTGAAAGTTGAGAACGCTTTTCTTTAGAGACCGATTTTCCTTAGATCAACGGCGATGCACCGCGGAGGCAATTTTTAATCATGAGAGGTCGCAGAGGTTCTCGGCGTGAAAACTTATTTCTTCAGCAGGCTGGTATGGCTGGCGACGCATTGCCAGCGGCCTTCGGTGTATACCCAGGTATCGGTGAAGCGGCCGAAGTGCTCGTAAGGCTTGAGCTGATAGGAGCCCTTGGTACGATAAGTGCCCACCACCACAGCGGAGTCGGCATACATGCTGACTTTTAGGTCCTGAATGCTCAGGCTGCTGAGATTGAATTGGGGATCTCTGATATCGGCGAGGAACTTGGCCTTGTCGCTGACTTCGCCGTCGTACTCAGTATTGACGAATTCGCTGCCGATCATGGCATCGAGGGCGCGGGCGTCGCGATTTACCTGGGCTTCATTCCACAGGTGCTCCATCACCAGGAGTTTGGCTTGCTGAGAATGGTCTTTCGACTTCTGGGCCGCCGCCTGCCCCATGAAAGCGAGAGCCAGCAGAAGACAGCAGCATGTGGCACGAGGCATGGCTTTGGGTCGTTCGCTCATCCCCACGTGAGGCGGACGCTGCGAGAACGTAGCAGTGGAGTATGGGTTGGCGCTACTGAAATTTCGGAGAGAAGCGTTACGAACGTCATGAAGGGAGTCCGGCCACCCGCTTAAGTACCTCGGGGGCTGGATCATGAAGGGTTGCTCATCGCAGCGCTGGAAGCGCTGCGCCGCCAAAATTGAAAGGCCACGCAGAACGTGCCGGCGTAAACGCGGCTACCGCTAGTAGGCCCAGCGCAGCAGCGCCGCGCCTACGGTGAAGCCCGCGCCCACCGAGGCCATCAGCACCAGGCTTCCCTTCTTCAACTTGCCATCTTCGACCGCCGTGTTCATGGCCAGCGGGATCGTGCCCGCGGTAGTGTTGCCATAGCGCTCGATGTTCACGACAACACTTTCCGGACGCAATCCGAGACGATCCGCCGTGGCGTTGATGATGCGAAGATTCGCTTGATGCGGGATGAAAGCATCGATGTCGGAACCCTTCAGGCCATTGCGCTCAAGCAATTTCAGGCAGGTTTCAGTCTGCTTGCGCACGGCGAACTTGAAGACCTGTTGGCCATCCTGATGAACGTAATGCATTTTTTTATCAACCGTCTCATGAGATGACGGATTGAGACTACCCCCGGCGGGCATTTGCAGGAAGCATCCGCCTGAGCCATCGACTTCATGGATGAAATCGAGGAGACCGACAGATTCATCCTCGGCAGGCTCAAGAATCACTGCACCCGCGCCGTCGCCGAAGATAACGCAGGTAGCCCGGTCGGTGTAATCGATGATCGAGGACATTACATCGGCGCCGATCACAAGCACACGCTTATGCGCGCCCGTGCCAATAAATTGTGCGCCCGTTTGCACCGCGTAGAGAAATGCGGAGCAGGCGGCGGAAAGATCGAAGCCCCAAACTCCCGTCGCGCCGAGTTTCTGCTGAACCAGGCAGGCGGTCGAAGGAAACAACATGTCAGGGGTGACGGTACCGACAATAATGGCATCCAGATCGCTTGCCGCCAAGCCGCGCTTAGCCAGCGCTTTCTTGGCGGCTTCGACCGCTAAGTCACTGGTGGCGACCCCTTTATCGACCACATGCCTTTCGCGGATACCGACGCGGCTAAGAATCCAATCATTGGTGGTATCGACCATTTTTTCCAGATCGGCGTTGGTCAGTAGACGAGGTGGCACATAAGTCCCGAGAGCGCTGATCTTTGCGCGGATAGGTTTCGTCAATGAAAGCTCCTGAGTATGAGACTCAGTATTTTGCAGGATTGGAGGGCAGAATGTCTAACCGGCTTCTCTATGCTGATCAGCAAGAGCTTCTGAAAGAAGTCGAAAAGACGGATATGGAGTTCCCTTCCTTCGCTGCTGCCCGCCCCAGTCAGGCGATGCGAAGAGATTCATGGGACATCCACTCCCGAATAAAATTAGGACACGAAATCAGGTCGAATACGTAGCCTTCTCCACGCATGAGATAAAGCAGCCCGGCGCGATCCATTTCCTCCAGATTTGCGAGGTCGAGCAATACCCACAACTCGCATGCACTTGCTGTTTGCACCAGTTGATCAAGATAAGAAAGATGGCCTTGAAATAATTTTCCAGCGACGCGAATCGTAACCTCAGGAGTATTCGAGATCGATGAAGCTTTTCGCATTTCACCTCCATTGGCGGAGCAAATGAATTCTTGCCTCTGCATATGAACAAATAACGCTCACGATGCGGTCTCTTGCGCAAAGAGTGGTAAAGGAGATGTAAAGATTTATAAGGGGTGTCCGGAGCGCTTGCTTCGCAAACAGGGCGGCGGGGCCGACTAAGGAAAAATATTTAAGCCAGGCACCGGGAACCCACTGCACACGCAAGAGCCCGTTACCGTTGCTTCCTTCCGGACCTGGCGGGGTTGGCGAGAGTACGTCGCGTGAGACCGATGCCTGACCTGAATCATTCTAGCAAACCTGAGCTCGGACCCATTGCGAGCGCCTCGTCTGACAACACTGCGCAAAAGACAAGTGACTTTCGGTGCAAGAAAAGTGCAGGAAGGCCTTCCCTTCCTGATGGAAGTTGTCGAACAATAGAAGGTCAACACCAAGTTCGCGGCGGAGAGCCCCGCCGCAAGTCGATGCCGCAGCTCACTCCACAATTCGACGTTATCCCGCTGTCGCAGGTGATTAACAAATACTTCGAGCTTTCCATCTATTTCCTTGTATTAATGGGTTTTGGAACGCTCGCCAGTACAGGAGTTCTCGACTGGCCCGCGATTCTCCTAGTCGGCACGGGATTGGCGGTTCGCGGCTACCTGTTGGCCGAACGCAGGCGGATCGTTTTTTCTGAGCGCTGGACAACTCCTCTCACCATTGCATATTTCCTTTTTTATGCCGCCGATTATTTTCTGTTCTCTCGCAGCTTTTTAACGGCGACGGTCCACCTGGTGCTGTTTGCCGTGGTGGTGCGGACTTTTTCGCTGCGCCGCGATCGCGATTACACCACGCTGGCAATTCTCGCATTTCTCATGGTGCTGGCATCGGCCGTATTGACGGTCGACAGTGTGTTCTTGTTTTTCTTTGCGGCATTCACGCTGATGGCCGTCATCACCTTCGTTCTAATGGAGATGAAGAGATCCAGCCGAACCGCGCGCTTTCAGGCACGGCATTCGCGCGACGCTTATGAACATCGCCGCCTGGCTTTCTCGTTGGCCCGAATTACTCCGGCGCTGGTTTTGCTGATATTAGCGGGCGCAGCGGCAGTATTTTTTCTCCTGCCGCGCATGTCGGCGGGCTATCTGGGCGGTTACTCGTTTGGCACCGATCTCTCCACCGGCTTCAGCGACCGAGTGCAGTTGGGCCGGATTGGGCAGATTCAACAATCGGACGCGTTGGTGATGCATATCCAGATTGATGGCGACCAACACGGTCAATATGCGCTCCACTGGCGCGGCGTCGCTCTATCCCATTTCGACGGCACAGATTGGTCGAATCCGCATCAGTCGTACCCTCTGGCGCGGCAGGCCGACGGTGGATTCGCCATCCCCTTCTTCAGTCAGGGAACGGCGCAGCCCACACTAATGCAGGCGGCCGGGGCCAAACAGAATCACCTCATTCACTACCGGGTGCTGATGGAGCCGATCGGCACCAACGTATTTTTTCTAGCTCCGTGGGCCCGGCGGGTAACCGGTCAGTATCGCGCTCTGCAGATCGATGCGGGCGGTGCGGTTTCCGACGTCGATACCCAGCGACCCGTCAGCATTTACGAGGCAGACTCCGATATTTCCAGGCCATCTCCCAAACAGCTTCGCGACGCGGGAGACTCCCTTCCTCAGTTTGCTTCTTCGTACCTGCAGTTGCCTGAACTTGATCGGCGTATTCCACAACTGGCGGCGCAGATCGCGGCATCGAGTTCCAATAACTACGACAAAGCGGCGGCGCTCGAAAGATATTTGCAATCCCACTACGTCTACACCCTAAAGTTGCCAGGCTTGCCCGTGGCCGATCCCTTGGCCAATTTTCTTTTCGAGCGCAAGCAGGGACACTGCGAATACTTCGCTTCTTCCATGGCGGTCATGCTGCGGACATTGCGCATTCCGTCCCGCGTGGTCAATGGTTTTCGCAGCGACGAGTTCAATGATCTCACCAGCAACTACGTCGTTCGCGCCAAGAATGCGCATTCCTGGGTGGAAGCTTATTTCCCCGGCTACGGATGGATCACCTTCGATCCAACACCCGGCGGGGCGGTTGGGTCAGCGCAAGGGTGGGGCCGGGCGATGCTGTATTTAGACGCCGCCGCGTCGTTTTGGCGGGAGTGGGTAGTCAGCTACGATTCGTCACATCAGTATGTTCTGGGCCAGTCGGTAGTCAGCGGCACGCGCGGGTCCTGGGAACGAGCCAGGATGTGGGGACGGGTTCGGTACGCGCGCCTGATGAGTCTGGCAAGAAAGAGCCAACGCGGTGTAGAGCATTCGCCGGGACGTTGGCTGGGGACAGGCATTGCGATCGTTCTCCTGTTGTTGGCGCTGGCCAACGCGGCGCGGATCGCGCGCTTCCTCCGTTTGAGACGGTTGCAGATACATCCTGAGCGCTCCCCGGATGAGGCGGCCGCGATGTGGTATGAACGCATGTCTCGCTATCTGGCGGGGCGCGGAGTGCGGAAATCCACAACCCAAACTGCGCAAGAATTTGTGCGGCTGATTGAAGATGGGCGCTTGCGAACTCAAGTAGCGCGATTCACAGACGCATATGAATCCGCCCGGTTTGGAAATTCTCCAGACGACGCGCAACGACTACCGGAACTGTACGAAGAGGTTCAGGCGGCGACAAAAAGCTGACGATGCTGCATCAGCAGTCCTACTAGAAGTGCCACAGGACGCCGCCACCAACAAAAAAGTTGTGCTGGCGGGTTTTGCCGGTATCGGCCAGCGGAAAATTAGGAGTACCAGACCAGAAGTCGCGAACCTGCCCGCGAATGCTGAAACGATGCCACACTCTGACATCCAGACCGATGCCACCCTGCAGCACTCCCGTCGTGGAGGAACCCCCCGGATTCGTCCCGCCGAAGATGAGAGTCTTATCTTCGCTGAAATGTCCAAAGCCTCCGCCCAGGCTCACCCATGGGGAAACCGCGGTCGCAGGAAATAGATTGAGGCGAGCTGACGGAGTGACGAATATCTGTCTGTAGCCTGTAGGGACAACATCGCCGCCGGAGCCGATGTCCTGGTCAAGATTAAAAACGACCGGCACTTCCGCCGCAACGGAGAAGACAGGGGTAACCAGCAAGGTGCGAGCGTAATTAATTTCGAAGCTAAGCCCTTTGCCGGAGCGAATAAATGGATTGAGGGCCGGAGCGTTTAGACCGTGAAGGCCTTGATCACTGATAAAGGTCCGCCCCAGAATCCCCGTCAATTCATTTTTCTCTTCCTGGGCCGCGGCGGTGCTGCCCAGTACGAACATCATCACTGCCAGGATTGCGACTGCGGCCGGTTTCCCAGACATTTCCCCTCCAGAATGCGGGATAACTGCTTGATCGGTAACGACTAGCCTAGCATGAAGCGTAGAGTTTTAATCCACAGATTACTTCGTTTCCTCTGGCTGGGCTTCGCCACAATGTGCTCCGCCGTGAAAGTTTCGCCCTGCGGCGTTCCGGCGATATGCGGGGCATTTGCCGGAAAATGTTAAAATGATGAGATTGCATGTCCTCTAAGAACCTCACTATCTTACCTCCGGACGAAAAGATTGAGCTCGTGTTGGAAGGCCCGACCCTCGCCGTGCGGCCGCAAAAAGTCGGGTTCGTCAGCTTGGGATGCCCAAAAAACCTTGTCGACAGCGAGGTAATGATGGGCCTGCTCGCCCGCGCCGGCGCGGAACTTTCACCAAGCGCCGAGGATGCCGACGTTATTGTCGTCAACACCTGTTCGTTTATCGAGAGTGCGCAGCAGGAATCGGTCAATGCGATTCTTGAGATGGCTCGCCACAAGACCTCGGGGAAAGCACAAAAACTGATTGTTGCGGGTTGTCTGGTCGAAAGGTTTCGCGATGAAATCCTAAAACGCATTCCTGAAGTGGATGCGGTGGTTGGAACGGGTGAGTTAGAGAATATTCTGGCGGCAACTGGCCTTGCGCCGTCGCGCTCGACTGCGTCGAACAATATTTCCCCCTTCGTAGTGCTGAACTCTGTCCTGAACTCTCGGCCCGAGGGCGATGCGCGAGCCTCTCAGGGACGATTTTCACGCGAGCGCTGGGACGGCGCCATCGCTGACCTGCCAAATTATTTGTATGACGAAGACACCCCCCGAATTCTGGCCACTCCGAAATCTACCGCCTATATCAAGATTGCGGAAGGCTGCGATCATCCCTGCACGTTCTGCATTATTCCGCAGCTGCGCGGGAAATTTCGCTCCCGGCGTTTTGAGTCGGTAATCGCCGAAGCCGAGCGCCTGGCCCAGGCGGGCGTGCGAGAGGTCACTCTCATCGGGCAGGACACCACTTGCTACGGAGAAGATTTCGGACTGAAAGATGGCCTGGCGCTGCTGCTCGAAAAACTTGCGCAGATCGACGACTTGCGCTGGATCAGGTTCCTGTACGCGTATCCCAACAAGATTACCGGCAAGCTTCTGGAAGCGATCGGGACGCAGGAAAAAATCTGTTCGTACATGGATGTGCCGTTACAGCATGCCTCCGCATCCGTTTTGAAACGCATGAAGCGCGGCGGCGGCTCCGACGTGTTTCTGCGATCCATCGCAAAGATGCGCCGCGCAATTCCCGGCGTCACCTTGCGCACATCGTTCATTGTCGGCTTCCCTGGAGAAACCGAGACGGAATTTGAAGAGCTCTGCGATTTCGTGCGGGAGGCGCAATTCGATTGGATGGGAACTTTCTCCTACTCGGACCAGGACGGCGCTGACGCCTACGGATTGGACAAAAAACTTTCCCCCGGTGAAATCGAGCGGCGGCGCAAACATCTGATGGGAATCCAGCGGAAGATCAGCAAGAAGAAAAAGAAAGCGCTGGTGGGACAACAGTTCGACCTGCTGCTCGAGGGAACGTCGGAAGAGACCGATCTCTTGATGGAAGGCCGCACCGCGATGCACGCGCCAGAAATCGACGGAAAAGTTTTCGTCAACGATTTTCCCGATGATGAAGAACTTCACCCGGGCGAGTTTTATCGCTGCCAGATCACCGAGGCACACGACTACGACCTGGTTGCTAAGATAATTTAGCAACTTGCTCGCCGCAAATCTTGTTGTTTCGCGGCGAGAACCTGGAAAACTCCGAACATGCCACGCCAACGAACCCTCAAACTTCGCTGCCCGATCTGCAAGAAAGTCGTTAAGAGCGGAGACCCCGAGTTTCCCTTCTGCAGCGACCGCTGCCGTACCATCGATCTCGGCAAGTGGGCCAGCGGCGCCTACGTCATCCCGTCGCAGGACGCTGATCCCGAAGAGCAGATCCGAGAGACCACCCCAGAAGATTCGGACGAAGATTCGTGACAGATTCTTGGAAGATAGGCGAGAGGCTGGGAGACGGCGCGGAAGCCGGCCGTAGCGCCGGCGTGCCGCCGGCTGTCCCTTCGGCAAGCTCAGGGCAGGCTGCGGGGGCGTCCAGCCGAACACCGCTCTGGGCAACGTTAGTTGCTACCTTCTTCGGCATCGGACGCTTGCGTCCCGGCCCAGGAACGTGGGCATCGGCGGCCACCATGCTGTTGTGGGCGCTGCTGGCCTTTAACCTTGCGCCTTCATTGCGGATGCCGGTTTCGGTGGGACTGGCGGTGCTGGTCACGTTGATCGGTATCCCCGCAGCTACGCAAGTCGCGCGCGGCTCCCGAATCAAGGATCCGCAATTCGTAGTGATCGATGAGGTTGCCGGGCAACTGGTGGCTCTGATCGCGGTGCCGCTTGCGTGGAAAGCTTTTCTCGCGAGCTTTGTACTTTTTCGTTTCTTCGATATCTTAAAACCGCCGCCAGTGCGACAATTAGAGGCGATTCCGGAAGGAACTGGAATCGTGCTGGACGACGTTGCCGCCGGCCTTTACGCGCTGGCAGTTATGCATCTCTTTCTGCACTTTGGTCTTCTAAGATAGTGCGAGTGTTTTCCTCATGGGATTTTCCGACCGCATTCTGGGCAAGAAAAACGCAAACGGTGGCCCGCACATCGAATCCGTGTCGCCGATGCTGGCACTGGCTGGCGGCGAAATTCGCATCGCAGGATCGGGATTGCGTTCGCAACAATGGCAGCGCCCGCGGGTACAGTTTGGCGAGGTTGAGGGCGGGGTGGTGGTCAGTTCTGATTCGTTCCTCGTCGCTCGCGTCCCTGAAGGAGCCACCTCCGGCCCGGTCGTTGTTGCCGCTGATGGACACGTCAGCAATGCGCATAGCGTGAAGGTGGCTGTTCCGATCGCTGAAAACCTGCATCCGGTAACCAATCCCGCGCTCGACGCTCAAGGCAATATCTACGCCACTTTCTCGGGTTCGCGCGGCCAAAAGGTTCCCGTCGCCATTTTTAAGATCGATACCAATTACACCGTCAAGCCGTTTGTCGCGGAGATGATGAACGCAACCTCGATGGCTTTCGATCGCCAAGGTCAGATGTATGTTTCATCGCGCCACGATGGCGCGGTGTATCGCGTCGCGCCCAATGGAACCATGACCACCTATGCTGAGGGAATGGGAATCGCCACCGGAATCGCGTTTGACCGGAACCAAAATCTTTACGTCGGCGACCGCAGCGGCACCATCTTCAAGATTGGCCGCGACCAGCAGGTCTTCGTCTTTGCCACTTTGGAGCCCAGCGTTTCTGCTTATCACCTGGCCTTCGGCCCGCAAGGCGATTTATTTGTGACCGGGCCTACCACGTCGAGCTTCGACGGGGTGCATCGCATCGATCCGCAAGGGACCGTGCACAAGTTTTTCCGGGGCCTGGGACGTCCGCAAGGCCTGGCGTTCGACTCGCTCGGCAATCTCTACGTGGCGGCGTCCCTCTCCGGCAGACGTGGCATCGTGAAGATCACGCCCGAAGGCGATGCCAGCCTTGAGGTCGCGGGTCACGGTCTGGTTGGTCTGGCTTTTGCTCCCGGGCGAAGCGTAATCCTGGCCTCCACCGACGCGATCCATCACCTTGCCTGGAATATTCCGGGGATGCCATTGCTTCCGGAGTAGATATTCTCACCTCGCCACACACAGCAGTTGGCGATTAGCATTTAGCCATTACGGTTTGGGATGGCTGATTGCTAACTGCCAATCGCTAACCGTCGCTTTTCATTTACACTTCTACCCGTGAACGCTGAGATCATCGCGGTTGGCTCCGAATTGCTCACTCCCTTCCGCATGGATACCAATTCTCTTTTTCTCACCGAGCAGATGAACCAACTGGGCGCTGAAATAGTTTTCAAGAGCGTGGTGGGAGACGATCTCAAGCGCCTGGTTGCAGCCGCGCAGCACGCACTGTTTCGTTCGGAGATCGTGATCTTCACTGGCGGCCTGGGCCCCACCGAAGACGACCTTACGCGCGAGGCTGTCGCCGAGGCGTTGGGAGTGCTGTTGCGACGCGATGAAACCGTTCTCGCTGCCATCGAGCAGCGTTTCGCTTCTCGCGGCTGGAAAATGTCGCCGAATAATTCGAAGCAGGCTGATGTTTTGGAGGGCGCGGTGGTGCTCCCCAATCCCAATGGCACCGCGCCGGGACAATGGCTAAGTGGCAAGTTCGACGAGCGGGAGCGCATCGTAATCCTCCTGCCCGGGCCTCCCCACGAGTTGAAGCCTTTGTTTGAGACAGAATGCCGCGAGCGCCTGCGGGCCAAGTTGCCTCCAGCTTTTCTGGCGACTCGGGTTTTGAAAGTTGCAATGCTCGGCGAATCTCTTGTAGATGCGCGCGTAGCGCCGATCTACAAGCGTTATACCGAAGTGCAGACCACCATCCTGGCGGGAGCGGGGGAAATCCAACTTCATTTCAGATCGCGCGCCCCAACCATGGATGCGGCGCAAGCTCGTGTGGATGAAGCGGCGGACGCGGTGGAGGAAGAACTTGACGACGCGGTGTACTCGCGAAATGGCGAGTCGCTTGAACAAATCGTCGGCTACTGGCTCCAGATGCGCAACTCCACGCTCGCAGTAGCGGAATCGTGCACCGGCGGATTGCTCGGAGAGCGAATCACGTCGGTCGGCGGCAGTTCGCGTTATTTCGCCGGCGGCGCAATCGTCTATTCGAATGCGGTCAAGACCGAACTCGCCGGCGTGCCCGCCGATATGATTGAGCGCCACGGCGCGGTGAGCCGCGAGGTCGCGGCTGCCTTGGCGGAAGGCATCCGGTATCGTTGCGAAACAACGTTCGGAGTCGGCATTACCGGCGTCGCCGGCCCCACCGGAGGAACGCCTGAAAAACCCGTCGGCTTAGTGTTTCATGCCTTGGCCAGCGATACCGGGACAGACGTAATCGAACGAACTTTTCCCGGAGATCGCAAGCGCATCCGCTGGTTCGCCACCACTCTGGCGCTGGATATGGTGCGCAAAAAGTTGATGTGAACCGGCTCTTTGCTCTGTGCTTTCAGTGCCCGCGATTGCGTCTGGTGAAAATAAGAATACGAGTTTCAACTAACGGCTAAGAGCTAACACCTAAAAGCCTTCTATGCGCCTGTTTATTGCTCTCGAGATCGACGAAGCCATCCGCACTCGCATCGCCCGCTTTCTCGACGGCGTCCGCGGGTTTGCGCCCGATGCGCGCTGGGAACGGCCCGAATCGCTGCACATCACGCTGAAGTTTATCGGCGAACAATCCGAAGAGAACGTGGAGAACATTAAGCGAGCGCTCGAAACGATCACGGCCGACCACTTCGAGATAAATGTTCGCGGCTACGGATTTTTTCCGGGAGCGCGTATGCCGCGAGTTTTCTGGATTGGAATTGAAGCGAGTGCGGAGCTGACTTCTCTGGCCGCGACGGTGGACGAGAAGTCGTCGGCGCTCGGCATTCCGAGAGAAGAGCACGCGTTCAGTCCGCATCTCACCCTCGCGCGGGGCGGGGCGGGTTCGCCTCGCAAGCAAAAGAGTGACAGACCGAACCGCAGCTTCCAGCACTTGCAGGAAAAACTGGCGGCCTTGCCCGCACCGGAGTTTGGTACCATGACGGCCCGTGAGTTTTTTTTGTACCTGAGCCAGCTTTCGCCAAGCGGCTCGAAGTACACGAAGCTGGCGGGATTCGTACTGCACTAACCTTCAGCTTATTTTTCCATGCGCACGTTGTTCATCATCGCCGCCTTGAGTTACCTGCTGGGATCGATTCCCTTTGGATTTCTCCTGGTGCGCACCTTCCGTGGCGAAGACGTGCGCCAAAGCGGCAGTGGAAATATCGGCGCCACAAATGTCTCGCGCAAATCGCCGTTGCTGGGAGCACTCACGCTAGTGCTGGACGCGTTGAAAGGATCGGCCGCGGGGATGTTGGCATATTACCTTGCAGGAGGAATGTGGACGTTTAGGCCTTCTCTAGCAATGGCAATAGCTGCGTTGTCTGCGGTTCTCGGACACATGTTTCCAGTATGGCTGAAGTTTCGCGGCGGCAAAGGGGTTGCGACGGGTCTAGGTTCATTCCTTGTACTTGCCCCAAGAGCGGTGCTCGTAGCCATGTGCATTTTTATTGTGGTTGTCGTGATCTTCCGTTACGTATCTCTTGGGTCGGTCGTTGCGGTCGCGGCATTCCCTCTTCTTGTTATTCCCGGAGCTATGCATAGTGGTGCCTGGACAGCTCTGCCCTTCATTACGGCAACTTGCTTGCTGATCATCGCTCGTCACCACGAAAATATCCGTCGCCTGCTTGCCGGTACCGAAAGCCGCATAGGAGCAAAGCACGCATGAGCAACATCGCGATTATCGGCGCGGGCGCGTGGGGCACAGCCTTGTCGATCGTTCTGGGCCGCACTGAAACTCACCGGATTCTACTGTGGGCTCACGAAAAGGAAGTTTGCGAGAGCATCACTCAACGCCGCGTGAACGAACAATTTCTTCCCGGCCAGATCATCCCATCTTCGGTATCGCCCTGCAATGATCTCGCGCAAGCGCTCGAGCACGCAGAGATCGTGGTGAGCGTAATGCCCTCGCAACATTGCCGCCGCTTGTTTCAGCAGATGCTTCCACACCTGCACAAGGAAGCTGCGATCGTGAGCGCGACCAAGGGTTTGGAGGAAAACTCTCTGCTGCGCATGACCGAGGTGATCGCGCAGGTCGTCGGAGGCAACCGGAACATGGCGCCACGAATCGGCGCGCTCAGCGGCCCATCGTTCGCACTTGAAGCAGCGCGGGGCGATCCCACTGCGATTACTTTTGCCTCGCCAGACGCGGACCTGGCGCGTTCGATCCAGCAACAATTCAGCCATGCCAGCTTTCGCATTTATACAAATGATGATCCAGTTGGCGTTGAGCTCGGCGGCGCGCTAAAAAATACCATCGCCATTGCGGCCGGCGTCGCCGCGGGCCTTGGCCTCGGCCATAATTCGGTGGCTGCCCTCATCACGCGAGGCTTGGCTGAGATGACTCGCCTGGTTCTTGCCTGTGGCGGCAAAGCAGAAACCATGGCAGGCCTGGCAGGGCTCGGCGACCTCGTTCTGACTTGTACGGGCGGCCTCTCGCGCAATCGCAGCGTCGGCGTAGAACTCGGGCGCGGACGCAAGCTGCCTGAAATACTTGGGGGAATGCATGGCATGGTTGCGGAAGGAGTTTTTACCACGACGGCGGCAGTGGGGCTGGCCCAGGCTCGCGGCGTCGAAATGCCCATCACTGAACAAATGCACGCCATCCTGCACCAGGGCAAAGCTCCGCGTGAAGCGATTTATGAACTGATGACCCGCAGCGGCAAGAGCGAGACCAGGACGTAATACAACTGTCCAGTAACTGCATTCTCTGGCACTTCGCACTCTACGGATTCACTCAGTGGTACTTTAGTAATGCTTAACTTCACGGTTTTCGCCTCCGCTCAGTTCCTCCCACATTAAAATTCTACAGATACCGTGAAATCCGCCGCCACTTCGATCAACGGCCCTTCTCAAGTGAGCCATGGGAGCGACTCGCCTACGCCCGCGCCCAACCCGGCGAGCATTCCGATTCTTTACGTAATCCTCGGCGTGCTTCTGGTCATCAGCATCGTTCCAATGTATTTCTACTCCTCGGAAGTGGAGAAGATTAACCGGGAAGCTCTGAAGACCAACGAGAAGCTGCTGCAGAATGCAGTGACACAGTCGCTGGCCGACGATCTTTCGCAGCACGAGCGTTCCCTGCGGATGATGCTGGCCCAGCTTTCCTCTGCAGTTCAGGTGGCAAGCGGCGGCGACATCGGCAGCCAGAATATCGAGGCGCCGGAACTGCGGGCGCTGCTCGAAAACTTTGTCTCTTCTTCCTCCGACGAAATCGCTTACGCCACCCTGCTCAATTCCGAGGCGAAAGGCATCAGGGCTGGACGCATCGCTCCCGACCCTTTCCTGCAGCGCGAGTTGCAACATGCCTTTGACGCAGCCCGCGACGGCCGAGCCTACAACGGGCAAGCTCTTCAGGTGGAAGATGGTAAGACGACGCGGACCGTCGTGCTGGTTAGCAGCCCCGTCAGCTACGGCGGGCGTTTTCTGGGTATGGTGGGCGCGGTCGTGGACCTGCAATTCCTCATTCGCCGGCTGCAGGAAGTGAGCGGCGGCGGTCTGATTCCCTACGTAGTGGACTCGCAGGGCAGGCTGGTTGCTGCCGGCACTTCGCGATATGTGACTGGCCAGGACATGAAGAGCCTGGAGATCGTCCGCAATTTTGTGGATGAGGGCAACAAGGCGCAAGTGGTCCTCACTATGGGATTCGTCGTCCATGATGGCAAGAATAATATTGAGATGCTCGGCACCTATAGCCCGGTGACTGTGCTCGATTGGGCAGTAGTGGTGCAGAAGCCACAGTATGAGGCATACGCGGGAGTCGCCGAAATGCAGCGTACAGCACGGCTTTTGGCCCTGCTCGCCGTTCTGCTGAGTGTTGGCGTAAGCATTTTTGCCGCCCGCAGAATCACCAATCCTCTGCAGGTTCTCACCGAGTCCGGTCGCGCACTGGCTCGAGGCGATTTTTCTCAGCGCGTCCACTTGCGCAGCCGCACCGAGATCGGAGAATTGGCCGAAACCTTTAACACCATGTCCGAAGAACTTGAACAGTTCGTTGAAGATTTGAAACAGGCCGCGGAAGAAAATCGCGCACTGTTTCTGGGCTCAATCCAGATGCTTGCGGGCGCGGTTGACGAAAAAGACCCCTACACCCGCGGCCACTCCGACCGCGTCACGCGTTACTCGCTGATGATCGGCAAAGAACTTAATCTCGACGCGCCCTTTATGGAAACGCTGCAGATTTCCGCGCAGCTTCACGACGTGGGAAAAATCGGGATCGAGGACCGCATCCTTAAGAAGCCAGGAGCACTGACTCCCGAAGAATTTGAAGTGATGAAAACCCATACCACCAAGGGCGCCAACATCCTCCGGCCGGTAACGCAATTGGCAGAGATGCTTCCTGGCATTGAGCTTCATCACGAAGCTCTCGACGGTCGGGGATACCCGTACGGCCTTCAGGGGGAGCAGATCCCACTGCTGGCGCGAGTCATTGCGGTAGCCGACACCTTTGATGCATTGACCACCAATCGTCCCTACCAGCATGCGCACACGCCGGAAGAAGCTTTGAAAATCATTCAGAGTCTTGTCGGAAAGCGGCTGGACCCGGCGCCCGTCGCGGCGCTCATGGCCGTCTACGGGCGCGGCGAAATCCGCATCCAGCGTCTCTCGGTCAAGCGACCGCCGATCCCCGACGAAGTGGCGAACATCCCGCCAGCGGCTGCTTCCCTTGGACTCGTCGCCGAGGAAATTGCCAAGCTGGAAAAAACTCGCGCCTGAACTAGACCCTTCCATTTGACTGCAGCGCCCCGATCGGCGGCAGGCCGCTATAATCAGTCCAGGACTCTTCATGATTCAAACTCTGTTCGGCAGTACCGAAGAAAATAAAACCGGACTCTTTGACCGCATGAAGCAGGCGGTCACGCGCACGCGGGAGAACCTCGCCGAGCGCATTGATGAAGTTGTTTCCTTCGGCAAGGAAATTGACCGCAACACTCTCGACGATCTTGAAGCCACGCTCATCGGTGCTGACCTCGGTTCCACCACCACACTGGAAGTACTGGGCAAGCTCCGCGACAAAGCTGATCGAAAACAAATCAAAGACGTGCAAGAGTTGAAGCGATTGTTGAAAGAAGAGCTGCTTGCTATTCTTGGCGCAGCGAATAGGCCGCTGGTTAAGAAAGTGGAGGGAACCCCGGAAGTCATTCTGATCGTGGGGGTCAACGGCACCGGCAAAACCACGACCATCGGCAAGTTGTCCCAGGTCTTTCGCTCACAGGGCAAGAGCGTCCTGCTGTGCGCAGCGGACACCTTTCGCGCGGCGGCCATTGATCAGCTGGAAATCTGGGGACAGCGTACGGGGACGGAAGTAATCAAAACCAAACCCGGCGGCGACCCTGCGGCGGTACTGTTCGACGCTTTACAGGCAGCAACGGCGCGTAAAACAGATTATGTGATCGTGGACACCGCCGGGCGCCTGCACACCAAGACAAGTCTCATGTCGGAATTGGAAAAAATGCGACGCACCGCTCAACGCATCATTCCCGGAGCTCCGCACGAGACCCTGCTTGTGATGGACGCTACCACCGGCCAGAATGGATTGCAGCAGGCGCGATTGTTTACGGAGTCGGCGGGTGTTACCGGCATCGTGCTTACCAAGCTAGACGGCACGGCGAAAGGCGGAGTGGTGGTTGCCATTTCTCGTGAGTTAGGTTTGCCGGTACGATTTGTCGGCGTCGGCGAGAAAGTCGGCGATCTGCTGCCCTTCGATCCGAAAGAGTTTGTCGATTCCCTATTCGAGTGAATACTGTTTCCTCACTTCTTGATCCGCCCCGCGCAGATGGCCGATGATTCCACCGACGAGCAGTTCCTGCACCGCGCGCTCGACCTAGCGCGTGACGGGATCGGACTGGCGTCGCCCAATCCTTATGTCGGCGCGTTGATTGTCGATTCGCATGGCACCGTCGCCGGCACCGGCGTTTACACCTACGCTGGCGTGAAGCATGCCGAAGTGCGCGCTCTGGAGCAGGCCGGCGAGAAAGCCCGTGGAGGGACGCTTTACATCAACCTCGAACCACACTCGCACCAGGGCCGCACGCCCGCGTGCACGGATGCTTTAATCGCCGCCGGCATTCATCGCGTCGTCGCTTCGATGGCCGACCCCAATCCGAAAGTCAGTGGACGCGGCTTTGAGAAGTTGCGCGCCGCCGGCGTGCAAGTCGAAGTGGGAGGGCTTGAGGCAGAAGCGAGACGCCTGAACGAGAACTTCGCCCGCTACATTCGCCACGGGCTTCCATTCGTCACCCTGAAAGCGGCGATGACGCTCGATGGCAAGATCGCTTTACCTGCTGCGACGTGCGTGAATCATCCGGTAGGCACGCCCGCAGGCGGCTGGATCACTGGCGAGGAAGCGCGCGCATACGTCCATCAACAGCGTCATCAGAGCGACGCGCTTATGGTGGGGGTAGGAACAATCCTCGCGGACGATCCCCTGCTCACCGATCGCAGCGGTTGTCCGCGCCGGCGGCCACTTGTGCGTGTGATTCTGGATTCGCATCTGCGCTTGCCGCTGGAGTCGCGCCTCGTCCAGAGCGTCACCGCGGGCGGGACTGGCAAGAACGATGTGCTGGTTTTCTGTTCGTTCCCGGACGGTAGACCTGATGAAAAAAAGAAGCGCGAACTGGAAGCGCGTGGCATTCATATTGAAAGCATCAAGCCCGCCGCTGATGGACGGCCTGACATGGAAGCGGTGCTGCGCCGCCTGGGCGAACTTGAAATTGCAAGTGTGATGATCGAAGGCGGATCGCGGGTAAATGCGGCGGCGCTCGGTTCGAAAGTGGTCGACAAAGTCTTCCTGTATTACGCGCCGACAATTCTGGGCGCTGGATCGGTTCCATTCGCATCCGCGAGCGTCGGCCAACTCGATGAGATGCAGCATGTCAAAGATTTAAGCCTGCATCGCTTCGGTGCGGACTTCGCGGTAGAGGGTTATCTGCGCGATCCTTACGAGGGGTAGCGTCTCTGCGGGCCTCGTGCGAAGCGATGTGGTTCCTCGGAAATCTCTGCTCTCTCTGGGGGGTTTATCATGTTGGTTAGCGAGTGAGGTGTTCATGTTTACTGGCATTGTTGAAGAAGTAGGACGCGTCACGCGGATCGAGCAGCGCGGCGAAAATCGTCGCATCACGATTGCCGCCAAGAATGTCCCAAAGGATTTGAAGACCGGCGACAGCGTTGCGGTCAGCGGAGTCTGTCTTACCGCGGTCGATATCAAGACGGACTCATTCAGCGCTGATCTTGCTCCGGAGACCTGGGTGCGAACGTCTCTCTCGCGGCTGAAGGAAGAGGCTTTGGTCAATCTGGAATTGCCCATGAAGGCCGATGGGCGATTGGGCGGGCACATCGTTCAGGGCCATGTGGATGGAGTTGGCAGAGTTGTTGCCCTGGAGCGCATTGCGGACTCCGAAAATTTCTGGCTGCGCATCGAATTGCCGCGCGAGATCGAGAAATATACTGTGTACAAGGGTTCGATTTCGATCGAAGGCATCAGCCTCACCGTGGCAAAACTTGAGGGCACAAGTTGTACCGTTGCCATCATTTCGCATACTGTTGAGATGACAAACCTGAACTCGCTGAAGCCCGGCGATCCGGTCAATCTCGAAGCGGATCTGATTGCAAAGTATGTCGAGAAGATGATGACGAACGCGCCAGCGGAGAGTTCGCTTACGGTGGAAGAGTTGGTGCGGCAGGGGTTTTAGGGCAGTGGACAGTGTCCAGTGGTCAGCTAAAGCACGTGGAGCGATGCCAGGTTTGGAACCATCCGCAGTTCAGAATCAGAATCCCGGACTGTGCGGCGAGTGTGTTTATGCCCGGCGCATTCAATCGGACCGGTCATCGGTGTTTTACCAGTGCCAACTGTCGTTCACCGATTCGCGGTTTGAGAAATATCCGCGGCTGCCGGTTCTTAGTTGCAGCGGCTATCGCAGGCAAGAGCATAGCGAATGATCGCCCGTCCTCAGTGTTCAGCGGAACGTCGGTCTCGACGTCTTGATCCGGATCAAAACAAAAAAATCAGATCTTGAGCGTTAAAATATCCAGAATCAACGACCTAACTAAATCGTACCAAGCTAAAATATTGATTCGAAAGATTTTAGAGGTAAAATCCTTAGAATCAAGTAGTTACTGCCCAAGGTCGTAGCTAAGCCCCTTAGAATCAGTAAACTGATTAGGGCAACCCAGGTGGACGATCCGCTAAAATCTTTGCCGTCAATAAGTTACCCGCAAAATATTGCAGAGGAACGAGTTAGCATTTTGCTATTCAGTTGTCAAAGAGCTAATGCTTTAAATCAATTAGATCGTGGCGAAGATTGCAAGTCAAGGGGAATCGGTACTGATCTAATTCGCTGATTAGATCAGCACCGGGGAATCTGACCGCAAAAGAAGCACTTGAAGCTAGCTCGCTTCTGCCATGGCTTGGTTCAGCATTTCACTTTGAGTTCATCCAATTTCAGTTCGTCCAATTCCAGGAATTCCTGCACAATTGTTTCGGGGGATCTTTCCATTTCGGCGGTGGTGCCGAAGAAAATTGCTTTGCCTTCATAAAGAAATACAACGCGATCGGCCAGTTTTTTGGCCAGGCGCATATCGTGAGTGACCACGATGCTGGTGAGATTGAGTTGAATCTTCAGGCGCTTGATGAGATCGCCGAGCAGTTGAGCCATCAGGGGATCGACCATGGTGGTGGGCTCGTCGTACAGAACGCATTCCGGGCGCGCCGCCAGAGCCCGGGCAATCGCCACCGAGCGCTTCATTCCAGTCGAGAGATCCGAAGGCAACAGGTCGCGCATCTCCTGCACACCCACCATCTTCAGCAATCCGTCAACGATTTCGTAAATCTGTTCGTCGTTCAGTTCGCGAGTTTCGCGCAAGGGAAAGGCTACGTTCTCGCCAACGGTGAGCGAATCGAACAGCGCTCCGTTTTGAAAAACCATGGTTACCTTTTTGCGGATGGCTTCCATGTCCACTTCGGAAGAGTCGGTGATGTCTTTACCGGCAACGATCACTTGTCCGGAATCGGCTTTGAGAAAACCCATGAGCAGTTGCAGGGAAACCGATTTACCGACGCCGCTGCGGCCCAGAATGCAGACGGTCTCGCCGGGCAGGACGTTGAAGCTGACGCGATCGAGAATGATTTTCTCGCCGAAGGCCTTACAGACTTCGCGGAACTCGATGTATGGTTTCTGTGGAGTTTCTGGCATGTCTATCCGCAACACAGCATATTCGTTCTAGATTCTAAATGCCGTCAGGCGCTTCCCTTCTGCGCGTGCAACTCTTCGGGCGTATTCAGGTTGCGAAAGACGTCTAAAGAAAACCCCGCCCTTTGCAGTTCGTCCTGTTCGATTATCCGGGTGGATGCCGGATCGAACAGCAGATCAATTTTATTTCGCCCGGCGCGCAGAGCCCGTTCGGCGGCGACGGCGAATTGGCGTCGATAAACGGCGCACAAGGGCTGCCATCCTGCGTCACCCCGCGGAACCACAGCCATTGCGTTAGGAGCGCCGAGCGCTTGCGCGATCAAGTGCTGCAGAAGCGATCGGGGAATAAACGGCATATCCACAGCGAGTATGAGGGTGAGGCCGGTATGCGAGGCACGTAGCGCAGCATGAATGCCGCCCAAGGGTCCGCAGTTGGGGAATTCATCTTCCACCACCGGGGCAAACGGCGCAAACTTGTCCCTGCTTCCAATGATGAGGACGTTAAGGCTGATTGCGCGGGCCAAATCGAGGGAGCGTGCCAGGAGGGTGCGGCCTTCGAATTCCACGAAAGCTTTGTCGCGACCCATGCGGGTGCTCTTGCCGCCCGCCAGAATCGCGACGGTAACATCCGCTGCCGGGGGCTGTTCCATGTGGCAATCATACCCTTTGCGGGTCACAAAAAACCTTGCGGAAGTCTTAAGTTGTTCTCCCGAGGCAGGTTTCGCGTAGTGAGTCTGATCCTTGTTAGGGTTTGCATTTTGGGTTCCTCGGCCAGACGACACGAAAGTAACCTTCCCAAGAAACCGGGTTCGGGAGATGATGGCATTCCGGCGCTCCCAAGTCCGGACGTAATCATCATGCCGCAGAAAATCATGGATGTTCTAATGCTCGGGCGATGTTCGCACGAGTTCTCCTGGCCTCGCCGCGATTCTGAGGGAGAGTATTACCAGGTCTGTCTGTTGTGCGCCGCCGAGTACAAGTATGACTGGACGACCATGCGCCGCACCCAGCGCGTGGAGCATGGCAAACCTGAACCCCCGGTGCGACGCAATCATGCGCGAGAAAAGCGGCCATCGTGGACACCGCGCGCCCGGCGACTCAAGCTGGGTTCGGCGGTGCGCTTCCGGGTTAACAACACCAGCACCTGGTATGAGGGCACGATCGACAATCTCAGCCAAACCGGACTGCTGTTTCATGGGCCCCAGCAACTGCCTGTGAATGCTCTCATCGAGATGGTATTTGAGATGCCGGAAGAGATCTCGGGCCAGAAGAATCGCAATGTGCTTTGCCAGGGTCGGGTCATCCGCTCGAAGGACGTACAAGAGAAGGAAGCGCAGGGCAAGGAAGCGGCGGAGGCTACTCCGGGCTTGTTGGCCGCTTCGATTGTCGACTACAAATTCATTCACTAGCGCGTGGGCGGCAAAAGTGTGCCTGCCCGATGCAACCATATTCGGATTGCGCGCTTCTGTTCAGTGAGTAGTACGCTTTGCCGTCCCAGATTGTTTCCCCGAATCCACCTTTGCGATTAAACTGTATGCAAGTTGTGGCTCCTATCCCAGATGAGTCTTAGGAGGCCCGTCATGAAAATGTCCCGCATTCTTACGCTTCTTCTTTCGGCAATTCTTGTTTCGGCAATTCTCGCCTTCAGCTTGGCGTGCGCCCGAAAGCCGGGCGACGCGCAGATTTCCAGCCAGATACAAAGCAAGTTCAGCCAGGATTCAGGTCTTGCGACCAAGCAGTTGACGGTGCAGGCGAGCAGCGGAGTAGTAACGCTTTCGGGCTTCGTGGATGACGAGGCGCAGCGGCAAGCCGCGTCGCGCCAGGCCGCATCGGTCGATGGAGTAAAGGAAGTTATCAACAACCTTGAAGTCGGCAGCGCCTCGAATGCGTCGGCGAATTCTTCGATTTCTCCAAGCCCATCCGGGGTGGACGCTGCTCGAACAGAACCGGTTCCGTTCGCGACAACGGAGAACAAGCCGGCGGATCGACATGCGGAAGGCCGCGGGCGCGGTCGTTTTCAAGCAAATCGTTCTCAAGCAGATCGGTCTCAAGGAGATCGGTCTCAGGCAAACGATCAGACGCCGTCAGATAACAATTCTGCCGGCAATAACACGATGGCGCAGAACTCCGAACCTCAGCAGCAAAACATACAAAACGAGCCGCCAGCCAATGCGCCACCACCGGCTCCTGCGAGGCCACAGACTCATAAGATAACGATTGAGCAAGGGACGCAAATGACGATCCGCTTAATCGACAGCATTGACACTGAAAAGAATCAGGTGGGAGACACTTTCCACGCGACGCTGAACGCTCCGCTTTCCGCGGAGGGCATGGAAGCGATCCCGGCGGGCACGGACGTTACCGGACATATTGTGGACCTCAAGAGTGCGGGCAAGTTCGCGGGCCAGTCGCTGGTCGTGTTGCAACTCGATAGCATCTCATCTAACGACAAGAGCTACAGCCTTCAGACCGATCAGTACCGGAAAGAAGGCTCGTCGCGCGGCAAGAACACGGCGGAGAAAGTTGGGGGAGGAGCAATCATTGGCGGAATCATCGGCGCGATCGCCGGAGGCGGCAAAGGCGCAGCCATCGGAAGCGCGGCTGGAGCGGGCGTTGGCGGCGGGGCTCAGGCTGCGAGCAAGAAGCAGTCGATCAAGCTGCCGTCGGAGACGGTTCTGAACTTTACCTTGCAGGCGCCGGTCACCGTGATCAAATCGGAGGACCGGAATGGCGAACGGCAAAAGCTGGGCGAATCGCAGTAGAAACATACTGTCCAGTTCAGTTTTCAGTTTCGGTTTTCAGAACATGCCGACCAAATCTTTCGTATTTATCCACGATTAGACCGGTTTCAAATGCAACGCCGTATCCGTAAGAAAAACCTGATGATGTTGATGTCCGCGCTTTGAGTCCGTTCTAACTCCGTAACATTCTGCAGTTTCCTGTTGCACGGGAACGAATCTGCGCTAGAACTCCCGCACCTGATTTCGGGCTCCCCTGCTCCCGCACTGCCCGGACTCCATTGCATCGCTACGCCAGTGCGGTCTGGCGGTAAGGCGGATCAACCAGGAGGAGCCCATGCTCCGCTCACCGCGCCATGAAGTGCACTCCGCAGACGGAGGAGGCAAGACGGCATTTCCTCCGGCTCGTTTTCTTTGTCTTCTCTCTTTGTCTTGCCCAAACCAGTCTTACCCAAACCTCTCAATCCGAATATCTCAAACTCAATGCAAGAGCAACGCCAGATAACTTACCGGTTACAAGGAGGCATGGTGATGAAAACAGCTAAGCGCGCATTAGGTTTTACTTTGGCAATGCTGTTCCTAGCAGGGATGGCACTTGCTCAGACCGATCCGGGGGTCCAGAGTGGCAACCGCGGGACTGGCGCGGCATTCTCTTCTATTCTGTCGAACAGCCCCTCTGGGATCCTTTCTTTTTTCACTGACGGTCAAAAACGATTTCAGGATGTGGAATCGGTTTCCAACAGCCCTTCCGGTAACAATGGACTGGGGCCGCGATTCAACTCGAACAGCTGCAGTTCCTGCCACGCACAACCTGCCGTTGGAGGGACGGGTGCGGCTATGAATCCGCAATTCAGTTTTACCAGTAACGGAACAGCACCCAAAGACACAACGCCGTACTTCATCACCGCGACGGGCCCAACCCTCGAGGCTCGCTTCCCGTTTTTCTTTAATAGCAACGGCACGGTGAACTACAACGCTCCCAACGGTGGAGTGGAAAACCTATTCACCGTGAGTGGCCGGTCCGACGCCGGCACTTGCAGTCTGCCACAGCCAAGCTTCAACACTGCGGGAAATGAAGGCAACATAATCTTCCGCATTCCGACGCCGGTTTTTGGCGCCGGCTTAATTGAGAATCTGGACGATTCCACCTTATTGAACAATCAGTTGAACAATTTCAATAACAATGTTGGCGTTGGAGGAGCTTTCAACCGCAACGGCAATGATGGAACGATCACCCGTTTCGGCTGGAAGGCGCAGAACAAATCGCTGCACATCTTTGCCGGCGAGGCTTACAACGTGGAGATGGGAATCAGCAACGAACTATTTCCCCAGGACCGTCCCCTGCCTGGCGAAGACGAACTGCAAACGGGACTGCCCTCGAATTGCCTGAACCTGAGTGGTACCGGATATCCGGAAGACACTTCCAACCCGGCGTCGACTCCCAACTCTGCGGTGCTGGACGACGTTTCGGCCTTTGCCAACTTCATGCGTTTCCTTGCTCCTCCACCCACAGGCGGCGTCGTGCTGAACGGACAGCAAGTGTCTTCGAGTACGATCTCTGCCGGCAGTTCGTTATTTAGCTCGATCGGATGCTCGGTCTGCCATAATCCCACGCCGGGCACCACACAGGTGTCGAACTTCACGAGTTCGCTGAGCAAGGCTCCGGTGAATGCATTCTCCGATATTGAGGTCCATCACATGGGAACGGGGCTGGCGGATAACGTGTCGCAAGGCAATGCGGGCGGTGATCAGTTTCGCACGGCCCCGCTGTGGGGCCTGGGACAACGCATCTTTCTCCTGCACGACGGCCGCACAACAAACCTGATCACGGCGATCGATGACCACGAAGGAAATGGAAGCGAAGCCAACACGGTGGAGTCCAATTTCGACAACCTTACACCGACCCAGCAGCAGGAGATATTAGACTTCCTGCGCTCACTGTAATTACTTTCTCGATGCGGCATCTGGCGAGGCACGAAAGTGTCTCGCCAGGCCTCTTCCAAAGTTAGAAACTCGAAGGACAAATATGCATTCTCGATGGTTGTATTGTTCGCTCGCTCTGGTCTGGTGGGTTGTGTCACCGGCGCATGGGCAAAATGTCAAAGCGCAGACGCCATCTAGAAATGGCGGCGATTTTTCCGACAACGTGCAGCCCGGGAACAAAGGGCCGACGGGAGTGATCTTGGTGAAGGGCGCTTGGGCCAGCGCAAGTGATTCCGTCACTCCTCTGCCGGAAGGCGGGAACGTGACCAACAGTGTATTCACCAACCAGTATTTTGGAATGAGCTATACCCTGCCTGCGAATTGGGCGGAGAAATACAAAGGGCCGCCTCCGTCGGACAGCGGACGTTACGTGCTCACGCAGATCACGCCGGCTGCAACATTCAAAGGACCGGCTCGGGGGACCATCCTCATAACCGCGCAGGATCTATTCTTCACTCCGCTGCCGGCCTCGAACGCGGTCGAACTGGCCAGCTATTCGAAGGATCATTTGCAGGCGGACTACAAAGTGGAAATGGCGCCGACGCCGACCAAGATTGCAGATCGTTCCTTCACGTTCTTTGCTTATTGGTCTCCTGCGGCGCAGTTGCATTGGTACGTTCTGGCCACAGACATTCGCTGTCACGCCGTGGAAATCGTGCTGACCAGCCGCGACACGAAACTGCTGGAGAGCTTGACTCTGGACTTGAACAAAATGAAGTTGTCCGCGGAAGCCAGTCCGACGGGAGGAACGGGCGGTGATGGCGTCCCTGTATGTATCAAGAATTACGCACGGGACGAAAACTTACTTACCCGGGTTGACCCAATCTTCACCGAGCATCGATTCAATCCCGTTCCGGTGCGAATCATTATCGATACAGAAGGCAAGATAAAACATATTCATTTTCTCAGCGCATTTCCCGATCAGGAAAAAATCGTTACTGACGCACTGAAGCAGTGGAGGTTCAAACCGTATCGCCAGGGCGGTCAGGCGGTGGAGGTGGAAACCGGCCTCCGGTTCGGCAGCGGTGGATATCGAATGCCGCTCGCGGCGGCGACCGCTCCGACGGATTAGAGCTTGATTAGTTCCTTTTCTATGGGCGCAAGTTCTTGATCGGTTTCGCTGCGGGCCTTTCTGCTTTCCCTTCTATTTGTTTCCGCTCTGATCGTCTTCCTCGTACACTTACAACCTGATAGCACGTTGATCTGTTCCGCCATGCCACCAATCACGGCAGTACTCCATACCAAGAATGATGCTTCGCGCCTGGGACGGGCGCTCGAAACTCTGCTTCCCTGCGCCGAAATCCTGATTGTGGACCATTGGTCAACGGATGCGACGATGCGCATCGCTCGCTCCTATGGAGCGAGCATTGTGGCAGCGGACGATGCGGCGCCTGTCACCGACTACCTGCATCTTGCCGGTTGCGACTGGATTTTCTGCATCGAACCGAGGGAATCGATCACCGAGAGTTTGCAGACAAGCCTGTTTGAATGGGCCGCGTTGCGCAGTTACGAGGATATGAATGGCGAGGCGGGCGGTCGCGCATTTTCAGTCCGCGTCCGCGAGCAGGTAGGAAAAGAGTGGCTTGAGGCGACCCTCCCAGAGACCCGACTGGTCCCCCGCAACTGGGCTCGATGGCACGGACGGGTACCGGCCTCGGAAGCGTCCGCCATTGCGCTCGAAGGCGAGCTGTTACGTTTTGTGTTTCCGTAACTAGCTTTCCGGCTGGCCGCACATCACTGATTTTGCAGAGTTTGCGCGCTTATTGTCCATTCGGACAGTGACTTCAGTACTTAGTCTTCCCAGCCGTGGTCGCCTTATAATCCACTCAAGAAGCAGCAATACTTGCGTTCTCACGAGGAGCGAGCCAGCACGGTCGCAACTCATAGAAGAGACGCCACGAGAGCTAGTGGATCCAGTTTATGCATCGGCGATTTTTCTCCTCGGGCTGGCCTTCGGCAGCTTCCTGAACGTGTGTGTCTACCGGCTACCCCTTGGGTTATCGGTAGTGACGCCGGGTTCGGCTTGCCCTAACTGCAAACGGCCAATTGCCCTTTATGACAACGTCCCAGTTTTCGGCTGGCTGCTGCTTCGTGGCCGTTGCCGAAGTTGTGATGCGAAAATTTCGGCACGGTACCTGGTTGTCGAGTTGCTGACTGCGGTCCTATTTGTGGCTTGTTACTTTTATTTCGGACTCACGCTGGCCACTGTGAAATATTGCGTCTTCGGATTCCTTGCGCTTGGTCTGATTTTCACTGACGCAGAAACCAAGCTGCTGCCCGATAAGTTGACGCTTCCCGGCATCGCCCTTGGATTGGTTTTCAGTTTGCTGGTTCCGGTGCACGACGTGGCTTCGCAGTTTCTTCCGGCCATAGTTAACCTGCCCTTTTCCGCCGAGATCGGGACTCGACTGTTCTCGGTACTCGATTCGCTGCTGGGAGCGGCCCTGGGCGCTTCGTTCATTTACGGTGCGGGAGCGGTCTACCTGCGCTGGCGCGGAGCGGAAGGCATGGGCTTCGGGGATGTAAAGCTGATGGCGATGGTGGGCGCATTTCTCGGAATCAAGCTAACCATTCTTACAATCTTTGCCGCTTCGCTGGCTGGGTCGTTATTTGGACTTACGACGGTGCTCGTAGTCTGGATCAAGCGCACTCACCGCTTTACGCGCCGCTTCGCCAATCTGCAAGCGGCTCGCCGCCGCGGATGGCAGTCGGCGCAGATGGTATATCGCCATTATCAGATGCCCTTCGGTGTTTTCCTGGGAAGCATGGCTCTGCTTGCTCTGTTCGTGGGCAATCAATTCTTGAATTGGTACGGGAGGTTGTGGTGGTAAGGCTGCTCGCCAATCCGCTTGTTCTCCGCTCCGCTTTTGCCTTCTTCGCGGCGGGCGTGGCGTTCGTGTTAGCAATCGCGATAATGCGCGCCTTGCGCCGCAGCATTGCGGAGGAGGCCGAACTCGATTCCGGGTCTGCCGCCAAGCTTGATGCTCTGCCACTCCATCTTTACAACACCGTCATTCAGCAATTGAAGCAACAGAAACACGAGTTGCAGTTGCAGAACCAGGCCGAGCAACGGCGGGCTCGGACCACAGAAAACTTCAGCCAGGCGGTGCTTTCTAATCTTTCCTCCGGGGTGCTGGTGTTCGGCATCAATGGACTGGTCAAGCAGGCGAATCCCGCCGCCAAACAAATGCTGGGCTTCCATTCCCCAGCGGGTATGAATGCAGAAGACATCTTCCGTAACGCAACCGTGAGCTCACCAAAATCCGATGCGGCGGGTTCTGGGGCAGAAGATTCTTTGGGGAAACTAAGCGAGGAAGTCTATGCCGTGTTGCGTGAGGGCAGCAAGTTCCGGCAGGTTGAGGCTGACTACATCACTCCTGCAGGAAAGCAACTTCGCATTGCCGTAACGGTTTCACCAGTGCCTGCCAGCGATGGCAGCCTGCTCGGGGCGGCGTGCATGATCAGCGATCGCAGCGAATTTGAATCGATTCGCCACCAGCAGGAATTGCAAGGTGAGATTTCCGCGGAAATGGCGCTGGATTTGCGTACTTCGCTGGCGACCATTGCCGGGTACGCACAGCAACTGGCGCAAAGCAAGGATCCTGCCGATGCTCCTCAACTGGCAACCGATATCGCCAGCGAAGCGGCTCGGCTCAATCGACACATTGGAGGATTTTTGGCTCCTAAACCTATTGCAGATGGTACTCGAAGCCGCGCCCGCGCAGTGGGCCGAGACATTTGAAACTCGATACTTGAATTTGAAGAGGGATGAACTTATGAAATGCATGGTGAACATCGGTTTAGGACTCGTATTCGTATCGTCGACGCTTCTGCTGGTTTCCACAGTGGAAGGACAGACTGCAGCGCAATCGCAGGATCCATCGTCGCTCGCCGATTATGCCCGCAAAGTCCACAAGGACACGGGGGCCGCGAAACCGAAGCCGAAGGTTTTTGATAATGACAACCTTCCGAAAGACGACAAGCTTTCGGTGGTTGGCCAGCAGCCAGTCGCCGAGGCAAAAGCCGCCAACACAGCGGAGGCTGGCGATAAACCGGCCGGGCCTGACGGAAAAGTGATCGCGACCCTTAAGTCAGACCATGCGACTTCGATGCCTGGAACTGAAGAGGATGAGAAAGCCAAGAAGCAGGCCGCGTTGAAGGCCTGGCAGGAGAAGCTTACCGCTCAAAAGGAGCAGGTCAGCATGGCTAGCCGCGAACTCGACGTCACGCAACGTGAGTACCAACTGCGCGCCGCGGCGATGTATGCGGACGCAGGAAACCGGCTGCGCAATTCAGTGCAGTGGGATAAAGAAGAAGCGACGTACAAACAGCAACTCGCCGACAAGCAGAAAGCTCTCGACGAAGCCAAGCAGAAGCTTGAAGACATGAAGGAAGAAGCTGTGAAGGCGGGAATTCCTTCGTCGATGATTGAGTAGGCGATGCAGCTGGATTGGATACAAGAGTTCAGTGGTTCTCGAGCGCATTGCGCAGACGCAGCAGCTGTTTTCGGTGATGCATTCCGTGGAGCAGGTGAAACTTTCTCCATTGCCTGGCGCTCAACGGACCGAGAATGGGATGATCGAGCAGCGGAATTCCGCGGCCGAAGCGGCTTTCACATTGCTCGATGATCGTATCCATGGCGGCGATCTTCGTGCCTAATTCGGTTCGAACCGTTTCCGAGGAGAGTCCACGGGGCTCAGCCACCGACGGCGCTTTTCGTCCTGTAGGCACATAGCCAAGACCGATGACCACCAGAGTCCGCCAGCGCTGTTTCGTGGAAGGAGACGTTGCCGTGGGCTTGCCCGAAGCGAGCAGCCTCTCGAAGCCCTTGATCGTTCCCGTATATGTTAGGTACAGGTGCTCCAATATTTCCGTTGCGCACCATTTTCCGGGCGGATGCCATCGGAGCTGCTCGTTGGACATGCCTTCTACCGCTGATTCGAGGGCGCGAGCCAGTTTTGCCATGTGGGTATCCATTGCACTACTCTCGCGTTTCTGTACGCTTCAGGTAGAATGTTGCGCGACATCAAAACATTTTATTTATAACAGGAAAGATCGCCATGAGAATGACGGACTTTGTGCAGTCAGAGACCACCATTGTTGCCGAAGTCGTTGAAGCGGTGCTCCCGGGCGTTGTTCGCCATCGGCGAATTGCCACAATCCCGGCGGCGGTGGTTTTTATTTTTCTCGCTCTGGTTTCAGCCTGCGATTCAAACACGGCCAAACCGGCGCAATCGAAGCCGGAGCCCAAGCCTGCAGAATTGCTAACTGCACGGGCCGCCTTTCAAAAGGTATTTATCGCCGCCCGGAATTATGCCGCCGACGTAAAGCCTTTTCGCATCGAATCGACTCCTTCGAGTGAGAGCAATGGGCACGATGGCAAGTCCGCGATCTGGAGAGCGAGTTTCGCCTCGGCCATGCAACACGGCGTGAAGCCTTTTATATGGTCTGGAACCGATGCGCCCGATGCTCCCTCGCGCGGCGTTTCGCCGGGAAACGAAGACACTTATAATCCCAGCAACGCTTCCACCCAGATTTTTGACGTAGCGTTCCTCAAAGTGGATTCCGACCAGGCGTTCGCCGAGGCACAAAAGCACGGCGGAGAAAAGATTATGGCCAACGATCCCGCGACGCCGGTAATTTACATCTGCGACTGGAACCATAACACCAACGAGCTTACCTGGCATGTGATCTATGGCGGTTCTCGCGAAACTGCGAAGCTGACAGTCGCGATCAACGCCTCGAGCGGCGCATTCATCCGGGTGGAGAAATAAGCTAGTGGTCAGGTGTGCAGGCAGCGCTTGCGGAACGAAAAAGAGTACTAAATGCGAGCTTCATTTTTTCCGTTCGGCTTGCTTTATTTGTTCAGCGATGGAGGCAAAGAAGCGGCAAAGGGCGTCGGCGGATGCGATTGCCCCCTTCAGGGACTGGCGTTCGGCGAAAGAGACAATATCCGCGACGGAATACTGCATGCGAAGGCGATCGGCGGCACACTGGGCGCTGAGCAGTTCCACTTTCGCGGCCCGGACCTCGGAATTCAGGCGGGCGATCCCCGCTTGTCTTAAAGAATCATCGTTCAACATCCACTACCCACCTTTGGAAGATTTGCCCCGCCCGCCAGTATTTCGATTGGTGACGGCTGGGAACCATTAATGGCTCCGAAAGTGCCTGCGGAATTACTGCGGTGTTGATAAAATTGTACGACGTTAGTTATACATAGTCAAAGCAAAGAGGTCGGGCCCAGCGGTGATATTTGTAGTGCGGAGGCGGGCCGTTGCCCAGACAAGCCGATCCCCAGCTCGAACAACGCATACTAGATGCGGCTTGCCGGTTGTGGTCGCGGGGTGGCGAGAAATCGCTTACCATGCGCGCCGTCGCCAAGGCAGCCGGCACGACCACTCCCACGGTTTACGAGCGTTATCGGGACCGCGGTGATATTCTCCGCGCGCTACGCATAAAGACTCGCGTCGAACTTTTCTCTTCCCTTACCCGCACGCGCTCCCTGACCCAAGCCTGCCAGCGCTATCTGGAGTACGCATTGGCGCATCCCCATGCCTACGAAGTACTCTTCGATGGTTTTGCCGAACCGCCGTCTCTGCATGAGCCGTGGCCGTCCTTTAACCTGATGCGTCTGCGGCTGGCGCAGCGGATTGGCGGCGCTCCACGCAAACACACTCGTCTTATGCTTTCACTTTGGTCTCTGATGCACGGCACGGCCATGCTCATGATTCGGGGCGGGGTTTCCGGAGTGTTGAGCAGGCAAATGACTCACGCGTGTCTGGACGCGCTTGAAGCCATTGTCGGAGAAGCCAAGCGCTCGAAGGGTAAAGTATTTTCCGGCCCCAAATGGCCTTCTGGCCTTATCCTCGGAGAAGAGGGCCATAGCAAAGTGCATTTGAAAGCGGGCACTGCTCGCACGAAATCCTCGAAGCAACGCAGACCTTCGAAGGGACGGACCGCCGCCTAAACGCCGCGCCTCTTCCACCGAAAGATGCTTTGATGCCTTCAGCTGTGGCTTTACTTGGGCCCTGCTGTCTCTACTTTCAGGCGGCTAATTGCCTTCAGCGCCTCAGAAGATTGCGGCCCGTGCGGCAGAATCTTCAAATAGCTTTCGTATTCTGCGCGCGCATCGTCGAGGATCCCCAGCTTTTCCAGAGAGATTGCCAGCCGGATGGTGGCTACGGCGTCGTTGTCCTTGTAGCGAAGCGCTTCGCGATAACGCTCTTCGGCGGCGCGATAATTTCTCCGCTTGAAATAAAAGTCGCCCACCTCCACGCTCTTCGCGGCCTTATGCGGATCCCAGGTATGGAACTCGCTGACTCCGTTACCAGTTAAGACTTCAGCCTCGGCATCCGCCACCGCAGTCGAACTCTGCGGATGCGCCTTGGCATCGTCGGTCGGCGCACTCAAATCCACCTGCGTATCCTTGCTCGAACTCTCACCTGTTCCTGAACCTAAGTCCTCCGCGCGCACGCGATCCGAGCGCGGCGGTTCCATGGTGCCGTTGTGGGGTTGGGGCGCAGGGTCTGCACTCTCGGCAGAGTCGCCTTCTGGAAAAGGATTGCGCTCAGCCGCCGACGGCTCCCTGGCAGGAGTAGAAGATGACGATGGCGGAGAGGGTTTTGGCGAGTCTTGCTGCGCCCAGAGCACGGCACTGAATGCCATTAACCAGCACAACAACCAACAGCGTCGCATAGTTCTATTCTACCGTTGGATAATTGTTTGGCAACCCGACAAAGCGCAAAAAAAAAATACAGGCCGCTCAGGGGGAGGCTTTGAGCGGCCTGTTTGGTGAAGTCCTCCAGGGGAAGGAGGAAAACTCAATCCACGGCAATTACATCGACGAGGGATTACTTTGTCCGCTCGGCGCTGGTGTCGCGGGGGTTGTGTCGCCTACAGTGTTGGTCATCAGCCGAACATCCACGCGTCGATTGTCGGCACGGCCAGCGCTGGTCTTATTAGTTTCAACCGGTTTGTCCTTGCCCAAGCCGATCACATAAATCTTGTGAGCTGGCACGTTGTATTTCGAAGCCAAGTACTGGATGACGGCGTTGGCGCGGCGCTGGCTGAGATCATAGTTATATTCGGCCGGGCCCACGGAATCGGTACTGCCCTCGAGCGCGATGATGTAGCCCTTCGTGCTGGAGATGGTCGCTGCCAATTGATCGAGTGCTTCTTTCGCTTTGGGCGTGAGATTGTCGCGGTTAAAACCGAACTTCACCGATGTCTCGGCTACGGGACGATAGTTGTCGAGATTCGCTACCGTGTTGGTCAATACGCCTACGCGTCCGTTGGCGGCGTCTGCCATCTGCTGCGCCGATGCCGCGGATTGACCTGCGGCCTGCGCCTTCTGTTCCACGTCTGCCGTCTTGGCGTTAACGGCTTGAATGCCGGCTTGCGCCCGGGCGTCAACGTCCTTGATGTCCTTGCTGTTCTTGGCCGTCATATCATCAAGTTCGTTAGTCTTGTTGATGAGCGGCGTGGTCTGTTGCTTCACGTAGTTCTTGCTGGTGCAGCCGACGGTTGCCGCCATGCTGACTGCCAGAAAAATCGTTAACGAAGTGCGGGTCATTGGAAGAGGCTCCTTGATTTCTTGTCTCAGCGCTTTCGGGTTATCCCGGGCGCAAATTCTGGTTATCTGCCTGCCTTGGGAATAGTTCAATCCTCACAGATCCCGCTCATACTTTTGCACGGGACGTGCCAGTTCGCCATACAGGAAATTCCCCGTATAAGTATATACGTTTTCAACCACTTGCGATTAAAGAAGGAAAAATGGCAGAAAATTGCGTAGCTCAGAGAACGCAAACCACACATTAAGTTATGGAAAATTTATACAGTTAGCCTTAGTTGGCCTAAGGACTCATCGGCCTCGGGTACAGGTTAATCTAGCCTGCTATTTCCAGATGTCCGTAATCGGCGCCGCGTCGCGATCGCCCTCGGCCAGGGGTTGCAATCCAAAGTTATCTTCGATGGTCCGCAGCACGTTGTAATGGGTATAACGGCGATTGAGCACTTTGGGATCCAGTTGGCTAGCGTCTTTGACCATGTCCCCAAGAAACAAGGTGTAAATCCGATTGTCGGAGTTGTGGTCGGACTCGTCGAAGGTGACAATCACGAGCGTGCCCTTGCGCAGCTTTTCGCTAAAAGATTTGTCCAGGAATTTGCTAACCCAGGCGCCAGCCACTCCCACATTGGTGTTGTGGCCGTCGTTGTTCATGTTAGGGGAGTAGAACGAATACGCCACGAGCCCTGCCTTCGCATCTCTCACGAAAGCGCTATCTTCTCCCAACCCTAACAAACTATTCCCCTTGGTGGAATCCACGCGTACGATGCGGTCGCACCATTTTTCCTGCACTTCCACAAAACTTAAGAACGGTACGTGCCGCCGCACGTAGTCCCCCGCCTTGCGTTTGGAAACATGTTGGCTGTCGACGCGGAACGGGCAATTCCCTTCCGGCAGTTCCTCCGCATAATTTTTAAAATCGAGCCCGCTCGCAATCAGGCGATCAGCAATGGTTTTATGCGGGGCGTCGTTGTGAAAATTAACTTGCATGTCAGCGAGGTACCGTCGCCGATGTATGCCAAAGTCGGTGCCCGCCACCATCGCCAGGTAGTTCGGATAGGAGGGGTGAAACAGCGCGTGAAAGTTCGAGAAGCTCGCGCCCTTGGCGGCTAAAGCGGAAAGATTTTTATCTCTTACCGCGGCCTCGTAATCGCCATTTTCAAGCACAATGACGACTACACGGTCGAAGTGATGCGCTGTGGATTTGGCTGCCGCCTGCGCCGCATCGTCTTTCTTCTCCTGCACGGGCTTCGCCGCTTCCGTCTTATTCGATTGATCGACAGTAATCGATTGCCCTACCAAGGAGACCTGAGTCGCGCAGATCACGACGCTTATCAGGAGAGACATCGTAAAAAAGAAACCCCGGGAAAGGCCCGGCTGGCCGGTCGATATCAGGCTCATATTACTTTCTTGTAACACATTGACATATCTGCTCATCGAATAGAATACAAAGATCGCCCGATGGACCTTCCGCAGAAAATCCGCAGTATCCCCACCGAGCCTGGCGTGTATCTGTACAAAAACGCCGAAGGCGAAGTCATTTATGTGGGCAAGGCGAAGAACCTGCGCAGCCGCGTCGCCAGCTACTTCCACGAGGGCCGGTGGGAAGATTCGAAGACCGGCACGCTGGTGCGCGAGGCCGTAGATGTCGACTATATTGTGGTCGCCAACAACAAAGAGGCGCTTGCGCTTGAAAACAATCTGATTAAGCAGCGTAAGCCTCGCTTTAACATCCTGCTGCGCGACGATAAAACTTATCCCTACGTGAAGCTGACGCTGAGCGAACGATGGCCGCGGGTATACGTCACGCGCCGCCTGCGCAAGGACGGCAGCGCCTATTACGGCCCGTACTTCCCGGCGAACCTGGCTTATCGCATCGTTGACTTGATCCATCGCAATTTTCTGATTCCATCCTGCAAGGTGGATCTCACGCGCTTTCATCCTCGGCCTTGCCTCCAGTACTACATCAAGCGTTGTCTCGGGCCGTGCGTGAAAGAACTGACCACGTCTGAGGCCTATCAGGAAGCCGTGCGCGACGTGAAGCTTTTTCTGGAAGGCCGGCCAACAGATTTAAGCCGCTCCCTTCACGAACGCATGGAACAAGCTGCCGGCGCTGAAGAGTACGAGCGCGCGGCGCGATACCGCGACCTGATTTCCACCGTCGAGCAATTGCAGGAGCGGCAGCGCATTGCGGCAGCGGAAGGCGATGACGCGGACGTATTCGGCTATCACTATGAGAATGGGATGCTGGCCGTAAATTTGTTCCATATGCGCGGGGGGCGCGTCGTTGATCGTCGCGAGTTCTTTTGGGAGGACTTGCCGGAATTCGCACCGGCGCGTTCCGGCGTGCAAACGAATGAGACGTTGGCTGGTCCCCTTCTACCCTGTCATCCTGAGGCGACGCCATTGGGCGCCGAAGGATTTGTGCACTCTGCCGGCAGTGCCGCTTCTGCTGGCGCCAGCATAGCCGCCGACGACTCCATAGATCCTTCGGCCCGCCAAAAACGCGGGTCTCAGGATGACAAGGCGATCGATGGCCAGGCGATCGATGACGACGCGAGTTTTCATCCCGGCGAATTCTTCTCTGCCCTTCTGAAGCAGCTCTACATCGGCCAGCCTTATGTCCCCCGCAATCTTTATGTCCCGGTTGATTTCGAGGATCGCGCCGAGTTGGAGGACCTGCTCTCCGAGCAAGTCGCGGGCGGGGGCGCCCGCGCCACATCTGTCCACATTCTGGTGCCGCAGCGCGGGGACAAGCGTGCGCTCATCGACCTTGCCGGCACGAACGCCAAGCAATCCTACGACCAGCGATTCCGCGTGCTCAAACCAAACGCCAGAAAAATTCAGGAAGAGTTGCAGGAGACTCTTAGCCTTCCCGAATTGCCAAAGCGCGTCGAGTGTTTCGACATCTCGCACATTCAGGGCGCTGAGACGGTGGCTTCGATGGTGGTCTGGGAAGATGGCAAGATGAAGAAATCGGATTACCGAAAATTCATCATTCGCACAGTCGATGGCGTAAATGATTTCGCTTCGATGTGCGAGGTGGTGATGCGCCGCTACAAGCGCGTGCAGCAAGAAAAGAAGCCCATGCCCAGCCTGGTGCTGATTGATGGCGGCCTGGGACAATTGCATGCCGCCGCCGAAGCGCTGGAATCACTTGAAATCATTAACCAGCCGCTCGCCGCGATCGCCAAGCGCGAAGAGATTCTCTACGTCTATGGACAAGAGAAAGATCCGATTGCGCTTGATCATCACTCGCCGGTGTTGCATCTGATTCAATTGATTCGCGACGAGGCTCACCGCTTCGCCGTAACCTTCCATCGCAAACGCCGGCAAATGCGCGACCGTTCAACGGAATTGCTGGAGATCCCCGGCGTCGGCGCAAACACAACTCGCCGTCTTCTTGAACACTTTGGTAGCCTGCAGGCGGTGAAACAGGCGGACCCGGCCGCGCTGTCAGCGGTCGTGACCCGAGTGCAGGCGGAAGCAATCAGCAATCACTTTCGAAAAATAGCCGCCACCGATTGACCTTAAGTTTTCTTCTCGACCTTCGCGGCCATTCCTCGCGGCAAAGCTCTTGTCTGATCTGTTTTTAGTACCGGCGCTGCCGTGGTTAAGATTTCCCACTCTTGCTAAACTAGCATTCGGATCCGTCTCTGCCTTTAACTTTCATGAAACCCATCCATTGGATTACCGCGACCGTGTTGTTCCTCCTGATGGCTTTGACCATCGTTGGTTTAGTGCGCACGCGCGAGCAGAAACTTCCGGCAGTCACCGAAGAAACCGGCAAAGCACCAACCGCGCGGATTCAGGCGCGGGGAGCGGCGAAGCGTCCCTTGGTCGATGAGACTCCTCTGCTAACGGCGCGGCGGATGTCGGCTCTGGCCTCGACTACGGAAGAAGAATCGTTGGCCCATCAGGCCCTGAAAGTCAGCGATCATGAAGTCGATCTGGCTTTTTTCGATGCATTGCGCACCGCCGAAGAAAGTCCACCGCCACTCAGCCCGGAAGCCAAGCTCCTCTCGGAAAGAAAGAACAAGGCCACGCTGGCGCTTAAGGAGGATCAAGAAAGCATTGCGGCGCTGACTCGCAGGCTGGCGGCTGCGCCAGAATCCCAAAAAGAGAATTTGCAGGATCAGATCGACGTCGCCAAAGCGCAATTGGATCTCGATCAGGACGAATTTGACGATGCCGCAGAAGACCTTGAGCAGGCCGGGGGAGATCCGCAATCGAAGATCAAGCGGCTAAAAGCCGAGCATGATGCTGGCGATCGTACTAATGTGCAACCAGTTTCGGCCGTGAACCCACACGAACTGGACTACAAGGCGCACACCATGCTGGCTGTGATTCGGGCCTGGAAAGCGTTGCGAGACAAGAAAACCTTGATCGAAGGGGCGCGGCAGGAGGCCGCCGACAAGGCGCAGCGCCTCACCCAGCGTCACACCATTTTGGCGGCACAGGTGGAAAAGGAGAAAGAAAACCGCGAAGCAGCAAAACAACAAGCTAAAGGTTTTGCCACGGGAAGCAAGGCATCGAGTCGCGATGAGTCGAAAGCCGGGGCGCAGACTGCACTCGATTCCCTCAAACAATTCAGCCGTGACCAGAAGAATTTGGCGGACCAGGGCAGGCGCATCCAGGACGAACAGGAACTCAGCGACACCTACGCCAGTTGGATTGGGCTGGTGGACATCCGGCAGCGGGCCGCGCTCCACAACTTGATCGAAAGTCTGCTGTGGATTCTGGTCGTCGCGCTGGTTGTGTACATGGCGAACCGCCTGATTGATCGGCTATTCGGCGGTATGACTGCGGAAAACAAACGCATCGAAACGTTACGAGCAGTGGCTAAGTTTGGAGCGGAGGTGCTGGGCGCGATCGTGATCTTGTTCATCGTGTTCGGCATGCCCAGCGAGACTACTACGATCCTTGGCCTCGCCGGCGCTGGTCTCACCGTGGCCAGCAAGGATGTAATCATGGCGTTTTTTGGATGGTTCTTGCTGATGGGCCGCAACGGTATCCGGGTTGGTGACTGGGTTGAAATTAACGGCGTGGGCGGCGAAGTGATTGAAATCGGCTTGTTAAAAACCGTATTGCTCGAGACCGGCAACTGGGCCGATGCCGGACACCCTACTGGCCGCCGGGTTTCCTTCGTGAACAGCTTCGCCATTGAAGGCCACTACTTTAATTTTTCAACGTCCGGACAATGGATGTGGGACGAATTGCAGCTCACCTTGTCGGCAGATCAGGACCCGTATGCAGTGGTCGATGGATTGCAGAAACTGGTTGCCAAAGATACAGAAGCGAATGCAAAGAAGGCCGAGCAGGAATGGCAGCACACGACTACGCGATATCATGTGCAGACCTTTTCGGCTGAACCAGCAATCAATGTGCGTCCCAGCGGTTCGGGAGTGGAAGTGCGCGTGCGCTACATCACAAGAGCCTATGAACGGCACGAGACACGCAAGCGCTTGTATGAAGAAGTACTCGCCATGATGCGAGGAAAAACAGCAGAAGTAAAGGCTTGAAGTAAAGGCATAACGACCTGAGTTCTTTGTCGTTTGTGCCAACCTTGCCAAAACTGAAGCGACACTACAGGTCGTGACCGGCCAAGGCCAACTCGGAACTCTCATCGTGACTGGCGCGAGCCGCGGTATCGGTGCGGCAATCGCGACACTGGCCGCTGAGCGCGGGTTTTCGGTCGCGATCAATTTTGCAACAGGCAAGGATGAAGCGGAGGCGATCGTTCAACGCATTGTTTCTACCGGCGGGCATGCTCGCGCGATTCAAGCTGACATTGCCCATGAAGAAGATGTGATCCGGATCTTTGAAACCGCGGAGCGCGAACTGGGAGCGGTCACGGGTTTAGTCAACAATGCTGCGATCACCGGCGGATTTGCACGCGTGGAAGCAGTGAGCGCGAAAGCTCTCGCGCAAGTCATGGCGGTAAATGTTTCGGGCGCGATTTTGTGCGCGCGCGAGGCCGTGCGCCGCATGTCCACGCGCCTTGGCGGAAGTGGCGGCGCGATCGTTAACGTCTCCTCCCGCGCAGCGCGCACCGGCTCTGCGGGAGAGTGGGTGCATTACGCCGCGTCAAAGGTGCGATCGATAGCTTTACGATCGGGCTGGCACGCGAGGTTGCAACCGAAGGAATTCGCGTCAACGCGGTTGCGCCCGGGCTGATCGAGACTGGTCTGCACGCCGCCAATGGCGCTCCAGACCGGCTGAATCGGTTGGCGGCAAGCATTCCCATGCACAGGCCCGGTACTGCGGTTGAGGTAGCGGAAGCGGTGTTTTGGCTGCTGTCTCCCGCCGCTTCTTACACGACAGGCGCCATTCTGGAAGTCGGCGGCGGGCGTTGATTGCGCGGTCTCACTTCGATTTTGAATGAGCCAGGCGCGCCATTTGCAACGCGCCCGCTACCGGCTCGACGACGTCCTGATTTACCTGGATCCGCCAATCGAGTTTACGAACCTCATCACTGAAATGCTGCCGCACTATTGTGGAATGCCGGAAGACGCCTCCGATCATCGCCAGGCTCACTAGCGTCGAGTCGGCATCGGGTTCTGCGAAGAGTCGTCGAATAACGATTTCTGCTATCCGTGAAAGTTCTTCGCCTGCTTGTTGGAGCACGCGTCGCGTCAACATGTTTCCGGCATCGGCAGTGGCAAGAACGGCAGGCAACAACGCTGCGAAGTCTGGATTCGAGTTAGCGGTGCGCACAAATTCATCCAGAGAGCGCAGGTTCCATACGGCTTTCAGTTCGCAAAAGAGCGAAGAGAATTCTGTTGTATTTTCAATTTGCCGTTCGAGTTTTTGATCAACCTCGCGAAGCGCAGCGGCAACGGCGGCACGGCCAATCCAGTGCGCCGAGCCTTCGTCAGAAATGGCGAAGCCCCACCCTCCGGCGCGAGCGGTGGTTCCCTGCGCGTTCCGGCCATAAGCGATTGAACCAGTGCCGGCTATTACGATTGCGCCCGGGCCGCTGCCGAAAGCCGCCGCCAGCGCAATTTCCATGTCGCCTACGACTTCAATTTCTCCACTAATAAGTTCCGCAACGATCTTTCGCACCATGCCCGCAACTTCTTTGCGTCCAGCCCCGGCGACGCCAATGCAAGCACAATCGATCTGATGAGGATCGAGTTTCGCCGTGGCGCACGCCTCACGAATCGCTTGATGCAGCGATTCGCGCGCACGCCATTCCTCCACGCGGGTAATGTTGCTCGGACCGGCAGTCGACGTGGCCAAGATCGAGCGAACGTCCCCAACAGCACAACTTGTCTTGCTTCCGCCGCCATCAATGCCCAGATAGTAAGCCACGGCATAGTTCTATCACAGCGTTCCCGAAGATCTTTTGCTGAGAGGTGGGTTGCCAATTCGTTTAGTCTTTTCGATTGCCAGGTCTATAAAGACGCACTCGCGCGTCGCGTTAATTACCGCCATAATTGGAGCAGGTAAAGATGACGATTCAAATATCGACGCTCGACAATAATGGGGATGCACGCGGGCTGGGCTTTGCCATGCCGCCAGAGGCGCTGGAGTTCGTAGGACGAGTTGCAGATTTGCTGTTCGCCTCGACTGTTCCTGGAGCCGTGCGCGGAAATCACTATCACCTATCTAAGCGCCAGGCCCTTGTCTTGTTTCCCGGCGCGGCCTGGTCGCTTTATTGGGATGAGGGCGAGGGTACTGCAGAGCAGCACCGCACCTTTGACGGAAGAAGCGCGATCCTGGTATTGGTTTCGCCGGGATGTTCGCAGGCGATTCGCAACGAGGGCGCAGAGCCTTTGTGGTTGGTGGCCTGTTCTTCTAAGCCCTACGATCCTAAGGAAATTGTCGCGCGAAGCGTGATCTAGAAGCGGTTGCAAGTTGCCTTTAACGCATGGGACTCGACAAGCTCGATCTCGCGATCATCGCACTGTATTTGGTCGGCATCACGCTATTTGGATTGCGCTTCCGCAAGCGGCAGCGCTCGTTGCGCGATTACTTTCTGGCGGGTCGCGATATCCCGTGGTGGGCGATCTCGCTCTCTATTGTGGCCGCCGAGACTAGCACACTCACCATCATTAGTATCCCCGGCCTTGCCTACGACACGAATCTCACCTTCCTGCAGGTGGTAATGGGATACATGGTTGGACGGGTGGTGATCAGCTTTGTGTTGTTGCCGCATTATTTTCGGGGCGATCTTTATACCGCCTATGAATTGATTGAACGCCGATTTGGGCGCGGATTGCGCTCGCTTACAGCAGGTCTTTTCCTTTTGACCCGAGCTGCGGCTGAAGGTGTGCGAGTTTATGCCGTGTCGATCGTGGTGTCGATTGCGCTCGGCACGGGCGAGATCGCTTCCATCGCCATTATTACGATATTGACCCTTATCTATACGTTCGAAGGGGGATTGGCCGCCGTCATTTGGACGGACGTGGTACAGACATTTATTTACGTCAGCGGAACCTTGGTGGGGTTAGTGACGATTCTGCATCTCGTACCCGGGGGATGGAGCGCCATTCATGCCGCTGCCGCGAGCGCGGCCAAGTTCCATGTGTTCGATTTCCGGCCAAATTTCTGGCTACCGTATACCTTCTGGGCGGGCGTTATTGGCGGCACGGCGTTCACAACCGCGAGCCACGGCACGGACCAGCTCTTTGTACAGCGGCTGCTGGCCGCACGCGGACAGAAGCAGGCTGCCTTGGCGCTCATTTCGAGCGGGGTCGCAATTCTATTCCAGTTTGCATTGTTCCTGACTGTCGGTGTGATGCTGTGGGCGTTCTATCGCGTGCCCTCCGCGAATTTCGGAAAGCCGGATCGGATATATCCCACATTTATCGTGACTCAGATGCCTCATGGCATTTCCGGGCTGCTGATTGCGGCGGTACTGGCTGCGGCCATGTCGAACCTCAGCGCCGCTCTGAATTCGCTCTCGTCGAGCACGATCATGGATTTCTTCCTGCGCTTCCGGCCGCAAACTGATGAGCGGAAGAGAATACTTCTTTCACGGGTAGCAACTTTTTTGTGGGCGATGGTTCTCTTTGGTTTGGCAGTCCTCGCTCTGCAGAAAGTGGGGCGCGTGGTCGAGGTGGGCCTCCAGATCGCATCTGTCGCCTACGGCGCGCTACTCGGCGTGTTTTTATTGGGCGTGCTGACGAAGCGCGCGAACCAGCGCGGTGCGATGGTCGGAATGCTGTTTGGCTTCAGTATGGAGTTGTATCTATGGCGAATGCAGGTCCCGTGGACGTGGTGGGTGATGATCGGCACGATGGTGACTTTCGCGGTGGGGTACGCAGCTAGCTTGCTAATGCGCAGTGACGTGCAGTTAGGGAAAACCCTTTAGTCGCGGAGAACACGGAGAACCTCCGCAGAGGGCGCGGGGATCGACTATGGCGGTGGTGACAGATCGAACTAGCACTCGTCCCGAACTCGCCCGCGATCTCGGCGTCGGCCATGCCGCCGCCGTCGTCGTAGGCACCATCATCGGCAGCGGAATTTTTCTGGTTCCCGCCGAAATGATGCAGGCTGTGGGTTCGGCCAAGCTCGTCTATCTGGCATGGCTGGTAGGCGGGATGCTCTCTTTTTTTGGCGCCCTTACGTACGCCGAACTGGGAGCGATGAAACCTCAGGCGGGCGGCGAATATGTTTATGTCCGCGATGCCTACGGACCGCTGGGTGGTTTTCTGTACGCGTGGACATGGTTCGTCATCGCGAAGCCGGCGTCGGTGGCCACGGTCGCCACGGGATTGGTTCGCATCCTGGGGACGTTCGCGATCTTTTCATTCTTTCCCGCGAATGTAGTATCCAGGCCATTTGCCATAAGCTGGGGACAGCTTGTGGCCATCGCGGCGGCCATTCTTATTTCCCTTCTGAACTACCTCGGGGTCAAGAAGGCCGGAGAATTCCAACTGGTGTTCACGGTGTTAAAAGTAGCGATCATCCTCGGCATTGTGTTCGTGTGCTTCAGTGGTGCCGGCAATGCAAGCCAGCGCGGTTGGAATAACTTTGCTGGAACATTCACCGGGGCCAAGGGCGGAATTGCTGGATTCATGGCGGCGCTGGTCGCGGCGCTGTGGGCCTACGATGGCTGGAACGATCTGAATATGGTCGCGGGCGAAGTAAAACAGCCAGAGCGAAATATCCCGATTGCGTTGATAGCCGGCGTCGCGACGGTCGGTGTGCTTTATGTGCTCATGAATGCCGCGGTGCAGTACGTCCTGCCCGCGGATGCGATTGCAACTTCGCCTCGTCCCGCCTCTGACGCCGTCGCACTAATCATGGGTCATATGGGCGCCAGCATCGTCTCTGGCGGCATGGCAGTGTCAATGCTGGTCACGCTGAATGGCACTATTATGAGTGGCGCCCGCGTGCCCTTCGCCGTAGCTCGGGACGGCTATTTTTTCTCAGCCCTCGCCGAGGTTCATCCTCGTTTTCATACGCCGTCGGTTGCGATCGTCCTTCAAGCGGCGATGTCGATTGCTCTTCTTCTTTTGGGAGGAAGTTTCCGCCAGCTCTTTTCACTGGCCATTTTCGCCGAATGGCTGTTCTACATGATTGCCGGGAGCACCGTCTTCATCTTCCGCTGGCGCGATCCCGATGCCGCGCGGCCCTATCGCATGTTCGGCTATCCTCTCGTCCCAGCCCTGTTCATCGCGGTAGCGGGAGTGCTTCTCTACTACACCTTCCGGACCGACTGGCCCAATTCGTTTTACGGATTGCTGGTAATCCTGGCCGGTGTGCCGGTTTTCGCCTGGTTTCGCGGGCGGCGTATGGCACAATTAGGGTCTTAAGCTGGAACTTGCCGATTCCTAGCTCGTTTTCGGATTTTTTCCCAAGTAACGAGGTTGACAGGTTACTTTTGGTCAAGGGCCGTGGACACGTTTACCCCCTGTCCTTTCTCCCGTAATGTGAGAACTCCAATCCCGGTCCGCTCCCTCGGCCTGGATCCCCGGAGTTCTATACATGGCTACGTTTCAACAAGAATTTCAGCTCGGCATTTTGCCGGAGCGCAAGATTGACCGGCGCGCGGTCGCCACCGGCTACTCGGTGATCGTGCTGCTTGTTTTGATTCTCATTAATGTGGGACTTTTGTTTCCCGAGAGAATCCAGCTGAAGGAGTACCGCGTCACCTCGCTGATTCCCCTTCCGTCGATGAGACCGGAACCCGAACCGGTCAAAGTTAGACCGATAGAGATTAAGGCAAAACTGTTGCCGCCGGCGCCTGTATTCGATCAACCGAGGTTAGTGGTTCCTCACGAAGTTCATCGTGCACCGGCTCCAGAGCCGGTGGAAGCTCCCAAGGTAGTAGTGAACCAGTTCGCAGCTCCGCAGCTGAAGATGACCGCTACTGGCGGAGCCCGTCCGCAACTCTTGCATACTGGAGAATTTTCGGGCAGCTCCGTAATTCCGACGGTGAACGCCCCTGTACAAAAGGTGCAGACCGGAGGCTTCGGCGATCCTAACGGCTTGCAAGGCACGGGAAAACAAGCCGCCAAGCTCTACGCAGCTCAAACCGGCTCCTTCGAAATGCCTGTCGGCGCGGGACAAGGCAACGGCTCAGGCGGGGCGAAAGGTGTCAAAGGCACGGTGGCCAGCGCAGACTTCGGCAACGGCATCGCCAACGGCGGCAATGGAGATGGCCGCAGCAGCGGCCATGGCGCCGCAGTTGCAACTGGCGGATTCGGATCAGAGCAAGTCGTTCACGGCGGGCCAAAACTCGTTCAGGTCGATTCGGGTCCTCCTACCAACTCGGTGGAAATCACCTTCAAGCCGCAACCGGTTTACACCGATGAAGCGCGAAGTTTGAAGTTGGAAGGCGAAGTACTTTTGGAAGTAATGTTCGGCGCCAACGGAGTTCTGCATGTAAACCGCGTGGTCCGGGGTCTGGGGCACGGCCTGGATGAGGCAGCAACTGCGGCGGCCAACAAAATGCGATTCAAGCCGGCGCTGCGTAATGGGCAACCCATGGATTCGACGGCAATCGTACACGTGTCATTTCAGATGGCGTACTGAGACGCGAGCGGTTCACGGAAACAATCGGTTCGAAACGATATCGGTAAAAGAAACTGGAGAGAGAAAGAGTTATGCGCAATTCGAAATGGATGTTCACAGCCGCATTATTGGTCTCAGTAAGCGCTGCCGCACAGCAGCCCGTGGAATCGCGGCAACCGGTCCCTGCTTCAACCTCGCAGAGATCGCCAATGCCGGCGTCTGATAAGCCGCAGCCCGTGGCTCAACCCGCGACCACGCCAGCAACAACCACGGCCGCGCCCTCAGCGGACACGCCCGCGCCCCAGCCGCAGCCACAGCAGGCAAGCGCGCCGGCGCCGACTCCGTCAGTTTTGACACAGCCCGTCACCATGGATCAGGTTGTGGATCGCTTTATTGAACGGGAACACGATCTCATGAAGGCGCTCTCCAATCGCACCCCGGTGGTTGAGACTTACCTGCAGAATTTGACTGCCGATGCACAACTGGGCCCCGTCCCCCGAGACGATCACTATTTCCTCGGCCGCATGGATATGGGCGAAACAGTCGACCGCAAGGACTATTTAAAGGAGCAGGACAAGGGCATGCAGACCCGCCTGATGGGCGGCTTCAACAAGCTTTTCAAGGTGCAGTACCAGCCCCTAGGCTTCTCCTGGATGGTCTATGCCGACCGCACCGACTTTGACCGCTCGCACTATGAATTCCACTACATTCGGCGCGAATTTCTGGGCGACGTTCGTTGCCTGGTGTTTGACGTTACTCCCAAAAAAGACGCTGGCAAGGGACGTTTCCTTGGCCGCGTCTGGGTGGAAGATCAGGACTACAACATCGTGCGGTTGAACGGCACGTACGTTCCAGCTCCGAGAAACTCGTTCTTCTTTCACATGGATAGCTGGCGCCTGAACCTGATTCCCGGTTACTGGGTTCCGGCCTACATCTACAGCGAAGAAGGAGACTTCAGCGCTGGCGCAAAGAATAAGACCGCCTTCAAGGCGCAGACTCGCATCTGGGGCTACGACCTTAAAAAAGAGGGTGGCAACGATGAACTCACGCAGATTCGCGTCGACAGCGTGAAAGATGAAACTGCCAGCGTGCAGGACGCGTCTCCGCTGCAGGCGGAACGGGAATGGCAGCAGCAGGCGGAAGATAACGTTATCGAGCGCCTCACCCGCGCCGGATTGCTCGCGCCTGAAGGCGACGTCGATCACATTCTCCAGACCGTGGTTAACAATCTGGAAGTCACCAATAACATCGACCTGCCGCGGCCGGTACGCACTCGCGTTCTGCTCACCGCACCGCTTGAAACCTTCAGCGTGGGCAACACCATCGTCATCAGCCGGGGATTAATTGACGTACTTCCTGATGAAGCCAGTCTTGCCGCTGTGCTTTCTCACGAACTGGCGCACATTGTCCTCGGCCACAACCTGGGCAGCAAGTATGCCTTTAACGACCGCATGCTGTTCTCGGATGACTCCACCTATAATAATCTGGGGTTCCGGCACATTCCGGAAGAAGAAGCTGCGGCCGACAAAAAGGCTGTGGACTTGCTGAACAATTCACCTTACGCCCAGAAACTTGATAACGTGGGATTGTTCCTGAAGGCGTTGCAAATCCGCGCTCCTCAGCTGAACGCTCTTTTGACCACACACCTGGGAAATTCACTGGCGCAAAACGGAACGGTGACCCGCTTGTCTGCTCTGGCCACGAAAGGACCGGCGCTCGACAATACCAAACTAGATCAGGTCGCAGCGCTTCCGCTGGGTGGACGCGTGAAGATCAATCCCTGGGATGACAAGGCAGAAATGGTGAAGACGTCTCCGGTCGCCATCACCTCGGCGCGTGACAAAATGCCGTTTGAAGTTACACCGTTCTATCCGCGGCTGGCGCGATTCGGCGCCTCGACCACGCCGAGCGGCACGCCGGCCACATCCGCCGCGAATGCACCAACGGGCAACTAAAACACTCTACCTTGTAGCGTCGACCCTCGGGCGGCATCGAGCCGGCGCCACACTCAAGTTGCAATAAGACGCAGGCCGGGATCCGGAATCACCTTCCGGGATACCGGCCTTCGTTCTTGGGCCGTCGTGAGTGCCCCGTCGAGCTTATCCGACGACTGACGCCATCACCATGAACAACGATACGGGGTGCCGTGCTTTACGGGGTGCAGTGAAAGATGCAGGCTGGCAGGATGTTGAACAGCTGAAAGCCCTGCTGTACGGAACTGAAGCTGGACCTGAGGTATGGAAGCACGGTGCGTGTGTACTGGAACACAAGCAGCGACCCCTGGGCTTTAAGCGCATGACGAGACTCGATCACGACCTCCTGCCGCAGCGATTCGGGCATGATGCTGTAGGGCAGACTGGAGATGATGTAATCCGCAGGTGCGAGCCTCTGTTCCGCAAGTATGCGGCGCACATGGGCAGCGGATGCATGGACAATGCGGAGACGAGGGTCACCAATGGTGTTTTTCAGATGCTCCACGAAATCGCCGTTGACTTCAATAACCAAGAGGACAGAGTCCTTGCGCATTCGCTTGAGGATTTCGCGAGTGATAGTACCGACGCCGGGTCCAAACTCTACCAGGACGCGCGCGCGGTTCCACTCCACCCGCCGCAGAAGAGTATTCACCAGAAATGGAGAGCTTGGTATGACCGAGCCCAGCATGGAGGGATGCTTGAAGAAATTCCGGGCGAACAGAATCGCGGAACTGGATTTTGTCGCTGACTTCTTGGCGGCCTGGCTGGGCATTTAGAAAATCCTCGACATCCAAAGACTTTGGCGGAGTGCAGAATTTATCCTAATCCTAGTGAGCGCGAAGCAGGCCCTCACTGTCGAAACGAAAGGTCACTAGTGGGGTACCTTCGTCACCTGCTGAATGTTGTCGGATCACTGGCAAGACGTTCGGTAATTTTCTCTGCGGCTAGTTGTGTCGTTCGGCGCTCAACCGGCGGCGTTGCCCACGGTAACTTGCGGCGGCGGTGGTTGGCGAAGAGAATCATCTTAAGTGTCGGTGCCAACATAGGTATTGGCGCTAAGGCACCGGTGTCGCCGTCGAGGACTGAATTTGAGGCTTTGGCTTAATACTCTGTTGCGGCTTGCGTGGGGGACCTATTTTGTCCTCACGTCGATTTATTGCATTCTCGCCTTCCTGCCCTACACGTTTTGCGCGTTCATCAAGGCACCTCCCTACCCCTGGATGCCGTGGTTTGTACATCACCAAGCGGGTCTGTATTGGGTTGCGAGCGCCGCAGCACTGGCGGCAAACTGGGGTTTGCGAGAAAGCTGGAGGCAAACAAACAAGGTTTTTCTAGCAGGGATCGCGGTTCTGGCCGTCGGTGGTATTTATCTCACCTTCCGTCCGTTCCTGCCTGGTCTTGAAAGTAACCGTACTGCGTACGGCTGGAGTCTGGCCAGTTTGCTTGCACTCGGCGCCCTGAGCCTATGGCGATCCGCGAATGTGCAACAGCAGAATGTGCAGCTGAAGCCAGATGCGGGCACAGTCGTCAAAACAGCCAGTGCAAGGCTTTTTGGATACTCCGGCGGCCTACTGATCGCCATCATCGTCAGTTTGATCTATGTAAGCGGGGCGCGGATACGTGTGTACAGCGAAACCCACACGCTTAGTTTCCATTCCGCCGATGTAGAGCTTGCTTTCTGGAGTCTGGTTTCCCATTGCGCGCTCGCGATTGCGGTGCTGTCGGCACTCAATCTGATTTGCTTGATCGCGGCCAGATCGCGGAGGCAACGATTGGTGCTATGCGGGCTGACCGGTGCATTGATTGTAGTTGGCTTATGCACCACGATGACCCACTTCCTTAATAGCGCGATGAGCTTTGATGGATGGGGCGCGCGCATCTATGCCACCAGTCTTGCGCTGGCTCTGACGCTGTGGGGATTTTCGTTGGTGCTGCCATTCCTGGCAAAACGGAAGTCGAAGACGGCGACCGAGGATGCGGCCACGAGCAAACTTTTTTCCTGGCGCAACTTGGGCACATGGATCGCGATCACAGTTCTCGCCGCTCTGGCATTGGCCTCGCGCTCTCTGATCGGCGGAGAAGACTGGAACGGATTCGTGGGGAGCACGTGGGCCTTGGTTTTCTGGATTGCCATGAGCCTGTGCCTGTTTCGCCTGCGTCCCGTGCGTGCGAAGTATTCTATCGTCGTGATCGCAGGGACTCTACTGGTGAGCGCCTTCGTCTACAAAGGTCTGCAGGCGACAGAAATTTTTTGGGGGCGGGCGCTCGGCTCGACTGACGACGAGATTTCGCGGAAATTCGAAGAGTATGGGCAACGCGACGCCTCGTTTGAGCTGGCGCACCAAGTCCTGGGCAACGGACGCGCGCAGAACTGCGGGGATTTTTGCCGCATTCTGCGCCAGTACACGAACATTCGCGATACCCACATCCGGGCAGGAGTGAATTTGGTCGAGGAACTGACCAGAGCGCAAGGCGAGCGCCCGAACATTTTCATTTTTGTGATCGATTCAATGCGGCCGGATTATCTCGGAGCCTACAACCCAGAGCATGTCGACTACACGCCAAATCTGGATGCGCTGGCTCGCGATAGTGTCGTGTTCAAGAATGTTTATACGCACTATGCCGGCACTTCCTTGTCGGAGCCCGCCATTTGGTCGGGAGCGTTGCTGTTGCACACGCATTTCCCGGAGCCGTTTGCCAAAGTGAATAGCCTCCAGACCATGGCCCAGGCCGATGGGTATCAGATGGTGGTCAGCTACGACTCGGTGTTGCGGCAAGTCCTCCCACCATCGCAGGATCTGATCAAGCTCGATACAAACAAAAGTCTTTGGAACCAGTACGAGGCTTGCTCCACGGTGCAGCAATTGGAATCCACACTGGAGGGCCGGCAGGATAAATCGCAGCCGGTTCTTTTCTATGCGCAGCCCATGAACGTGCATCAATTTGCGCGCAACGATATGCCCTCCCTGGTGTCGCAACACTGGCAATCGCGCCCGGGAATGAACTCTCGCATTACCGCCGAAGTTCACTGGGTGGATTCCTGCCTGGGCGGGTTTTTCGGGTATCTGAAACAGCGCGGAATGTATGACAACAGCGTCATTGTGATTGCCAGCGATCATGGGGACGCCACTGGAGAATTTGGCCGCATCAGCCATTCGACTTCGATCTGGCCGGAAATCATGCGGGTGCCGCTGATCATTCACGTGCCAACCAAGATGCGCACGCATCTCGTGTACGACGACAGCCGCATTGCAACGCTTACCGACATCGCACCAACTCTCTACTACTTGCTGGGGCATCGGCCCATTCGGGAGAATCCGCTTTATGGCCGGCCTTTACTCGCGGAGACGAAGCAGGAATTGGATCTCTACCCGAAGCGGGACCTTCTGCTGGCTTCTGATGTGCGCGCGGTTTACGGAATTCTTACGGCGGACGGACGCTACCTGTACGCCACTTACGATTCTCCGGAACAGAGTTATTTATTTGACTTGAAAACGGATGCCAACGCCGAGCGCAACGTTCTCACCCCGGCTCTCAAGCAGCATTACGACGAGGAAATCATCGAGCATCTGCAGTTGATCGCCGACTATTACGGCTACAAACCGGGGATAGGATCGCTCGTGGCTTCCTCGAGGCGTTGATGTTGATAAGGTGCGCGAGAAACGTCGAGCTCCGATCTCCTGGAGCTGTCAACCTTTCAGCCATCTATCTCCAGCAACTATTCTCGCTTCGTTTTCCTGTTTCCCGGCAAGCCTGCGGGATTCTCGTGAGTGCGTTCACGGAAGGTTCCGCTCATACCTCCGGCAAGCTTCACACTAGCCTCCCCAAACTTATCGCGCAGGCGATCGGCTGTGGCCAGCGCGTCTTTCCAGCGCTGTTGCCTCCCACTCTCGAGTAAGTTGATCTGCCCGGCCTCTCCCTCTAAGGACGAGGCCTGCACCCCCAGCAGCCGGACCTGTCTGCCGGGCTTCCAGTTCCTGCGAAACAGTGCCCTGACCTGCTCGAAGATTTCGCCGTCAAGTTGCGTAGAGGCAGGCAAGGTATGTGCGCGCGTGATGGTAGTAAAGTCTTCGTAGCGCAGCTTGAGTTGAAGGGTGCGGGCGTAGAAGTTCGCTTCCCGCAAGCGTCGCCCCACCATTTCCGACAATCGCATTAATGTGGCCTCAAGCTGGCTCGGGTCGGCGGTATCTTCGTTGTAGGTATGTTCGTGGCTGATGGATTTCGCTTCGGTGTCGGCGCCCACTTCGGAATCGAACCATCCTCCCGCATCTTCTCCGCGAGCCTTTCCGGCCAATGCTAGTCCCCACTTGCCAAACCGTTCTTCCAGTTCAGAGTCTTCCAGCCGTGCCAAGTCTCCGACCTTCCTGATTCCCAGTTTGTGAAGGTGGCTCTCCATGACCTTGCCGACGCCGGGAATCTCGCGCACATCCAGTGGGGCGAGGAATTTTGATTCTTCGCCGGGGACGATCCACAATACTCCGTTAGGCTTCGCCTGTGCGGAAGAGACCTTCGCAATCAACCGCGACGAACCAATGCCGATCGAACAATTCAGGCACGTTTCGTCCTTCATACGCTGGTGCAATTTGTGCGCCGCCAGCAGCGGAGGGCCATGCAGCCGTGCCGTGCCCGTCATGTCCAGATAAGCCTCGTCGATGGAAGCCATCTCCACCTGCGGCGAGAATGCCTGCAGAACTTTGAAAACTTTTTCCGAACATTCGCGATAGCGCTCCGGGTGGCCGTCAACGAACGTGGCGTGCGGACAAAGTTTCGCCGCGGTCCGCAGCGGCAGGGCGGAATGAACTCCGAATTTTCTCGCTTCGTACGAAGCCGCCGACACTACCCCGCGCTCGTCGCGTTGTCCGCCGACAACGACAGCTTTGCCTTTCAAGGAGGGATCGTACAACTCTTCTACCGAGACGAAGAACGCGTCCATGTCGACGTGGAAGATGGTGCGAGGGAAAACGGGCTGAAGGGCAGCAGCCATGCTGAAGCGGATTGTAGCAGCCGGCGAGACGGAGGTCCGGACAAGTCTTTCTTGTTGACAAAGGAGTAGTCGCCCGTCAGAATCCCTTCTCAGACAGAAAGTTTCCTGCCTTACTCCAAGGGGCTCGTTGCCCGAGTACCGATCCAGACCTTCTCATCAACTTTTAGCTTTTCGTAGCCGAGATCAAGGGGAATTTTTATGAAATCCAAGCTGCTCTCGATCGCTTTCCTTCTGTACTTGACTCCGGCGGCTCTGGCCAGCACCTGGTACGTCAATGGGCAGAACGGCGGTGACAGCAACGACTGCAAGTCCGCCCTGACCGCGTGCCAGACAATCACGCATGCCATTTCGATGGCGGCCTCGGGCGATTCGATCCAGATCGCGCCTGCGATTTACACGGAGAACCTCAATATCACCGTCAACTTGCAGCTGACCGGTGCCGCACCCGCGACAACAATTATTGATGGCGGATACTACACGCATGTGGTTTCAATCCTGAATACCGCGCTTAAAGTGACCCTTTCCAAGCTGACCATTCGCAATGGTTCGGCAGCGGGCGGCGGGGGCATTATTAACTGGGGAACTCTGACGATCAGCAACAGTATCCTCAGCGGGAATCTTGCGGGAAGCTCCTACTCCGCTACCGGAGGAGGCATCTATAACAGCGGCACCTTGACGATCAACAATAGCACTCTCAGCAAAAACAGCGGTTCGACCAATTTCGTTTACGGCGGAGGTATTTACAACAGCGGCACGCTGGCGATCAACAACAGCACCCTCTACAGTAATAGCGCGGCCGATTTTACGGGGGGAGGTGGCGGTGCTATCTACAACGACGGCACTGCAAAGATCAGCAACACAACCTTCAGCGGGAACAACTCTCGGCTCGGCGGCGGCATTTATAACGGCGGCACGATCACTTTCCAAAACAGCATCATCGCGAACAGCACTTCGGGCGGCAACTGCTATGGCACTGTGACCTCCAGCGGCTACAACCTTAGCAGCGACGGCACTTGCAATTTCAGCAACGCCGGAGACCGAAACAACACCAATCCCAAGCTGGGCGCCTTGCGGAACAACGGCGGATCGACACCAACCATGGCTCTGCCCACTGGCAGCCCGGCCGTTGACGCGGGCAATCCGAGCGGATGCACCGACAATTTAGGGCAGCTGCTGAAGACCGATCAAAGGGGCCAGCCGCGTCCTGACAAAGAAGACACCGGCGGCTGCGATATGGGGGCTTATGAGAGGTCGAGCGACTAGCTCTTCGTAGAAGACGAACGGGCTCGAATGGGAGAAGGGGTGTTCGTCTGGGCGCGGCTTATACCAGCACCTTCTCCAGCACCGGCGTGACGCCCCGCGCCTGCCGCACTCGCTCATAAATCTTCCCGTACTCTCGCGCCGAAGCGTTCCAGGAGAAATCTTTATTCATGCCGTTTCGCATCAGCACTTGCCATGAAGTCTGATCGCGAAAGGCCTGCAGGGCCTGTTTGATCGTCAGGAGCAACGATTCGCCGTTATATTCCGTAAACTTGAATCCCGTCCCTTTGCCGGAGCGCGCATCCCAGGGCTCAATCGTATCGTCGAGGCCGCCGGTCGCGCGCACAATCGGCACCGTTCCATACTTCAAGCTGTAGATTTGGTTTAGGCCGCAAGGCTCATATTTAGAAGGCATTAGGAACATGTCGCTGCCGGCTTCGATTTTGTGCGCGACGGCATTGTCGTAAGCCACCTTCACGGCAATCTTGTTCGGGAACTGCTTATTGAGCCGGACGAACATTTCTTCATACTGCTTATCGCCCGCACCCAGCGCGACTACGATCATCTCTTCACGCGCTAGCCGGTCCATGATCTGCGAGATCAGATCGAAACCTTTCTGCGCCGCAAAGCGGGACACGATGCCGATTACCGGCACTTTAGAATCGCTATTCGTCACGCCAAATGCCGCAAGCAAATCTTGTTTGCAAAGCGCCTTGCCCGAAAGATCCTGGGGCGAATATTTTGCGGCGATGAACTTATCGGCCTCGGGACTCCATTCGTCATAGTCCACACCGTTCAGAATGCCAGTCACCGTCGCTGCCCGGTCGCGCAGAACGCCCTCCAAACCAAATCCGTACTCGGCGGTTTGAATCTCCTGGCTGTATTTGCGGCTGACAGTTGTGACGTAGTCTGAATAGGTAAGCGCGCCCTTCAGGAAATTTACCTGCCCAAAGAATTCCATCTTCGACATCGTGAACAAATCCCACGGAAGCATCAGCAGCGGCAAAGTCTCCGGCGGGAACAGGCCCTGGTAGCCCATGTTGTGAATCGTGAAAACGGTCCCGACTTCGCGGAACGCAGGATCCTCGGCGTATACCGTCTTCAACAACACCGGAACCAGCGCCGATTGCCAGTCGTGACAATGGAAAACCTGCGGCACTCCCAGTATCTTTGTCGCCTCGAGCACGGCGCGAGAAAAGAGCGCGAAACGCTCCGCATTGTCCGGATAATCCCCAGCCGGAGTCCCGTAGAGCGCATCCCGATCGAAGTACTCCGGGCAATCGACAAAATAAAACCGCACCCCGGACTGACTTCCGCCCGTCACCACCGACGCGAAGCGGTACTTGTCATCGAAGGGAATGGTGATGCTTTTCACTGCCGTAGCCGGATCGGTCAGTTTGGTCTGCCGGTAACGGGGCAGATACACGCTTACCTGGTGACCAAGGGCAGCCAGCGCCCGAGGCAGAGCGCCCACCACGTCAGCCAAGCCGCCGGTTTTTGAAAATGGAACACCTTCCGAAGCTGCGAATGCAATATGCATGAACCCCTCCCGAGCGAGACCCGCTTTTCGCGGCCGCGCGATATGATGGACTATATGCCGCGGGACCCAAGGTCCCGCGCAAACATTGCGCGCATGCAACTTTTCAGTCTATAGCCCGAGGAAAAGAGGGGTCAACGTGCCGAAGGTCGTTTCTACGCGTCGTCCGCAACACAAGCCCAAGTTGGGACAGCATTTCCTCTCCGATGACAGTTTTGCGCTGCAAATTGTCGAGGCTCTCGGTGAAGTTTCGCAGCACACGGTACTTGAAATCGGCCCCGGACGCGGCATTCTGACTTCTTTGCTGGCCAAGCGCGCCCGCCGCCTGATCGCGGTGGAACTCGACCGCGTACTGGCCGCTCAGCTTCGCCTGCGCTTTGGCATGTTTCCTAACGTCGAAGTCATTGAGGCCGACATCCTCTCTGTCGATGTTGATTCGTTATTCGGCCCCAAGCCCGGACTGCAGCGTCCCGGAATTGAGTTTAAGCCCTCCCCAGCAAAGGTTATCGGTAACCTTCCTTACTACATTACATCCGACATCCTGCTGCGTTTGTTGGAATACTCTAAGTACTTTGAGACGCTCGTCATTCTGGTGCAGCGCGAAGTCGCGGATCGCATTGCCGCCGAACCCGGCAGCAGCGACTATGGACTGCTCTCGGCGACCACCCAGCTCTATGCCCGGGTGGAGAAGCTTTTCACACTTCCACCCGCAGCGTTTGCGCCGCCGCCCAAAGTGCACTCCACTGCGCTTCGCCTTACGATGGCGCCCCGGCAGCAGAAATTGGGCCTCAACTCAAATGGAATTAGCAACGACGGCTTCATCGACTTCCTGAAACTTTCTTTTGGACAGAAGCGAAAAACTTTGTGGAACAATCTCAAATCTAACTATGCGGACGAGAATCTCCGTTCGGCCCTGGCCCGAGCGAAGATAAAACCCACCGCCCGGGCTGAGACGTTGACGCTGGAGCAGAGTGCGGCACTGTTTCACGCCTTGCGAAATTCGAGTGATGGCTCGTAGCATAGGATTCTAGTCTCCATTTTTCTGATAATTTGTTCGTTGCCGAGAGAACATGACTGCGGCGGCAGTTCGACATCCCGCGGTCGCGGGTCGATTCTATCCCCGCGACCCCGAAGCGCTGCGCCAGGAGGTTCGCAGATATCTCACCGAATCCGGACAAACAAAGCCGGCTCCCGCCCTCGGCTGCCTTGCCCCCCATGCCGGATACATGTACTCCGGGCACGTCGCGGGAGGCGTATTTGCGGCCTCAGAGATTCCGGAACTTTGCTTTGTGCTGTGCCCGAACCACACTGGAGTCGGGCGTCCGCTGGCAATCGTTAGCGAAGGCGCCTGGGAGACACCGCTGGGCGATGTTCCGATCGACAGTGCATTCGCTGCCGCGCTCAAACAACGGTGCCCCCTTCTCGAGGAAGATTCGTCCGCGCACCGTACCGAGCACGCTATCGAAGTCGAGCTGCCCTTTCTGCAATCCATTCAACCCGATCTAAAATTCGTGCCGATCGCGATTGGCACATCGCGGTTCGAGGAGCTGGAGCAACTCGGGAACGCAATTGCCGACGTCATCGCCGCGCAGACTACTCGAGTCCTCGTCGTCGCTTCCAGCGATATGAATCATTACGAATCCGACGCCATCACCCGGGTGAAAGATCAAAGCGCGATTGAACCAATCCTGCGCCTCGACGCCCGTGCCCTTTACGACGCGGTCACCCAAAAACACATCAGCATGTGCGGCTTCGGCCCGGCCGTGGCAATGCTCACCGCAACAAAAAAGCTCGGCGCAAAGTGCGCCGAGCTTATAAAGTATGCAACTTCTGGTGATGTATCCGGAGACCGCGATCAGGTCGTCGGTTACGCTGGCGTCATTGTTCCCGCAATCTAGTCGTGATGCTCGTGCTCTTCGTGTTCCTCGTGCGAGTGCCGCCAATTCCAGTAGGCTCTTTGTTCTTTATGCTTCAAATGTTCGTAATCGACATAAGCTTCATGCCGTTCCTCCAGCCAGTGCCGATACACGCTATCTTCACGGTTATCCCAGTTGTGGTAATCCTTATGTTCAGGATCGTAGATCCTGCGATTTTCGCGCTCCTGGCGCTCATGTTCTTCGTGATCTTGCGCGATGACGGGTCTGGCATTCATCAGCGGTGCTCCGAGCGCCGCGGTTAACAGGAAAGTCCCCAAATAGCGATATCCACTATGCATGTACTCCTCCGATTTTAATTTAAAGGCTTCACCACTCAGACCCTGGCGGCGACATTGTCCTGGAACGCTGGCCGCGGCTGCGCCGCCGATGTCGCTTCGATATCCAGCGTCGATAGTGCCTGCAGGCGCTCGCGCAATTCCTGCACCTGCGCCTGTCGCTCGTAGCATTCAGTTAGAAGTTCATCGGTCAATCCCGAAGGAGAATTCAAAGCTTCCATCTGCTGGCGGAGCAAATCCATAATCTGCTGCCGCACCGCATTCATCTCTTCGGCTCCTGCTTGCATAGAGCTTCTCCTGAAGAACGCTGTCTCGTGGATCACATTACCCGGCTCCACAAAAACCTCGTATCCGGTAGAAACTGTATTTGCGGGAGTTTGACGCTCCACGCTTTGCACGTGAATAACGTTTTGCACACTCACGTGGTTTTTTTTGGGGAGGCGGTCCCGATCCGGGAGTTGCCATCAAGGGTATTCACTGCGGTCAAGCCGCCTGTGCAAGGGCGCCTCAAAATAGAACGGGGCGGGCGTCAAGCAGAGCCGCCCCGCCCCATCTGTTCTTCGCGAACAAACTTGTCAGTGTCCGGTGTGTCCGCCTGCGCTCGATGCATGTCCCGCCGGCGCCGCGCTCGCATGACCTACGGAACTCATCGTATGAGCCGGAGTGGAAAAACCGTAGCCGCCAGCACGCGAACTCGCGGCGAACGCGGGTGCCGCGTGCAATTGCACCGCTCCTGTCCTTGCGACCTGTCCATTTAATTGGTGGAGATTGCTGATTGATCCGCGTGGGATGGCTAAACCTGCGGACTGATTCGTCACAATTGTTCGCCCGGTTGGAGCCGTCGTCGTCGCCGGCCCACCCCTGCCGACCACAACGTTGCTCACCGTACCGGACGGTACCGCCGGAGGATGGAAAGTTGCCGCGGCCCCCACATAGTGAATTCCACCGTGCCATGTGTTCCATCCGCCAGGCTGCCATCCCCAGCCAAAACCCGGAGCGAACGTCCAGTTCCCGTAGTAGTAAGGCATCCAGCCCCACGGATACGCCGAGGCCCACATGAATCCCATACCGGGATACCATGACCACGCGCCATCCATAAATGGATTCCAGCCTACGCCCGCAAAGTACGGTTGCCACATGGTGCCGTAGCCGGCAACGTTGCTGTATCCACCGTAATAGCTGAGATCGCTGTAGCCGTAACCATACGGCGTAGAGTTATCTTTCGAGTACTGATCGTGATACTCGACTGCTTGTTTGTCCCACTGATCATAGGGATCTTGTTCAACATTCTTCGCCAGAGTTGCACCGTCGTTATCGTTATCACTCACGTCGAAAGTGACCATCTTTTTCTTGCCGACCTTGGCCGTGCCCGACGGGCCCACAACTTCCAATTCGTTCTTGAAGCTAGCAATTTCCGCGGTGCTCGAAGAGCTTGCCACACGGAAGTGGGCCGCCTGCTTGAGTTCCACACGCTCGCGAGAAAAATTCAGCGTCAGCTCATCACCGCTCTTTCCCAGCCAGTTGATGTACGCCCTGCCTTCGACCAAATCAATTGTGGAAATTCGCTTGCCTGCGTCACTCAACCCTAGTGTGCTGAACTGCACCATCGTGTTCGGTGTGACACGCAACGTGCTGCCATCTTCGAATTCAATCTCGGCCCGGCCATTCTCCCGCGTGCGCAGTTGCGTCCCCTGAGTAATGGGTAGGTTGACAAAAGCATTCTCGAACCCCAGCCCCGCATTCTTATCGATCTGAACAGTGCCTTGCACATCGCTCAATCGAACGATGCGCGCCTGCGATCCAGCCGTAGCGGGCAACGCGAAAAGCGCGCAGGCCAAGGCCATTCCTACCATCGCGAAAATTCGTGGCTTGCACATAAAAGCCTCCTAATGCGGCGCAGGGTCCGAATTCCTTCCATGGACGATTCTCAGCCCATTAGAACACGTCCCCAATCTGTAGTTGTCTCTAAACAATCACCGGCCAGACTCACTCATCTGGATCAACTCCTGCGCTCGGGCCCGTACGACATTCATGACCGAAGCATCCTCAACAATCTCTCGCAGAACCGGCGTCACGCCCTGAATTTCACTGAGTTCATTATTCTTCGCCTGCGCCTGCATCCGCTTTAGCTCCTCGTCCAGCGCGAGTTTCTGATAGCGATGGTAGTAAGCGAGCCGCCGGCCATATTCCAGTGTGCCAGCCATGCCCTGGAAGAAAGCGGTCAGTTCCCGAACCGGTTCCAGATGCGAGTAGTTGTATCGCGCAGTGTTGGACCTATCATTCTCTTGATAGCTGAGCACCTTGGTCCCGGTAAATGCTAGCTTGCTATTACCTGAATCGATCTTGCCGGCAAAGTAGTGCGCCTGTTTCGCCCAGTCAAAGATCCGCTCGCGATTCTGCGCTGATATCTCGAATTCCGTATGGTACGTCTCCTCGTCGGAGTCTTTCACTACCTTTGCGCTGCTCTCATAGCGCGCGCGCCCGTTTACGTCGACTGCGATCGAATAATGTTCCGGACTCGATTGTGGAAAATCCAGCGTGAAGGTAACTGTCGGGGGGAAAGCGGCGCCGCTATGCGCGGCATCCTGCGAAATCATTGCCGTGGTCATGGCGACCCACGCCACGATCCCTATCGGCAGCGTCCTAAATCGCATGCCGCGAATCCAAGCTCGAATCACCGAAGACTGTCTCATCAGCGCGCTACGGCTCCCTGTCTGGCAAGGGTGGCCGCAGTGTGTAAATGGCAGATTGCGATGGCCAGCGCATCGGATGCGTCCATCGGTTCTGGAGGCTCGTCTAACCCAAGCAAGCGCGTGACCATGTCTTGCACTTGCTGTTTCTCTGCCCGCCCGTACCCAACTACCGAAGACTTGATGGTCAGTGGCGAATACTCCGCCACTTCGAGGCCCGCCGCAGCCGCAGCCAGCATGGCCACTCCCCGCACCTGCCCCAACTTCAATGCCGACTTCACATTCAGCGCGTAGAAAATCCCTTCAATCGCCACCTCGTTCGGTTGATGTTCGACGATGAGTGCGCCCAGGCCGTCATAAATGCGCGCCAGGCGCCGCGCTAGAGGATCGCGCGGCGAAAGCTTGATCGCTCCGCATGTCAGGCATACTAACCGCCCACCGGAACGCATCTCCACCACCCCGTACCCGGTGTATGCTCCGCCGCAGTCGATGCCCAGAACTCGCATGTGAGTGCAGTTTATCGCGGAACGCACCGACAGCCTAGTATCGCTTTCCATATGATACGTCGGCAGCGTGAAGAAACAGTGTTCTTCTCAGTTGCGCTTACTTCTTGGGGCGCGACTCGGGGGGCACCAGACCTGACAGCCGGTAGTATGCAACCAGTTGGCCGTAGTGCTCGCCCGAATGTTCGATGAAACCGTAGGCCAGATCGGAGATGCGGGCCTTCTGGTGCTCAAATGGATCCACGACGATGTCGGACATTCCTTTGTCGCCTTTAGCTTTGATGGCGGCGGCGCCATCGGCAAACGATTTTTTCACGAAGGCGACGATTTCAGTTTTGGTCTTGTACTTATCGCGTTTGGGATCTTCTTCGGCAGGGGGTTTCTCGCCTAGGGCTAAATTCGTGAAGAAATAATTAGCGCCGGCGGCGTGCAGAAGTTGCTCGGCAAAGCTACGCTGGGCGGGCGTGGGCTTGAAGTCGTACTTATCTTCGGGAAAATCTTCGGCCATGGCGGTAAGTTTGCGGCCTATGTCGTTCCAGGATTCGAGCACTGCCCCCGATGGACTGCGGACGGGCTTGGTGGCCACTTCTTTTTTTGTGTCTTGGGCGTGGGCGGAGAAGGTTAAGAATGCAGCGGCCAGAATCGCTGCGGCGAGAAATGGCGTTTTGCTCATGGTGATTCCTCCGATGATCTGTGGTGGGCGAGCGCCATCTTAGTCTGAAATTGGTGTCGTGTAAACCGGGAATCGAAGCGTTGGGAAAGATAAATCTTTAACACAGAGGACGCGAGGTCACACAGGGTAGAGATGTTTTGTATCGAGTTATATATCGAGTTTGGATCTGATTATAAAAGTCCGGCGGTGGGAAGAATTTCGAGAGTTTCGACTGTGGCGTTCGCGTGCAATAGGATTGCATTCACGACTGATTGGGCGATTGTGGCTGGAGACATCATTTTTTTGCGCGGAGCTTCGGGCCAGAAGGTGTTCCAGATTTCGGTGTCGGTAGCGCCGGGCATGAGCGCGATGACGCGGATTCCTTTCGGTCGCAGTTCTTCGCGCAGCGTGTTGGTGAGGCCGAGGGCGCCGTGCTTGGAAGCGATGTAGGCGGCCATTCCGGCGAAGACGCGGTTGGCGATGGAGAGGTTGTTCACGATAGTGCCGCCACTTCTCATCATGGGGAGGGCGGCCTGCGTGACCAGGAATGTGGCGGTCAGATTGGTATCGATCACGTCTTTCCAGAGTTCTGCTGGGAGTTTGTCGACGGTAAGATTCGTGTGGGCGATGCCGGCGTTGTTGATGAGAATATCCAGACGCTTGAATTGGCGGCGGAGAGCGCGGAAGAGATCGTCGATGGAGTGCGGATCGCGGAGGTCACAGGGGTGGGCGAGAGTCTTAATTTTGGCTGAGGCCAGTTCCCTGCTGATGTGGTCGAGGGCTTTTTCGTCGCGGCCGGTGAGGATTAGATTGCAGCCTTGGGCAGCCAGGGCGCGTGCGATGGCGAGTCCGATGCCGCGGGTTGCGCCAGTGACAAGGGCGGCCTGATTGCGTAAAGGCTGTGTGGAGATTTTGGTGGAGAGTTTTGGCAAGCGCCGGTCGCTCCTGAGTGAGTTCTTTCCTAGCGTATAGAAAAGCCCCGCTTCCCGCAAAGGATGCGAGATGTTCGGCACCCCAATATTGCCCGATAGAAACTTAATAACCAAAATCACCGTCAACGTCAAAAGCGTCGGACAGGAGTGTCCGACCCACACGACTACATCGGGGCCTTAGATTCCGTTGGGGCGCTGACGGATTAGCGAGAGGAACTCCTGACGCGTTTCGTTTTCGTTGCGGAAGCAACCGAGCATGGAAGAGGTGACGGCGGCGGAGTGTTGCTTTTCGACTCCGCGCATCATCATGCACAAGTGGCGGGCTTCGATGACGACGCCGACGCCTTGCGGTTCGATTACTTTCTGAATAGTTTCTGCGATCTGGGTCGTAAGGCGCTCCTGAATCTGCAGGCGGCGGGAAAAGAGTTCGATTAGTCGCGGAACCTTGCTGAGGCCGATTACTTTGCCGTTGGGGATGTAAGCGACGTGTACTTTCCCGAAGAACGGCAGCATGTGGTGCTCGCAGAGGCTGAACATTTCGATATCTTTGACGATCACCATCTCATCGTAGGTGACGGTGAAGAGCGCGCCTTTGAGCAAAGCCTCGGGATCTTCGGTGTAGCCGCGGGTAAGGAATTGCATAGATTTGCGAACCCGCTCGGGAGTGAGAAGGAGGCCTTCGCGTTTGGGATCTTCGCCGAGGCGGACGATCATTTCCTGCACCAGATCTTCGAAGCTGGCGCTGGTGAGAGTTGCGGGTTCGCTGGTTGGTTTCATGGTCATATCACATCGCTAATTGCGTAGCTGCGCACTTTTCTGTTGAAACAAGATTATCCAGAATACTCGAACGAATTCATCATCGTTTCTTCGATGCGCACTCTTTCCAGATGCGCCAGATGGAAGCCGCGCTGCACTATTTCGTACACGTGGATGCACAGATTTTCCGTGGTGGGAACTTCGTTGGCGAATTCCGACAGCATATTCAAGTTCTCATGCTCGAAGCGGGCCAGGACTTCCCTTCCGATGAAGCCGTCGAGATCGGTGAGATTGCAGACCATCCCAGTTTGCTGGTCGACCGGGCCGCTGACGGTCACTTCGACGGTGTAGTTGTGGCCGTGGCCGTAGGGGTTGTTGCACTTGCCATAAGTCGTCTGATTTTCTTCGTTCGACATCGCTTCACTGTGAAGACGGTGCGAGGCGGAGAAGAGATAGCGGCGAGAGAGGTGGGCTTTCATATTTGGCTTCTGGCTTCTAGCTTCTGGCTGTCACTCACTCGTCTCCAAAGAAATCGACGAATAGATCTGGAGTTTCGTAAACCCGCACGCGGTGCAGTTGGGCGCGCTCAAGTTTGGTGGCCAGGCGCTGCCAGATTGCTATCGCGATGTTTTCCGTGGTGGGGATTTGATGCTGAAACTCAGGGACCTCTTTGTTCAGGAAGCGGTGGTCCATGGCATCGAGCACTTCGCGGTGCATGATTTCTTTCAGTTGCTTGAGATCGACGACGAAGCCAGAGCGCGGATCGACCTCGCCTTTTACCGTGACTTCGAGTGTGTAGTTGTGACCGTGGCCGTTTGGATTATTGCATTTGCCGAAGACGCGTAGATTCTCTTCCGGAGTGAAGTCCGGGTTGTGATACAGATGCGATGCGGAAAATTCTGCTTTGCGCGTGAGATAGACCATAAGAACCAGTACTCAGTGGCCTGTGGCCACCGGCCAGCAGACTTTTTCATCGGAATAGTTGCGACCCTTCCAGGGCACATTGCCATTTGCATGCGCTCTCACCGAGCGCAGCAGTAAATAGGAGAATAGCGGAAGGCCGAAGAGGGCGAGGATATTCTCATCCCAAGAAAAATGCCCACGGCGGATTCGTTTGAGAAAAACTGCATAGACAATTGCGCACAGGAACGCGATGACGACTCCGAACTGCCCACGCCCGCGCATACTACTGGCGATCGCGATCGAAAAGGCTGCGAGGATGAGCGCGAACTCAACTGCGCGGAGTACGGCCAGGCGAACGGGAGCCGGAAACAAGAGCGCCAGGTTCTTGGTCCAGCCCTCGCGGAGTTGGGTGAAGCTGCGATACATGCGAGTGCGGACCGCGTCCGCTCCGTACCGGAAGAAAATCTTCCTGCCGGATTGTTTTACGGCGCGGGCCAGAGCTACGTCTTCGAGCAGGCAGGTCGCGACTGCTGCGTGTCCGCCCACCGCATCGTAGGCTTCGCGCGTGATCAGGATGTACTGGCCGTTGGCCGCCGCGGCAGAGGAGTTCGGATCGCTCACTTGCGAGGGACGAAAGGTAGCTGCGAGTTCGGCGAAGATTACCGGCATGACAGCTCTCTCCGAAAACGTTTTCACAACTTGCTCGGGAGAATAAGAAAGCATAGCCGCGCTTTGCTGCTTCGCTTCTGCAATGCTGCGTGCCAGCGATCCGGGCAGATGGATAGTATCGGCGTCCGTGAAGAGCAGCCATTCGGCGCGAGCTGCCTGGGCTCCGGCGGTAACGGCGTTATTTTTGCCGGTCCAACCTGCTGGGACGGGACCGGCATCGATGACTCGAACTCCTCGACTCGCAAATGAGTCGGCGATTTCACGGGTCCGGTCGGTAGATTGATCGTCCACAACGATGATTTCGAGCGTCAAATTATTCAGGGAAGCATTATGCTGCGCGAGCAGGGACTGAAGGCACGCGGTCAGGCATGCCTCTTCATTGCGCGCTGGCACGATTATCGAAACTGCGGGCTTCGCGGTTGCTCTATCTATCGCAGGCATACGCCGAATCCATTATTATAGCTGGGTGCGACCCATCCTTCGTGTTTCCGCGACCATTGTCTCCGTGTTCATTCTGTTAACTCTCTTTGGCTGCAACCGGGGGAGCCGGCCGCCGCGCATTGGAAACGCCGCTCCTGATTTCACTGTGCGCGACTCGGAACATGCGGTCACGCTGAGCCAACTTAAGGGACAGGTCGTGGTGCTGAATTTTTGGGCGACGTGGTGCGCGCCTTGCGTAGAAGAAGTGCCGTCCCTGGTGCAGATGCAGCAGCGGATGAAATCGAAAGGCGTGACAGTGCTGGCGGTGAGCGTCGACGCCGATGCTAGCCAGTACCAGCGGTTCGTGAAGGATCACTCCATCAATCTGCTCACGGTGCGGGATGCTGACCAGAAAAGCAATGCGCTGTATGGGACGTCGAAGTTTCCAGAGACTTACATCATTGACCGCCAGGGCGTGATGCGGCGTAAGTTCATTGGGGCGGTGGATTGGACGGAGCCCGAGATTATTGAGTTTCTGGGGAAGCTGTAGAGTTTGGGTCAAGGCTAAGAATTGTGCCGTCCCTAACTTAAGCAAAATTCAAAGTCAAAAGCGTCGGACAAGAGTGTCCGACCCACACGAGCAATATCACTCCCACACGTGCAGTCTGCCATCCACAGGGTCAGTGTCTGCTACACACAGTTAAAGCTTTGCGTTGCGCAGGCGGAGGGCGTTGGTGATGACTGAGACGGAGCTGAAACTCATGGCGGCGGCGGCGAAGATGGGACTCAGAAGCAGTCCGAAGAATGGGTAGAGGACGCCGGCGGCGATCGGCACGCCTATCGCGTTGTAGACGAAGGCGAAGAATAAATTCTGCCGGATGTTGCGCATGGTGGCCCGGCTTAAATTGCGGGCACGCAAAATTCCAGAGAGATCGCCTTTCACGAGTGTGATGCCGCCGCTTTCCATGGCAACGTCGGTGCCGGTGCCCATGGAGATCCCGACATCGGCTTGAGCCAGTGCGGGGGCGTCGTTGATGCCGTCGCCCGCCATCGTGACCACTCTTCCCTCCCCTTGCAATTTGCGGACGATCTCCAACTTTCTTTCAGGCATGACCTCGGCCTCGAACTCGTCGATACCGAGTTGCTTCGCGATCGAGGCGGCGACGATCTTGTTGTCGCCGGTAAGCATGACGATGCGAATGCCTTGAGCTTTCAGATCGCGGAGGGCATCGGGCGTGGAAGGTTTTAAGCGGTCGGCCACGACAATGTTTCCGGCATACTTACCGTCGATCGCTACGCAAAGGGAGGTGCCTTCCGACGCATTCGCTGGTGAAACAACGGGCTGTTGCATTGCTCCTGCTTCGGCCATCAGCGCAAAGTTGCCGACAGCCACTTTTTTCCCGTCGACAATACCGATAACGCCTTTTCCCGCGATGGAGTGGAAATCTTGTGGCTGAGAAAGAAGCAACTCCCGGCGGAGGGCTGCGTCGACGACCGGCTTTCCTAACGGATGTTCGCTGGCACGCTCCAGGCTGGCTGCGAGACGCAGCATTTCGAGATCATTTTCCAGGTCTCCAGTCATCCTCAGGAGTTGCGGCTTGCCTTCCGTAAGCGTGCCAGTCTTGTCGACGACCAAGGCGTCGACTTTTTCCAGAATCTCGAGGGCTTCGGCATTTTTAATCAGAACGCCGGCGCGGGCGCCGCGGCCTACACCGACCATAATGGCCATAGGCGTAGCGAGTCCCAAGGCGCAGGGGCACGCGATGATCAGAACGGCAACGGCATTCACGAGAGCGTGCGCGAAGCGAGGTTGCGGGCCGAGGAAAAGCCACGCTAAAAATGTGACGAGCGCGATCGCGACTACGATTGGCACAAACCACTTCGCGACGCGATCGGCGAGACGCTGAATGGGAGCGCGGCTGCGCTGTGCCTGGCCAACGAGTTGCACGATTCGCGCCAGCAGCGTTTCGCTGCCGACGCGTTCGGCCTGCATCACGAACGAGCCGGCGCCGTTGATGGTCGCGCCGATTACTTTGCTGGCCGGCGATTTCTCGACCGGCATGGATTCGCCAGTAATCATCGACTCGTCGATCGAACTGCGGCCTTCGCTGAGTACGCCATCGACCGGAATTTTCTCTCCCGGACGCACACGCAAACGATCTCCGGGCTTCACTTGCTCGAGCGGAATATCCTCTTCAATTCCGTCGGCTGCGAGCAGGCGCGCGGTTTTGGGGCTGAGGTCGAGCAGGGCGCGAATCGCGGCGCTGGTACGGCTGCGGGCGCGCAACTCCATGACTTGACCGAGAAGAACGAGAGTGGTGATCGCGGCCGCTGCTTCGAAATAAACGTCGGGATATCCACCCATGCGCAGCGACTCGGGAAAGATCTGCGGCGCCAGCGTGGCGATGACGCTGTATCCATAGGCGACGCCGGTGCCCATGCCGATCAGCGTGAACATGTTTGGACTGCGATTGACGAGTGAGGTCCAGAAGCGTTCGAAGAATGGCCATCCGCCCCAGAGAACAACAGGCGTGGCCAAGGCGAGTTCAAGCCAAGGCAGAACCGCGCCGGGCAGAATGCGGTGCAGAGGCATCGCCGAGAACATTGCCGCCATCGCGATGGCCATCAGGGGCACGGTGAGGGCGAGGCTGATCCAGAAGCGGCGCGTCATGTCGCGCAGTTCGGGATTTTCTTCGGCGGCGGTGGTGATGGTGCGAGGTTCAAGCGCCATGCCGCAGATCGGACATGATCCCGGTGCGGGCCGCACGATCTCGGGATGCATGGGGCAGGTGTATTCGATGCGTGTGGAAGAGACGGGAACGTCCGCTTCGAGGGCCATTCCGCAGGAAGGGCAGGCTCCTGGTTTGTTTTCGCGGACCTCGGGGCACATGGCGCAGACGTAAACGGGGGGAGTCTGGGTCTGGGGTTCGATTGGCAGGGATGTATCGCGAGGCTGGGCCTTTGGGGCGCCGCCAGGGGTTATCAAACCGGGTGAATACGACGGCACATCGCGGCTCAGATATTTCGAAGGATCTGCTTTGAATTTTTCCGCGCACGACGCGCAGCAAAAATAGTAGTCCTTACCTTGATGACGATAGATATGTTTGGCGGTCGCGGGACTCACGTTCATCCCGCAGACGGGGTCGCGTTCGAGAGTGTGGGTCGAGTTGGATGAGAGAGTAGACATAGGTTTCGTTAACGGCGAGAGCCCGAGCATGCGGGCTGAAGCCCACTTCAATTGTTCCTCTTTACGCGGCGCTGAAGCGGCGCTCTTCGATGTTGATGCGAAGCCACTGCTCTTCGTTACGATATTTGTTCGATTGGCAATGCTATATATTGGATTCAGCCCGTGCATACGGAACAGCATATGTCGGCAAGACGCTAAACCTGCGGGTAAGGATTCCCAATGACTTATTTCGACGTTGTTTTTCAGTACGGTGCTGTACCTGGTGAGAGCGCAATGCGGGCGATCGATGGCATGCGTGAGGTCTACGGTATTCGGCGGGTGCAGTTTAATGAAAAAGAGCGCACAGTTCGTGTGGAGTTCGACGCTTCAAGGCTCAAAGCCGATGGTGTGGCTAAACTCCTACGCCAGGCAGGAATAGATGTGCGGGAACCCGTGATGCTGGCGTGAAAACCCCTGATTAACTCTAAGAAGGGGATGGGGGAGGGCTGGTTCGAAGCGGCAGCAAATGCAAAGGGGCGCCCAAGAAAACCTCTGGCCGAAGTTCTTCTTGGAGCGCCCCGTTGCGCGCCACTTCGTCTGACCTTACTAATGCACCTACCGTGCCGTTCCTAAGTTACTCAAAATACAGAAGCCTAGATCGGTCGGCATTGTAGGAATTGCTCTGGGCCGGGAAAGATTTACGTCGCAGATGAAGATTCGGATTCCAAGTGCCAAAGCGCTGTGGAAAAAGCGTTTGTAAAGATCTTCCCCTGGTTTTTCGCGTGTGGTTCATCGCGTCTAAGTTGAAAGCCTTAGAGGGACGCACAGTCGCCCTGCCCTTTCTCTCTCCTAAAACTGTCTGCGCAAGTGAACATTTCGCGACGACAGAGACTTCCGTTATAATTCATGAGCGAGTTCTCCCTCCAATAGCAAGCCCTGCGCCCTTAGCTCAGCTGGATAGAGCGTCTGGCTACGAACCCCTTTTGAGCGTCGACGCCATTTCAAACCAAAACGCAAGTGACTGAAAACATTAGCGGGCATCTGTGGAAAAAGTGGCTTAATTAGGCTGGAGCAGTTTGCCCAATGTGCATAGTTCGTGCATAGCTAATAGGTAGTGTCCTAACACTGTGTTGAAAAACGAAAGAGTCTCGGATGTCTTCTCCCCCAAGAGACTATCCGAGACCCCGTTCGTCTAAATTGGCGTCGGAAGCATAGTGCCGAATTAAACTATGGGCAAGAAGTCTTTGGACTCCAGGTGTGCAATATTGAACAGCCCTCATTCCCCGTCTTACATACGCTACTTGTGACCGTCCGAAGGAGGCATTTATGGGTGGTCACTCTTTCCCAGAAATACCCTGTACAATTTGCGCCGAGCCTGTCGATCTAACGGTCGATGTGTATGCCGATGAGAACGGAAAAGCCATCCACGAGGATTGCTACGTCCAACACCTTACAAGCTCTCACAGCAATCCGCCTGCCCCTATGATGGCCGATTAAATTCAGATCATGCGCCACCGTGCAGACGAATCAAACCGCGCCTTGGGCCAGACGTGCGTGGCTGCTTTCAAGAAGCAGCACGGAGATTCTTAGCCTCTGCTCTGCCTTGCTCAAGGCGCTCATGCAGGGCATCTCTGAATTCCAGTAGAAGGGTTTCTATCTCGGCAGGATCGGTCGCGGCAGCAGCCTTTAACCACAAACCCTTAAGCCGCTCTTCAGAGGTAGCAAGCACTCGAATAGAGTAACGGTGCCTGCTGAGGGTGTTCTGAGCAATATTGCACTCAGATAACGGATTTAGGCAGGTTTCGAGCGCGGTTTCTTTTTCTTTTTCTTGTTCCGTTCTCGGGCCAGCTTGGCTTCCGACGCGAGACTATCTTTCTCGTACATGGAAAGGTTGCTGTGATAGTCAAGGATGTTTGTGGAGTATGGCTTCGTGCGGGTCTTTCGCGCCATGCGGCAACAATGGTAGTTCCGACGCGATGAGTTGACTGTCCGCTAGCGCACTGATGGGTTCGTGAAAGGATAGTCCGGTTAGACTCACTTGGCCTCTGCTTTCAGTTGGTCAAGGCGCGGATGTACTCTCGAATGGCGTCCCGTAGCTGCTGAAGAATTTCTTCCAATTCGGGAGATTGGGGAGCGGCTACAGCGCTAGCACAAAGCTCTCTGATACGGTCATCCAATCGCTGGGTCATCAGACAGTAAGAATCCCACGGTACGTGCGGGCCGTTCGATACAGTACATCATGTAGTTCTTACGATTCCGCAATCTGGCATTCTGGTAGTGGGCTACTTACATTAGTCGGAAGATGGAGAATCACGCGGCTGCGACGGCCCTCAATTATTTTGCCTACAATTTGATCAAGATTCATCGTACACTTCGCACGTCCCCAGCGATGGCCGCTGGCCTGACGGATCGGCTGTGGAGCGTAGAGGACTTTGGTCGCCCTCTGGGAAGCCTACGAGCAGCGGAGGGCGGAAGGAGCGGCAATAATCAGAAATGAAAGATGAATGGATACGGGTGAATCGAGCCGGTCAACTCGTGAAATTTACCTATAATGACCTGCCGCATGGTGAAGCATTTCTGACTGCGCAGATTGCCGGTCATGAGGTCGTTTGCTCCGTCATCTTGCCAAAGCCAGAACTCCCATTCAGTCATGAAGGCGTCGAAAGTCACTTCGAGCACGAAACCGACCTCGGATTACATTCGCATTCAAAGTAGCCCACTACCCGCATTCTCCAGATGATGCCCGTGATGAATGCGGCAAATCCGCCCCCGCTATTTCTTGTCTGCACCGCACTAATCTATTTCCTCGAACGGGGGATGAAGTGCTCGCCGCACTCTGGGCATTCCACGCGCTCAAAGTCAACGCGGCGAATTTCGGCAGGCGCAATCGAATACCCGCACTTCTGGCAAGTGGTGTTGAGTGACGCCAGCACTTTATCGAGATTAATCTTTTGCTTTTGGGGCATAGCACCCGCGCCTTCCCGCCCTACCTGCAAGAAATGACATGGCGTTTCAACAACCGGAAGAATCAATTCCTCTTCCGCGATACTTTGCTTAGACTGCTGGAGGCTCCAGTTTTGGAATATCGGACATTAACTGCGGCCTAGACGGCGCACTGATGGACTGCTGTCTCCGATCAGCCTCAGTTTTGGTTTTGATAAACATTAGGCCAACCAAATTCATCGCCGCTTCGACTGATCCAACCATTGACATGAAGATGAATTCTGTGAGGTTATGATGAATCGGAACCCGCCTAAAAATCATGAAATTGTTTGGCGGGTTTTCTAGCCCGGAGTATCCAACTTGGGCGCGAGCTAGTTCTACCTTGACATCCCAAAGAGTCTTGACAATTTCATCCTCATTGAATTGCTCCAATAACTTATTATCTCCATGAGTGCCTAGATCGGCGAGAATCTGCACGTAGTCCTCAAATTCGCCGCGCGTCCTAACGATTGTCATCGTCTTCTCGTTTAACGTGATGCGGAATCGGAAGTATGATCCTACGGACGGATCGTTCTTAACGCTCACTCGCTCATTATCCAGCCATGAATGGATACACGATTCAATGTTCTTAGCATTGGGTCGTGTGCGAATCGGGGGGAGATGTGCCCATGCTCGCGCCATTATTACAATACCTGCGGACATAAGCGCCGCTCCAAGACCTAGCAATACGGGCATAGTCCAGATGGATTGTATGTGGGCTAAGTAAGCCACAATACCTCCAGGTACGAGCGCCACGATGATGGTGACGAGGATTCCTTGCCCGACAGAGTTACCCCATTCAATCCAGCCGTTAGCCATAAACCACACCTCCGCTTAGTCAAGGTCATTCGCCTTGACCACGGAGAACTGTACTCCACTATCGAGTTATGTACATAACCTTGAAAAAAGCCGCGTAAATGCTTGCGAAAGCGCGGGGCGGATCAGCATACAATCAACGGCAGAATGTGGAGACTGCTTCACGAAACAATCGAATATGTAAAGACGACGGATTACTTTCACGGAGTAGTCGCTGGTTTGACGGCACTCGTGGTCGAAATCCTGCTTTTGTCCATCTGCATTCCAGTAATCCTAAAAGTGGTGGAACGAGTACGAACTCGGCGTCTCCGCGTCATCGTCGATTTCTACCTCTTTCAGACGTTTCATGGGATAACTCGAATGTTTTTGGATATGGCGGACATTCAGGATACCTTGCCGATCTTGAGGGAGGAGCAAAAGAAAAATCCGCAGTTCAAAATCGGATCTCACCCCGCTTATGGAAATCTGGAAAACATCGTTTTCGTTTTAGACAAGGCTTTTGCACTACACGAACAATTCAAAACGTCGCTCGAAAAGAAGACAACGACAGACTTCGGAAGATACGAAGCTACGTGCGATAGGTGCCTGACTGAAATTGACCGACTGATTGCAACGCTCAGTAACCTCCCAAAGGTGCAGCGGGAAGTCTTCGAAACGCGGGCGCTAGCGTATGTGTTACGCGACGCTGTCCACGATGCCGCTGACGAAATGGAAAAACGTCGGTGGGCTGACCCCGCGTACGATCTTCGACGGCGCGTTCGAGACGTCACAAAACGTATTCAAACGGTTTTCGAAAGACGGAAACGACTTACTGATTCGGTTTTCAGGAACCGGCACAGGTTGTGGGTAGCTACTCTGCTTGCAACAGCGCCGTACATCATTGTTCGCCGCTGGATGGCAATTCGCTGGTGTCGTCTCCGCGATAAGCCGTATAAAGACCCGTATTATCCGCCGTACAGCGCTTTTCTGCTCGCAGAGTGGCGCAAAAAGCACGGATTTACCTTGGCTCAGGCGGCCAAAATCCTCGGCATCGCAGAAGAGCGTTACCGCGACTTCGAATACGCTTACCGTGTTCCTAGCTTCGAAGAGTGGAATCCGCTAATAACGAAACACCTCAGGGAAGAGCAGGAGTCCAAACCCAAGCCTGTGGCAAAGAAAACCGAGGTTTGGGGGCATTGCCGGGACTGCGGGTACGTGGCGACCAGCGCGGCGGACTTCTGCGCTCACGAGGGAGATGTGATTCGATTGCGTGCGGAAAACAGCAAGAACGGAGAATCCCGTATTGTGACTTTCGAGAGCGGAGAACTGGCCGAACTCATGGAACGGCGCAAGGCAGCGCGGGGATTCCAGACTGCGGCCAGCGTAACTTTGTCCAAGTACATCTTCCATTGCAAGGGAGAACCCATCGGGGATTTCCGCAAGTCATGGGCAAGCGCCTGCAAACTGGCTGGTGTAGAACACCGTCTTTTCCACGATCTTAGGCGCACGGCGGTTCGCGAAATGCTGCGCTCTGGCGTGCATGAAAGCACGGCGCGGAAGATCAGCGGACACAAAACCGCCAGCATGCTGCAACGCTATAACATTCAATCGGAGTCCGACATTCGGGAAGCAATGCAGCTGCGCGAAACGCGGATCGCAACCCAGCAGCAAGAGAACCGGCTGGCCGTTCCAATGGTCACAAAACAGGTTCAGTAAAAAGTTGGTAGTGGGCTGTTTTGAATTTTCACGCCGCTTTCGCTTCACACGTTATCGGCGATCTTTGGAGGTAATGCAAATGCAGTTAACAGCTAAAACTTCGCGAGACATTGACCCGACGTTCTGGGATGTCGTAATCGACTGTAAAGGAAAATGCGTGTATTGCGAACTGGATGGATCACAGGATATTAGAATTTTGAGGAATTTTTGCCTAGCAGGCTGCTGAAAAACTACTCCCGATCCACAGGCGAGTCGTGTTAAGAGTGAGGGATGAGAGGCATAGATCATCAGCAGAGTCAGATGTTCAGTTACTTGTCGCCGGAAACGCGGGT